>Ga0233427_10004693_pt1 | contig 11275 bp, 9 predicted proteins | sample SI_118_April2016_5_FD_179885 | JGI IMG/M metagenome (GOLD analysis project Ga0233427, IMG submission 179885) | Seawater microbial communities from Saanich Inlet, British Columbia, Canada - SI_118_April2016_100_MG | ecosystem: Environmental > Aquatic > Marine > Inlet | place: Canada: British...
CTGATGATGGCAGGAACCATGCTGGACGCGGCTCGCAAAGCCGTCGAGCTGGCGAGCTGAGAGGCGAACAAATGAGCATTTTCGTAGACGAAAACACCAAGGTCATATATCAGGGCCTCACCGGCTCGCAGGGCAGCTACTACGGCCGCCTCAATGCCGAGTACGGCACGCAGGTTGTGGCTGGTACCCATCCGCAGAAGGCTGGCACAGACGTCGATGGCGTACCCGTCTACGCCAACGTTGCCGAAGCCGTCGCTGCCACTGGCGCCACGGCGAGCTGCATCTTTATTCCCGCACCCGGTGTGCGTGGCGCCGTCATGGAAGCCGCTGAAGGTGGCGTCGAGTTCATCGTTGCCATCACCGAGGGCGTGCCCGCTCACGACGAGGCGTACTTTTACAATGACCTCAAGCGCAACTACCCCAACGTGCGTCTCCTCGGCCCGAATTGCCCCGGCATCATCAGCCCCGGCAAGTGCAACATCGGTATCACCGCCGGGCATATCGCCAAGGCCGGTGGCCCGGTCGGCATCGTCAGCCGCTCTGGCACGCTGACCTATCAGGCGTTGTATGAACTGAAGCAGAAGAACATTGGGGTCACCACATGCGTCGGTATCGGTGGCGACCCGGTCCCGGGTACATCGTTCATCGACTGTCTCGAAGCATTCGAGGCTGACCCCGCCACCAAGGCGGTCATGATGATCGGTGAAATCGGTGGATCGGCTGAGGAAGAAGCCGCCGAGTACATCAAGACCCACATGACGAAGCCGGTGTCGAGCTATATCGCTGGCGTGACTGCTCCTCCCGGCAAGAAGATGGGCCACGCTGGCGCCATCGTCTCGGGCGGAAAGGGTACGGCAGCCGCCAAAATGGATGCCCTCGCGGATGCCGGCGTTCGGGTTGGACACAACCCGACCGAAGCCGGCGAACTTATGGCTGAAATCGTCGCCGGTCTTTAGACGGTCTGCTCCGATCGGCGGCTATTCACGCAGGGTTCGGGTACTCGCCAACAATTTTGAGCTGGGGGTGCCACCATAGGGAGGGGTTGGGTGCGAACCTGACGGAGTGTGTATTCCTCGCTCGGCCCGGTGGGTCGTGATCGCAATATTTTCTGCCCTTCTCGCCGCTGCTTGTGGCACGGGGTCCATTTCCCTTTCTGATGATAAATCGGCGGTCGACGCGACCTTGTTGACGACAGGGTCGACGACCACGTCACTCGTGTCGCCAACGACCACATCTGCAGTCACCTCAACGACAACGAGTTCAACGACAACGAGTTCAACGACGACCACAGTTCCTGCACCGGTTCTCGTGGACCTGGTGCGAGATGAAAGTGGAGTGCCCCTCAACGGTCAGACTGCTGGCGTTCTCATCACCAACACAGGTTGGATCGTCCCGATCATTGCCACGACCGCAGATGGATGGCAGGTTTGGACGCCGTGCGGGCGGACCGCGGATCTCACCGAAGGGCGAGTGGTTGAGTCTGCCGATTTTGTCATCGATGCTGGTCATGGCGGATCGAGGGAGTCGGGGGCCGTTGGGCCCGGAGGGCTCCGTGAAGCGGATCTGAATCTTCAGGTGGCGTTGAAGATCCGTGACGCGCTGGTTGGCGCGGGCTACTCCGTCATCATGACTCGTGAGACTGACGTCCGAGTGCCGATTGTGACGCGCGGCGAGATTGCACAAGCCCTCGATCCGGTGGCGAACATTTCGATTCACTTCAATGCGGGTACTGACGCCGGTAGCGCTGACCCCGGTACAGAGATGTATCACCAAATCGAGTCGAGCGAGTCGAAACGGCTTGCCGGTTTGATGTACGAAGAGGTCTTCGCCACGCTCGACGGCTACGACATAAATTGGGTCAGTCTCAGCGATGCTGGCGCGATGAGCCGCCCAAACCGCTCAGGAGGCGACTACTACGGTGTGCTTCGTCGTCCGGGCCCGGTCACCAGCGTCCTGGTCGAATTCGGCTATATCAGCAATCGAGCCGAGGAAGAGCTCTACGCCGATCCTGTAGTCCAGCAGCAGCTCGCGGCAGCGACGCTTCGTGCGGTAGATCGTTTGGTGCACACGACCGACCCTGGCAGCGGATTTACTGCGGACCCAATGTTTCGTGGTTATGGGCCTTCCGGGGCGGGCCGGACCGACGACTGTGTCGATCCGAAGCTGCAGTGAGCATCCCGAACCGAAGCGCCCTTTTTCTGGCGAGTGTCCTGACCTTGATGGCGTGTGGCACCAGCGGGGTCACGCTCGAGGGCAAGGGTGCTGAAGAAGCCGCCTCGGCAGAGAACTCATCAGCAGCGATGGCTGACATGATGGATTCAGCCACGAGTACATCGGTCACCATCCCATTCGCGGATCGTCTTCCATCACCAGGGATTGGGCGCGGCGTACTTGAACTCGATGGGTATGCGGTGCCGATTCTGCAGCGTGGTGTCGATGGATGGGTGGTGCTCAGCCCCTGCGGGAACGAGGTGGAAGTCGCCAATGGCCTAGAACGGCCTGCTGCCCATGTTGTGCTCGATCCGGAATCAGCGACCGCACCAATCGCTCGTTTGATCGAGCGTCGACTGGCCGAGTCAGGTGTGACGACCGTGCTCAGCCGCTGGGCGGACATCTCGATTGATGCGGTGACCAGAGCGCGCCTCGCCGAAACAAGTGGCGCCCACGTGTTCGTCTCGTTGCGTCTTGTTGCTGGTGATGTCGCTTTGGCTGGACCGGCTGGGGTTGAAGTGGTTCACCGAGCCAACCACGAAGAGAGCCGCCGGCTAGGCGGGCTGATCTATGCGGGCGTCACTGCAGCGATGGACAGCCTTGAGTCCTCCTGGCCCGTGCTTGAGGAGCCGGGGGTTCGGCCACTGCTCAACCAGCGCGGAACCGACTTCTTCGTGGTCCTGCGTGAGAGCGGGGATGCTGCAGCCGTTGTTGTGGATATCCCTGGTCTCGTTTCCTCCGAGACGATTTGGTGGCTGTCGACGTCTGATGGCCAGGCTGAAATTGCGGGGGCAGTGACTACAGCGATTGAACAGTTCTTTGGTTCCGAAGCATCTGGAAGCGGCTATATCGACCCAGTTGAACTGGTGCGAGACGCGCCGCTGGGCGGCTCAGGTGACGAGTGCAATGACCCGCTCCTACCGCCGCCCAGCGACCAATAACCCGATTTCAGAATTGGGTCGTGATCAGAACTCGGTCGGAGGGGTCTCGCCATCACCGTCAGCGGGCTTCATAGCCATGAAGGAACCGGCGACCATCACGCCCGATGCGAGAAGGCCGAGGATGAGGCCGATGCCGACATCACCGCGGAACAGCAGGCCGACGGTGACGAGTAGCGCAAAGCTGCTGAGGATCAAGTGCACCTGGTCATGGTTGAAGCCGAGCATCCGGTCCGGCATGGAGACGTTCCCGAAGTTGCTTGCCGCGACACCACCGCCGACTACGACACCGATCGCAGCACAGAAGATTCCAAGAAATCCGAAGGCATTGACCTCCCATGCATTCGCTCCATACGAGAAACCTCCTTCACCTATGCTGAACCAGTCCAAGAATGTGGAGATGAAGAGCACCGCTCCGCCCGCTATCAGCATGATCGTGCTTGGTTCTAGGTCGTTGTCCATCGTGGTTCTCCCGTATATTTTCGTCCGCTGCAACCGTAGTGCAACCACGTACCCCGCCGCCTAGAGGCGCTGCTAGGTTCGCAGCGTGTCCGACACAAGCAGCCCTCGACGTGCCCTCCTGTCAGTCTTCGACAAGACCGGGGTGGTGGAGTTTGCTAAAGGGCTCCACGGGCTCGGATGGGAACTGATTTCATCGGGGGGAACAGCCCAAGTCATCGGTAACGCCGGAGTCCCTGTGGTTGACGTTGCCGACTACACCGACTCACCCATCATGCTCAGCCATCGCGTGGTCACTCTGCATCCTCGAATCCATGGTGGCATCCTCGCCAACCGAGACGACCCTGAGCACCAGGCCGATCTGACTGCCAACAACATCGACCCTATTGATCTCGTGGTCGGCAACCTCTACCCGTTCCACAGTGAACCCGGTATCGAGATGATCGACATCGGTGGTCCAACAATGGTTCGCGGTGCGGCCAAGAATCATGCCCATGTCGGCGTTGCCGTCGACCCGGCCGACTATGACGGCATTCTTGACGAGCTTCGGCTCAACGGGTGGTTGAGCGACATGACTCGACGCCGTCTCGCCCGAGCCGCGTTCGCGCACACTGCGGCCTACGACACCGCCATCGTCGACTGGCTCGATGCCGCTGATGACACGCCGAACGCACTGCCTCCCACTGTGCATCTTGCGCTCGAGCGAGCGGCCATTCTCCGCTATGGCGAAAATCCTCATCAGCGGGGTGCGCGCTACAGGCGTAGAGGCGAGCCGAGTATGTGGGACTCGGTTGAGCAACACAGTGGGGTGGCGCTGAGCTATCTCAATATTCTTGATGCCGATGCTGCGTGGCAACTTGCGCACGACCTCGGCACTGATCCCGTGGTCGCCATCATCAAGCACGCCAATCCATGTGGTGTAGCCGTCGCCGATACGCTCGCCTCGGCGTATCAGCAGGCGTTCGACTGCGATGCCCGAAGCGCATTCGGGGGAATCGTGGCCACCAACCAGATCATTGACCTCGACACCGTTGAGGTGATGGAGTTCGCAGCTCAGGCTGACGTTGTGATCGCTCCGGGCTTTGCTGACGGTGTCGTTGACCGCTTGATCGCCAAACGGAAGAACACCCGATTGCTCACTGCTGGCGCACCTTCGCCCTCAGCCAGCGAGTCGATCGAGTTGCGCCAAATCCACGGTGGGTTCCTGGTTCAAGAGGCGCACCACTTCAGTTCGACGGTTGCCGACTGGCAGGTCGTGACCAAGCGTCATCCAACGGAGCAAGAGTTGGCTGACGCGGCATTCGCCTGGCGAGTCTGCGGCCACGTCAAGTCAAACGCCATTGTGCTCGCCAAAGCCGGGGTTGCGTGGGGGATCGCTGCCGGTCAGCAGAACCGGGTCGAGTCGGGCGAGATCGCTGCTGCCAAGGCGTCTGGGCGGGCAGAGGAAGGCGCATGCGCCAGCGATGCCTTCTATCCATTTCCTGATGGGATCCATGCTGCCGCCGACGCGGGCGCCTCGATCATCGTTCAGCCTGGCGGCTCGGTAGGTGACGACGCCACTATTGCTGCAGCCGACGAGCGCGGTGTCGCCATGGTGTTCACCGGCGAACGTCACTTTCTGCACTAGGCGCGAGTCAAAGAGAAGCGATGATGAGCGAACCAAAATCTCAAGAGTGGGCAATGAAGGTCCATGGTACTCGTCGGGGTTCGGCGTTTTATTTGGTGGTTCGTCTGCTCATCCGCCAGATCCTCGCGCGATGGCTCCGTTTGCGGACTTCGGGCACTGAACATCTGGCAATTTCGGGACCAGTGATCCTTGCGCCGGTGCATCGGTCGAATCTTGATGGTCCGCTGGTGGCGGGCGTCGCGCGACGACGCGTGCGGGCACTAGGGAAAGAGTCGTTGTTCAGTTCTACGTTGGGCGCATGGATTAATTCGTCGCTCGGTGCTATCCCGGTCCGACGTGGCGGCGCCGATCGCGAGGCGATGCGGGCTGCCCGTGAGGTGATCTCGACTGGCGAGATGATGATCGTATTTCCTGAGGGAACCCGCCAGAGCGGCCCGGCCATCGCTGGCATCTTTGACGGGACGGCCTACCTGGCCAATAAGACGGATGCGCCGATCATCCCAATCGGGATAGCGGGTACCGAGGCGGCTATGGGCAGCGGTGCCAGGGGCGTCAAACGGGTGCGATGCGCGCTTGTGGTCGGTGAACCGATCGAGCCGCCAGAGGGCCGTATGAGTCGGCCAGCGCTCGCTGAGTTCAGCCTGGCGGTGACGCAGGCGCTGCAAACCGTGTTCGACGAAGCGCACGCGCTCGCCGACTCCTGACACCGGCCGAGCCAAGCCGGGTCAGGCCGGGTCAGGTCGCTCTCTGGGCGATACGATCCGGGGTATGGCTGAAAAGATCACGATGCAAGAAGACGGCACACTTGCCGTCCCGGATAGCCCCATTATTCCGTTCATTGAGGGTGACGGCACTGGCGTCGATATCTGGCCAGCCGCCAAACTGGTCCTGGATGCTGCCGCAGGCAAGCACGGAAAGAACATCGAGTGGATCGAAGTTTTGGCCGGCGAAAAAGCCTTTAATGAGACGGGCGACTGGCTCCCGCAGGAGACCATCGACAAGTTCGAGCAGTACCTGATCGGTATCAAGGGCCCGCTCACCACGCCGATCGGGGGTGGTTTCCGGAGCCTCAACGTCGCTATCCGTCAGATCATGGATCTATACGTCTGCCTTCGCCCGGTCCGCTGGTTCACCGGCGTGCCCTCACCGGTGAAGGAGCCCCAGAACGTTGACATGGTGATTTTTCGGGAGAACACCGAAGATATTTATGCGGGTATGGAAGTCGAGGCAGGTACGCCTGAGGCGCTCAAAATGATTGAGCTGCTCCACGACCACTTTGGCTGGGAGATCAAGGAAGGCTCCGGTATCGGCGTGAAGCCGATCTCCAAAGATGGTTCGCAGCGCCTGCAGCGTGCATCACTCGAGTATGCGGTCAAGCGCGGCCGCAAGCGTGTGCACTGGGTCCACAAGGGCAACATTATGAAGTTCACCGAGGGCGCCTTCCAGAAGTGGGGCTACGAGCTCGTGCGCGAAGAGTTCAGTGACGTAGCGATCGGCTGGGACGACTGCGGCGGAGACGCTGGCGACAAGATTCTTGTCCAGGATGCCATCGCCGACATCGCCCTTCAGCAGGTGCTCACCCGGCCCAAGGAGTTCGACGTCATTGCCACAATGAACCTCAACGGCGATTACCTCTCGGACGCATTGGCCGCTCAGGTTGGTGGCATCGGTATCGCCCCTGGTGCCAACATCAACTACGTCACCGGCCACGGCGTGTTTGAGGCAACCCACGGGACTGCGCCGAAGTATGCGGGCCAAGACAAGGTCAATCCGTCTTCGGTGTTGCTCTCCGGCGTCATGATGTTTGAGCACCTTGGTTGGCAAGAAGCCGCCGACGACATCGTCACCGCTGTCGAGGCTGCCATTGCCGACAAGGTTGTCACGTATGACTTCGCTCGCCTCATGGAGGGCGCCACCGAGGTCAAGTGCTCGGAGTTCGCCTCTGCAGTCGTCGACCGCCTCTAACAACGCACGCCTGGGGACAGACCCCATTCGTGCGTTGGCAGACCGCTTCAAGACTGCTGAGGGATGGATACAGCGTTGATGGGGGGGGTGGCGCATCGTTCCCGAAGACTCGTTTGAGGGGGTTTTGAGCGGTGTTGATAATGAGGACCGTCGTGGCCGTCTCCTCATTGAACTCTGCGCGAATCACCGCGTGGGCCGCTGTGGTGAGTGCCATCGTGTGCCAGAGAATCATGGTTATCTGGCGTGATTCCCGACAAATCGCCTCCGGTTGGCCAGGGGCTGCCGGATAGGTTAACTCGGTGGTAAATAGGGGCGAGCAGATCGATCACATGTGGCGGCGCGGTGGCCGGCTCATCATGCGTTCGTTGCGCGCCCATCCTCGACAACACGCCACCGCTATGAGCGGAGCAGTGGTGTTTGTGTTCGCGTCGATCGGTGGCGCGTGGGTCCTTGGCCGAGTGACTGATGACGTCGTCGTGGCCGCGTTCGAGGACGGCGCGGTCGACGGTAGTGATGTCTGGGTCGGCATGACTGCGATCGTGGTGATCTCGCTGCTCCGTGGTGCCAGCGTGGTTGTTCGCCGCTGGTTTCTGGCCAAGGCCGAGCTTCGCACCCAGCGCGACTGGAGACGGTCTCTTGTCCATCACTATTTGGAAGTACCGCTTCGCTTCCACCGCACACGCCCCGCCGGCGAGCTCCTTGCTCACGCCGATCTTGATCTCACCAATGCCACGATGGTGCTGAAGCCACTGCCCTTCGCTCTGAGCGTGGTGTTTCTTGTGATCGTGGCGCTTGGCTCGTTACTTCTGATTCACCCACTTCTTGCAATGCTTGGCGGGGTGGTGTTCCCCTTGTTGGTGGTGATGAGCCAGGTCTACACCTCGCGGGTCGAGGCGCCGTCGGCTCGGGCCCAGCAACGAGTTGGCGATGTGTCGTCAGTCGCCTATGAGAGCTTCGAAGGTGCTCTCGTGGTGAAGGCCTTGGGCAGAGAGACGGCCGAGGTCGAGCGAATGCGGAAAGCATCAGCTCGTCTGCGTGACGAACGCATTCATGTCGGACGTATGCGCGCAAACTTTGAACCGGCGATCGATGCCCTTCCCAACGTAGGGGTCGTTTTGCTGCTCTTGGTTGGCGCCAACCTGGTCGCTCAGGGCGAGGCCACCCCTGGTGATCTTGTCCTGGCAGCGACACTATTCGGGCTGCTCTCCACACCCTTGCGAGTGTTTGGTTTCTTCCTCGAGGAGATGCCGCGATCGGTCGTTTCGCTCGACCGCGTCGATCGGGTGATGGAGGCCGAAGCCGAGAACCGTGTTGGTAGCCGCACGCTTCCCACCGGAGCACTTGGCTTGGTGGTGCGCGATCTCTCAGTGGTTCACGACGATCAGATGGCCCTTCGAGATGTCGACCTTGATGTCGTAGCTGGCGAGACGATTGCGCTCGTCGGCCCTACAGGGTCAGGCAAGTCGACACTTGTTGAAGCGGTAGCGGGCCTTCTGGATCGCGCATCGGGCGACGTGCGGCTTGGCGATGTTTCCGTTGACGACGTATCTGCCGAAGAATGGTCTGCTGCGGTGGCTCTGGCGTTCCAGGAGAGTTTCCTGTTTGCCGACTCCGTTCGCGAGAACGTGAGCCTTGGTGTGGTGACTGATAACGATGCTCGCCACGCCCTCGTCACGGCGCAAGCCGCCAAGTTTGTTGACGAGTTGGAGTCCGGCTTCGACACAGTGGTCGGAGAACGCGGCACTACGCTCTCCGGTGGCCAACGCCAGCGTGTAGCCCTTGCTCGAGCGATTGCCCGCCGTCCCCGCTTGCTATTGCTCGATGATGCAACGTCTGCGGTGGACGCAACGGTCGAGTCTCAGATCCTCGACGGATTGCGAACTGATCTCGACGTCACGTTGATCGTGGTTGCCCACCGCATATCCACGATTTTATTGGCTGATCGAGTCGTCTACCTCGACGACGGCCAGGTGACGGCCGTCGGGACGCACGAGGAACTACTCATGCGTCCGGACTACAACGCACTGGTGACGGCATACGAACAGGCGGACGACTCATGACCGCCATCAACGAGCCCACCGCAGCATCCTTGATCGATGATGATTTCCCGCCAGATATTGGGGCGTGGGAGGTCCTTCGCCGCGGCATTGCCACCTCGCCTGAGCTCAAGACCGGGTTGCTTGTGACCGTGATGCTTGCCGTGATGGCGGCTGCAGGTCGTCTTGTGATTCCAATTCTCGTGCAGCAGATTCTCGATCACGGGATCCTTGGCCAAGACGGGTACCGAGAGGGCTATGTGGCGAAGGCGGCGGTTGCTGCCATGGTCACCGTGGTAGTCGTTGCGTTGGCAAGCCGAGTTGCATTCGTGCGTCTGGTGACGATGACTGAATCGGTTCTGCTTGACCTGCGGGTGCGAGTGTTTGCACACATCCACAAGCTCAGCCTCGCTGACCACACAGAGTCCCGAAGTGGTGTGCTCGTGGCTCGAGTCACCTCTGACATCGAAACGCTCGTACGCTTCACGCAGTGGGGGATGATCAGCTGGATCATCGACACAGCCATCATCGTTGGAACCCTGGTCGTGATGACGGTGTACAGCTGGCAGCTGACCTTGGTGGCCGTTGCCGTGCACTTGCCGTTGCTGCCATTTTTGCGGTGGGTTCAGGAGAAGCAGTTCGTTGCGTACGGACTTGTGCGGACTCGTGTGGCGGAGACACTCGGTCACACTGCCGAAGCAGTGAGCGGCGCACCCGTGATCCGCGCGTACGACTACGGCGATCCCGTTCGGGCTCGGCTCGACGACTCGATCGATCGTCAGTACGACCAACAGCTTCGGAGCTCGATCTGGTTCGCTGGCCTTTTGCCGGTGGTGGATTTCGTCTCGTCGGTCTCGCTCGCTGCCGCTATGGGCATCGGTGTCTGGTGGCGGGCGGATCTTGGCGTCGAGGTGGGTGAACTTGTCGCCTTCATTTTCCTCGTCAACTTGATCCTGCAGCCGGTCTCCCAGCTTGGTGAGGTGCTGGATCAGACCCAGACAGCGCTGGCTGGTTGGTGGAAGATCTTGCGGGTTCTGGACGTGCCGATTGCGGTCGTCGAGCCTGAAGATGGCCAGGAATTGCCCACGGGGCCGCTTGGTGTCGAACTCGAAGCCGTGTCGTTTTGCTACCGGACGGGTCCGATGGTGCTGCGGAACATTTCTTTGACGATCCCTCCGGAGACCAACGTTGCCGTCGTTGGAGAAACGGGCTCTGGGAAAACTACGACTGCGCGTCTCTTCACCCGGCTCGCTGACCCGATCGACGGTGTTGTCCGCATCGGTGGGATCGATCTTCGCGACGTCGACGCCGACTCTCGCCACCGTTCGATCCGCATGGTGCCCCAGGACGGCTTCCTATTCGATCGATCGATCCGGGACAACATCCGGTTCGGCCGCGGCGATGCCACAGATGATGACGTTGAGCGTTCGATCGACGAATTGGGGTTGGGTGAGTGGGTGGCGTCACTGCCAGAGGGACTCGACACCGTTGTTGGCGAGCGAGGGGGCCGTTTGTCTGTCGGCGAACGTCAGCTTGTTGCCCTGGCCCGTGCGCAGGTGGCTGATCCCGGTCTACTGCTGCTCGATGAGGCCACGTCAGCGGTCGATCCGGAGACTGAGGAAGCGTTGGCTGCGGCCCTGGGTCGTCTCGCGGCGGGTCGAACAACGATCTCTGTTGCCCACCGTCTGTCGACCGCGGAACGCGCCGAGCTCGTGCTGGTCTTCGACGCCGGCGAACTTGTCCAGCAGGGATCGCATGCCGAGCTGGTTGAGATCCCGGGGATTTATCGTGGACTCTATGAATCCTGGATCGGTAACACCCGCTCGTCGGCGGTCGCTTGAGCATGCCATAGGCGGCTTAGGGCCAGAGCAAATATCGCGAGAACGACGGGTGCGAGTGGGCTCGCCCCAAATGGCTCTTTGACGAGCTGGATCAACCCAATGGACCAGATGACCATTGTGACCCCAACGTTGATGAGTCGGCGGTCGAGCATGAGCAGCAACGCGAACAAGGCAAGGCTCGAGTCGTAGTAGATGGTG
>Ga0233427_10004698_pt1 | contig 11260 bp, 10 predicted proteins | sample SI_118_April2016_5_FD_179885 | JGI IMG/M metagenome (GOLD analysis project Ga0233427, IMG submission 179885) | Seawater microbial communities from Saanich Inlet, British Columbia, Canada - SI_118_April2016_100_MG | ecosystem: Environmental > Aquatic > Marine > Inlet | place: Canada: British...
ATACAGTAAATCTTTCTGGAATAATTTTAACAAGAGCAGATGGTGATGCAAGAGGTGGTGCAGCCGTTAGTATGAAATATGTTTCAGATGTTCCAATTAAATTTTTAGGTATAGGTGAAAAAATTGACAATCTTGAAGTATTTCATCCTGATAGAATAGCAAATAGAATTCTTGGTATGGGAGATATAGTGTCTCTTGTAGAAAAAGCCGCACAAGATTTAGGCGAAGAAAATATTAAAAAAGCAGAAGAAAATTTAAAAAAAGGTCAATTTTCTATGCAAGATTATTTAACTCAGTTGAGACAAATGAAAAAAATGGGTGGTATTGAAGGAATAATGTCTTTCATGCCAGGAGTTTCAAAAATGAAATCTCAAATGGACTCAGCTGGAATTGATGAAAGTATTATTACTAAAAATGAAGCTATTATTTTGTCGATGACTAAAAGAGAAAGAGAGAACCCAAAACTTATTGATGGTTCTAGAAAAAAAAGAATTGCTAATGGCTCTGGCACAGATCCAGCCACTATCAATAAATTGCTTAAGCAATTTAAAATGATGTCTGAAATGATGAAGAAGATGTCAAAAGGAAATCTGAAAGGTATGTCTGATAAAGGAATACCGCCAGAGCTATTTAATCAATTAAAATAATAAAAAGGAGAACAAATGTTAAAACTAAGATTATCAAGAGGTGGAACAAAGAAACGACCTGTTTACAAAGTTGTTGTAGCAGACAGTCGTTTTGCAAGAGATGGAAGATTTATTGAGAAAGTGGGATTTTTCAACCCTCTTTTACCTAAAGAGAAAAAGGAGAGAGTTGGTCTTGAAGCTGAAAGAATTAAGTACTGGTTGGGTCAAGGTGCACAACCAACAACTAGAGTGGCAAGAATTTTAGGTGAAAATGAATTAATGCCAATGCCTGCAAATGGTAACAACCCGAAGAAGGCAGTTCCAAAAAAAGAAAGAAACAAAGAAGGTGAAGCGGCACCAGCAGCTGCACCGAAGACAGAAGCACCAGCAGCAGAGGCTCCTAAAGAAGAAGCTCCAGCAGCAGAAGCAGCACCAGCAGCAGAGGCTCCTAAAGAAGAAGCTCCAGCAGCAGAAGCAGCACCAGCAGCAGAGGCTCCTAAAGAAGAAGCTCCAGCAGCAGAAGCAGCACCAGCAGAAGTTCTTAAAGAGGAACAAAAATAATTTAAAGATTATTTATGTGGCAAGCACAAGTGTTTACACTTTATCCAGAAGTTTTTCCGGGACCTTTATCTAAAGGTTTGTATGGAAAAGCTTTATCCAAAGAGTTGTGGAATTTAAAGGTTGTAAACATTCGTGATGTAGCTGAAGATAAACATAAAACTGTTGATGATACTCCATACGGAGGTGGTTCAGGCATGCTTTTAAAAGCAGATGTTTTGGCAAAATCTTTAGATCAAAATAAAACCGAAGGTGAGAGAATTATTTATTTATCACCTAAAGGTAAAAAATTTGATCAACATTATGCTCAAGAATTATCAAAAGAAAAATCTGTATCTTTTATTTGTGGTCATTTTGAAGGAGTTGATGAAAGAGTGTTATCCACAAGAAATATAGAAGAAGTTAGTATTGGAGACTATGTTTTGTCAGGAGGTGAAACAGCAGCATTTGTTGTTATAGATAGTATATTGAGACTTTTACCTGGAGTTTTAGGCAATGAAAACTCTAAAGTAGATGAAAGTTTTGAAAATGGCTTATTGGAGTATCCACAGTACACAAAACCTCAAATTTGGGAGGAAAAAGGTGTTCCCGAGGTCTTATTATCTGGTGATCACAGTAAAATTAAAGACTGGCGTTTATCTCAATCTGAGGCTATAACACGCGTCCGAAGACCAGATTTATGGCATAAATATAAGAAAAATTAATTTGATAAATACAGACATGAAAACAATTGAAGAAATAAACCAACACAACGTAAAAAAAATACTTTCAGAGAAAAAAATCCCAGATTTTTATCCTGGAGATGTTGTTAAAGTTGGAGTTAGAATTACCGAAGGTAAAAAAGAAAGAATTCAATATTTTGAAGGTGTTTGTATTGCTAAAAAAAGTAGAGATTTAAATTCATCTTTTACTGTAAGAAAAATTTCTTTTGGAGAAGGTGTTGAAAGAACTTTTCCTTTATATGGCACGTTAATAGATTCAATTAAAGTAATAAGATCAGGTAAAGTTAGAAGAGCTAAGCTTTATTATTTAAGAGATAGAACAGGTAAATCAGCAAGAATTGCAGAAAAGATAAGAAAAAAAATAGGAATAGATGTTGATGTAAAACCTGAAACAGTTACTGAAGAAAACGTAGTGCCAGCAGCAGAAGCTCCTAAAGCAGAGGCAGCACCAGCAGCAGAAGTTCCTAAAGAAGAAACTCCAGCGACTGAAGCTGTTAAAGAAGAACAAAAATTAGAAAGCCCTTCAGAAAAAAAATAATTTTTTTTTCAATGTCCACTACTCTTTACGATAAAATTTGGAATGATCACTTAGTTGATCAACAAGAGGATGGTACAGCATTACTTTTTGTTGATAGACATTTAGTTCATGAAGTAACTAGCCCACAAGCTTTTGAGGGTTTGAGAAATTCAAATAGAAAAGTTAGACATCCTAATTTAACTTTAGCTGTAGCTGATCATAATGTGCCAACAACAGATAGAACTAAGGGAATAGCTGACGTAGAGTCAAAAATACAAGTAGATACTCTAGAAGCTAATTGTAAAGAATTTGGTATTCAACTTTTTGGAATGGATGATAAGAGACAAGGTATAGTTCATATAATTGGACCTGAGCAAGGTTTTACTCAGCCTGGAACAGTGATTGTATGTGGTGATAGTCACACAGCAACTCATGGTGCTTTTGGTTCATTAGCATTTGGTATTGGTACGTCAGAAGTTGAACATGTATTAGCAACACAAACATTAGTTCAAAAAAAAGGAAAAAATTTTAGAATAAACGTTAATGGCCAACTTCCTTTAGGAGTTACAGCTAAAGATGTCATACTTCAAATTATCGGCAAAATAGGAACAGCTGGAGGAACAGGTTCTGTTATAGAATACGCAGGTGATTTAATAAGATCTTTAAGTGTTGAGCAAAGAATGACAATTTGCAATATGACAATTGAAGGTGGAGCAAGAGCAGGATTAATAGCACCCGATGAAAAGATATTTAATTATTTAAAAGAAAAACCTATGTCTCCTAAAGGTGATAATTGGGAAAAAGCTTTAAATTATTGGAATAGTCTTAAAACTGATGCTAACGCAAGTTTTGATCAAGAGCTTAATTTGAATGCGGGAGAAATTTTACCTATGATAACTTGGGGAACATCTCCACAAGATGTAATTACAATAGATGGTAAGGTGCCAAATCCACAAAGTGAAAATGATGAAGATAAAAAAAATTCAATAGAAAGATCTTTAAAATATATGGGCTTAAAACCAGATATGGCTGCTAAGGATATTAAGATAGATAAAGTGTTTATTGGAAGCTGCACTAATGGAAGAATAGAAGATTTAAGAGAAGCTGCTAAAATCTTAAAAGATAAGAAAATATCATCACACGTTAATGCAATGGTTGTTCCAGGATCTGGTTTGGTAAAAGAACAAGCAGAACAAGAGGGGTTAGATAAAATATTTGTTAATTCTGGTTTTGAGTGGAGAGAACCAGGTTGCTCAATGTGTTTAGCAATGAATGCAGATAAATTAAAACCTGAAGAAAGATGTGCATCTACTTCAAACAGAAATTTTGAAGGAAGACAGGGAAGAGGTGGAAGAACACATTTAGTAAGCCCTGGTATGGCAGCCGCAGCTGCAATAGCTGGAAATCTAGACGATGTTAGAAAGTATCAAAACTAAATGCAAAAATTTAATAAATTAAAAAGTATTCCAGCTTACCTGCCAATAGTTAATATTGATACGGATATGATTATTCCAAAACAATTTTTAAAAACTATTAAAAGAACAGGCCTTGGAAAAAACTTATTTTTTGAAATGAGATATGATGATCAAGGAAAAGAGATCAGTGATTTTGCATTAAACCAAAGTCCCTTTAAAAGCTCAAAGATTTTAATTGCTGGTAAAAATTTTGGATGTGGGTCTTCAAGAGAGCACGCACCCTGGGCATTATTAGATTTTGGAATAACTTGTGTTATTAGTTCGAGTTATGCAGACATCTTTTATAGTAACTGTTTTAAGAATGGAATTTTACCAATAATACTTGAGGAAGAAAAAATTAAAGAATTATCAGAATATGCTAATAGAAAAGAAGAAATTTCAGTTGATTTAGAGGAAGAAAAAATTGTTTATGGAAATAATGAAATTAAATTTCAAGTAGATCCATTTAAGAAAAAATGTTTGCTTGAAGGATTAGACGATATTGCTCTATCTTTAAAAAAATCAGACAAAATTGAAGATTTCGAAACTAGTTTAAAAAATAAAAAACCATGGGTTTTTAATGATTAAAGTAAAAAAAAGAAAAATACTTTTATTACCAGGTGATGGTATTGGTCCAGAAGTTATTGGTGAAGTAAAAAAAATTATCAATTGGTTTAATGATAAAAAGTCATTAGATTTTGAGATGGACGAAGATCTTGCTGGTGGATGTTCATATGATAAGCATGGAACCCCAATTACTGATGAAGTATTTTATAAAGCATTAGAGAGTGAAGTTGTAATGTTAGGTGCTGTTGGAGGACCTAAATGGGATAATTTAGAGTTTTCAAAGAAACCTGAAAGAGCATTATTAAAATTAAGGAAAGAATTAAAGTTATTTGCAAATTTAAGACCTGCAATCTGTTTTGAACAATTAGTGGATGCTTCAACACTTAAACCTGAAATAGTGTCAGGTTTGGATATAATGATAGTTAGAGAATTAACGGGTGGAATTTACTTTGGCGAACCAAGAGGAATTAAACCAATAGAAAATGGTGAGAGAAAAGGAATTAATACCCACACGTATACTACTAGCGAAATAACTAGAGTAGCCAGAATTGCTTTTGATTTAGCTAAAAAAAGATCAAATAAAGTTACATCTTGTGAAAAATCAAATGTTATGGAAGCAGGACAGCTTTGGAAAGAAGAAGTCCAGGAACTGCATGATAAAGAATATAAAGATGTCGAATTAAGTCATATGTTAGCTGACAATTGTGCAATGCAGCTTTTAAGAAACCCAAAACAATTCGATGTGATAGTAACTGATAATTTATTTGGTGATATGCTTTCAGATCAAGCCTCGATGTTAACCGGATCTTTAGGACTTTTGCCATCTGCTTCTCTAGGAGCCAAAAACAAAGATGGTGAAATGAGAGCGATGTATGAACCTATTCATGGATCAGCACCTGATATTGCCGGCAAAGGAATTGCTAATCCAATTGCATCAATATTAAGTTTTGCAATGGCTCTTAGATACTCATTAGATTTAGATAATGAGGCGGATGCTTTGGAAAAAGCAGTTCAAGACGTATTAAATGATGGCCTAAGAACAAAAGACATTCTGTCAGAGGGTATGAAAGAGACATCAACTTCTGAAATGGGCGATGCGATAATTTCAAAATTGCAATAATTCTAGAATTATTCTAAGCTTTATCTATGCCAAGTTATACTGCTCCAGTAGATGATATGCTGTTTCTCTTTGAAAAATTGAGAGATAATAAAAATTATAATGATTTAAAGAAATATGATGAAGTCAGTTTAGATTTAGTAAAAGATATTTTAGAAGAAGCGGCAAAAATTAATCAAAACTTAATCTTACCGTTAGCAAAGATAGGTGATGAAAATCCTGCTGTCTTAGAAAATGGAGTAGTAAGAACACCTCCAGGATATAAAGAAGCTTACCAAAAATATATTGAAGATGGTTGGACATCACTATCTTGTGATCCTAAATATGGTGGTCAAGGTATGCCTAAAACAGTAAGTGGATTTTTTGATGAAATGCTTTCGTCAGCAAGTCTCTCATTTAAATTATATAGCGAATTAAGTATTGGTGCATACAATTGTATTAATCATCATGCACCAGAAGAAATTAAAGAGAAATACTTACCAAAAATAGTTGAAGGAAAATGGAGTGGCACAATGTGTTTAACAGAACCTGTCTGTGGAACAGATTTAGGTTTATTAAAAACAAAAGCTGCTCAACAAACTGATGGTACTTATAAAATTAGTGGTCAAAAAATTTTTATTACATCAGGTGATCATGATTTAACAGAAAATATAATCCATTTGGTTTTAGCTAGATCAACAGATTCTCCAGCAGGAACGAAAGGTATAAGTTTATTTTTAGTTCCAAAATTTATTGTAAATGAAGATGGAACAGTAGGACAAAGGAATGGAATATCGACAGGATCAATTGAAAGTAAAATGGGCATTAAAGGTTCTGCTACATGTGTTTTGAATTTTGATGAAGCAACTGGTTATATGATTGGATCAAAAGACAAGGGCTTGAACGCTATGTTTACTATGATGAATTTAGAGAGAATTGTTGTTGGTATTCAAGGTTTAGGTATTTCAGAAATAGCATATCAAAATTCACTGGCTTACGCTAAAGAAAGAAAGCAAGGTAAAACTAATAATACAAAATCAATAAATGGTGCAGATTTTATAATTGAACATGCAGATATAAGAAAATCATTATTAAATATGAAATCTATAATTGAGGGAGAAAGAGCTCTATGTTTTTGGCTCTCTCAACAAACGGAAGTTAGTCTTTATCATCCAGATGATAAGATTAAACAAGAGGCTTCCGATTATGTTTCGTTAATGACCCCTGTAGTGAAGTCATTATTTACTGATTTAGCAATGGAAATTACTAATGATGCGATGCAAATTCATGGAGGTTATGGGTACACAAAAGATCAAGGGATTGAACAATTATATAGAGATAATAGAATTACGCCAATTTATGAAGGGACAAATTCAGTTCAAGCAGCCGATCTAGTTTTTAGAAAACTTTCAAACAAAAATGGAAATATTATTAAAAAATTTTTAGACATGGTTAAAAGTGAGTGTGATAGCAACAACGAAAAAGTAAAATCATATTCTAAAGAATTAAATTATTACTTAGATATATTGTATAAATTTACTGGCTGGATTGATGATAAAACTAAAATTGAAAAAGATGATGTTAGTGCTGCTGCAAATGATTATTTAAAAACACTTGGCTATGTATCAATAGCTTATTCGTGGATTAAGGTATTAGAAGTAAGTTTTAGTGATTATGAGTCTAATAAGAAGTTTTACGAAGATAAAATAAATACAGCTAAATTTTATTTTGATAAAGTTTTACCAAGAGCTGAATTTCATTATAAGTCTGCAATATCAGGAAGTTCTAATATAATGAATTTTAAGTTTAATTAATTATGAGTAGTTACGATACAAGTTTAGATAAGAATAAAGCAAATCATGTTCCTCTTTCTCCGTTAACATTTTTAGAAAGAGCTAAAGATGTTTATCCTAATTATGAAGCAGTAGTTTATGAGGATAGAAAATATACTTGGTCAGAAGTTTATAAAAGGTCAGTAAAATTTGCGAGTGCATTATCAAAGATTGGAATTAGCAAAGGAGACACAGTTTCATTTTTAGCATTTAACACTCCTGAAATTTTTGAGGCACATTATTCAGTTCCAATGACTGGCGGTGTGCTAAACACAATTAACGTTAGATTGGATGCAAACACTATCGCCTATATTTTAGACCATAGTGAAGCTAAAGTATTAGTTGTAGATAGACAGCTTCATGCAGAGGTTAAAAAAGCTTTAAGCATGATAGATAAAAAGATTATTATCATTGATATAAATGATAAATATGCAGATCAGTCAAAATTGGAAAAAATTGGTGAATTTGAATATGAAGATTTTTTAAATACTGGTGATGAAAATTATGATTGGAAAATGCCAGAGGATGAATGGCAGGCTATTTCCTTAAGTTACACTTCAGGAACAACTGGTAATCCAAAAGGAGTTGTTTACCATCATAGAGGTGCTTACTTGATGTCTACTGGAAGCTCAGTTGCATGGAATATGCCGAACAGACTAAATTTTTTAACTATAGTGCCAATGTTTCACTGTAATGGCTGGTGCTATCCTTGGACTATCCCAATGTTAAATGGAAGAACGATTTGCCTAAGAAATATTGATGTTAAAAAAATTTTTGAATTAATAGATAAATATAAAGTAACTCATTTTGGTGGTGCACCAATTATACTTAATATGATAACGGGAGCCCCAGAGAGTGATCGAAAAAAATTAAATCACAAAGTTCATGTATTAACAGCAGGAGCTCCTCCACCCAGTATCATTTTTAAGAAAATGAATGATCTAGGATTTGAAGTAATGCATGTTTATGGTTTAACAGAAACCTATGGCCATGTTACGCAATGTGCATGGAATGATGAGTGGAATAATTTTGATGAAGATAAGCAGAATGAAATTAAAGCACGACAAGGTGTTAGATATCCAAATACCGAAGGGGTTACTGTTATGGACCCTGAGACAATGATTAAAGTTCCACAAGATGGAAAAACTATTGGTGAAATTATGATCAGAGGAAATATTGTAATGAAGGGATATTTTAAAGATAAAGCTGCAACTGATAAAGCGATGGCTGGAGGCTGGTTTCATACAGGTGATTTAGCTGTTATGCATCCTGATGGATACGTTAAGATACAGGATAGATCTAAAGATATAATTATTTCTGGAGGAGAAAACATATCATCTATTGAAATTGAAAATACACTTGCAAAACATCCATCCGTTTCCATTGCGGCAGTAGTTGCTAAACCAGATGATAAATGGGGTGAAGTTCCTTGTGCATTTATAGAAATGGTTAAAGACAAACCAGTTACGGAAAAAGAATTAATAGATTTTTGTAAAGAAACTTTAGCTGGATTTAAAGTTCCCAAAAAAGTTGTTTTCTGTGAACTTCCAAAAACATCAACAGGAAAAATTCAGAAATTTGAATTAAGAAAGCAATTCTAGGAAATTATTTGATATTCGAGATAGAAAATAAAAGTATTTATGCGTCAGATGCTGGGCAAGAATTAGATCAGAAAAAAGAAACTATTATTTTTCTTCACGGCAGTGGTCTTTCGCATATTATTTGGTCTTTAGTAGAACAATTTTTTGCAAATAAAAATTTCAATGTTTTATCCATTGATCTTCCTGGACATGGTAATTCTGAGGGGCCTTGTCTTCACACGATAGAAGAGATTGCCGACTGGTTAGAAAAAGTATTTGTTAAATTAAAATTAGAGAAAGTTATTTTGGTTGGTCACTCTCAAGGATGTTTAGAAATGCTTGAATACTCAAATAAATATAAGAGCAGGTTAAAAAAATTAGTTTTTATGGGTGGATCTTATAAAATGCCTGTAAATAAAGACTTAATAGACTTAGCAGAAAACGGGAATACTGATGCTGTTAAACTAATGATGAAGTGGGGTTACGAAGGCTCAAAAAAATTTATAGGTGGAAATCCTATAAAAAGAATAATCCAATCCCCAAGAGATATTAGTGAAATATTGGGAGTAGATCTTGTTGCTTGCAACAATTACAGCAATGGTTCAAATGCTGCAAAAGCAATTGATTGCCCCACCATGTTTGTTTTGGGCTCTTTAGATAAAATGGTTAACATAGAGTTTGGAAAAAAATTTGCAAATATGGTTAATAATTCTACAACTCATATTATTGATGGATGTGGGCATATGATTATGATTGAAAAAGCTTTTGAAATGCGAGAAAAAGTGTTGGAATTTTTACAAAAATGAAACAGTATTCAATAGCAAAATCTAGAAGACTTAGAAGCACTCCATATACTTCTAGAATAGAAAAACAAGGTGTCACTGCTTACACTGTTTACAATCATATGCTTTTACCTGCTGCATTTGGATCTATCGAAGACTCATATGAGCATTTAAAAAAAGATGTTCAAGTTTGGGATGTTGCAGCTGAACGACAAGTTGAAATTCAAGGAAAAGATTCTGCAAAACTAGTTCAATTGATGACATGTAGAGACTTATCAAAATCTAAAATAGGCAGATGTTATTATTGTCCAATTATTGATGACTCTGGAAATTTAGTTAATGATCCAGTAGTTTTAAAATTAGCAGAAGATAAATGGTGGATATCAATTGCGGATTCAGATGTGCTCTTTTTTGCAAAAGGCTTAGCCTCTGGGTATAAATTTGATGTCAAGATTATCGAGCCTGTTGTTGATATCATTGCAGTTCAAGGTCCTAAATCTTTTGATTTAATGGAAAAAGTATTTGGAAAAGCAATTAAAGAATTAAAATTTTTTGGTTTTAATAATTTTAACTTTAATGGTGTCAAACATCTAATTGCTAGATCTGGATGGTCCAAGCAAGGAGGATTTGAAGTTTATGTTCAAGATACTCAATCAGGACAAAAATTGTATGACTATTTATTTGAAGTTGGAAAAGAATTTAATGTTAAACCAGGCTGCCCAAATTTAATTGAAAGAATTGAAAGTGGATTGCTTTCGTATGGTAATGATTTTGACAATAATGACAATCCTTTCGAATGTGGTTTTGATCAATACGTTTCATTAGATAGTGAAATAAATTTTTTAGGAAAAGAAAATCTTAAAAAAGTTAAGCTGAATGGAATTAAAAAAAAACTTATGGGAATTAAATTTGAAGCTAAAGAAGTTAGTTTATCAGGATCATTAGACTTAAAAGATGAAAATAATAACATTATTGGAGAATTAAGATCAGCATGTTATTCACCACATTTTGAAAAAGTAATTGGCATAGCAATGATCAAAAAGCCTTATTGGGAAGTGTCTCAAAGTGTGAAAGCTGAGATAAACGGTAATATTTGTGCCGGAAACGTTTGCGATTTACCTTTCATTTAGTATAAACTTCAACAAAATCATGAATATAGCTATCGTTGGAGCCACTGGTAATGTTGGCAGAAAAATATTAGAAGTTCTAGAGAGAAAAGAACTAGCTATAGATAATTTATATTTATTAGCATCATCTAGAAGTGCAGGATCTAAAATTATTTTTAAAGGAAAAGAGCACAAAGTAATCAATTTAGAAACTTTTGATTTTTCAAAAGTAAAAATTACTTTTTTTGCAGCAGGGGGAAAAATTTCAGAAAATTTTGCTGGAGTTGCTGCAAAACATTCTTTGGTAATTGATAATTCAAGTTTTTATAGAATGGATCCAGATGTTCCATTAATAGTACCTCAGGTAAATTCAGACCATTTACACAATATAAAGAAAAATATTATTGCAAATCCAAACTG
>Ga0233427_10004702_pt1 | contig 11252 bp, 6 predicted proteins | sample SI_118_April2016_5_FD_179885 | JGI IMG/M metagenome (GOLD analysis project Ga0233427, IMG submission 179885) | Seawater microbial communities from Saanich Inlet, British Columbia, Canada - SI_118_April2016_100_MG | ecosystem: Environmental > Aquatic > Marine > Inlet | place: Canada: British...
GTGGAGGAAGAAACAACTCTGGAGGAGGAAGAAGCGACTCTGGAGGTTATAGAGGTGGTAGATCTAACTCTGGTGGAGGGAAATCTAAATTCTCTAAAGGAGGAAATCCTAAATCATTTGGATCTGGAAAACCTAAATCTTCAAGCGGCCGTAAAGATGGTCAAAAAACGAATTATCAAGGCGGGAAAAATAGTAATAAACGCTCAAGCCGTAAAAATGGTAAAAAATAGGACCGAGCTATCTTTTATTAAACAATAACTTAGTACCCTGATTGCAAAGTATGGTAAATCTTAATGATATGCGTAAGCAATACAAAATGGCTGAATTAAACCGCAGCGATTTATTAGAATCTCCAACTAGTATGTTTAAACATTGGTTCGAAAAAGTTGAAGACTTAGATAATATTGAAACTAATGCAATGACTTTAGCTACAGCCACTAAAAAAGGTGAACCATCAAGCAGAATCGTTTTGCTTAAAGATTATAATGAAAGAGGCTTCGTATTCTATACTAATTACAATAGTGAAAAAGGTAATCAAATAGAACAAAATCCATATGGTTCTTTAACATTTCACTGGAACGAATTAGAACGACAAATACGTATCCGAGGTAAAATAAGAAAAATATCCCGAGAGATATCTGAAAAATATTTTAACAGTAGACCTCGTTTAAGCCAAATCTCAGTTTTAGCTTCTAACCAAAGTAATGTCTTAAAAAATCGAATGGAATTAGAAGAGCGAGTTACTGCATTGGAAAAAAAATATGAAGGAAAGGAAATACCCTGTCCTGAATATTGGGGAGGATATCGTCTCGAGCACCGTAAAGTGGAATTTTGGCAAGGAAGACGAGATCGGCTCCATGATCGATTTGTATATGTTAAACACGGAACAACATGGCAAACTGAAAGGTTGTCACCTTAGGTAAATATTATGGAAACTATACCAATTTTCCCTTTAGATCTTATTTTATATCCCAACCAGGTAATGCCTCTACGGATTTTTGAACCCAGATATCGTCAAATGTTAGACAATTGTATGAGCGGAAATCGTAAATTTGGAATATGTAAAACAAATAACGAAGTGCAAGAAACGGGATGGGATGGTCCGGTCGATATTGGAACTATTGCTTATATTCTTAAATGTGAAGATCTAGATTTAACTGGCACAAGTTATTATATCGAACTTATGGGCAAAGAAAGATTCGAAATTAAGAAGCTAATTCAACCTTCATTGCCTAAACCTCTTAGCTATAATCCTCCTGAAAAACCATCTATGCAAGCGATGTTGAATGAAACTTCTGGGAAGCCTTTGTATTTTCAGGCTGAAATTGAATATTTACCTGAACTTGAAGGTAGTATTGATGGAAATAAATGGAAATTAATTATTGGAAAATTAGAAAAAAGAATAAAGGAAGCTGCTGCCAAAATGGGCATAGAATTCAAAGACTTTACTGGATTCATAGAACATAATAAATTAGGTGAAAATAATGGTTCCGTTCAAGATTTCTACAATATTTCTTCAATGTGTGGATTAACTCTAGAAATGCAACAATCTATCCTAGAAGCAAAAACAATAAATCAAGCAATTGACTTTCTTGACTTTGATTTATAATTGTAAAATTTCTATAAAACTGCAGTAAAATAATAGAACGGTTTGCTTAATTCCTACGCAGTATTATATACCCCCTTTTTCTGACAACAAATCCTTGTATCTGACTATTTTATTCTAGTCAATCCGATACGAGGGCATTAGTGCACTCGATCTTGAAGATTAAGACCGGGGAAGTTGGCATAGGTGTTGGCCTCTCACAGTGAGGCCTATAGACACCAATGATTGTCAGATCATACGCAAACCCGGACGAATGTTGAAGCCGACGGCTACAAGCAGTTACTACGCCACCTGGTGGATGACTAGGCTCGGTTGCCGAAGACGGTCGTGCCAAGCAGCGATATGCTTCGGGGAGGCGCATGGAGCCTTTGATCCGAAGATTACCGAATGGGACTTCCCGAACCCTTGTGGTTCAATCCGATAAGGATGGGGAACGCCCCGAATTGAAACATCTTAGTAGGGGCAGGAAAAGAAATCAAAAGAGATGGGGTTAGTAAAGGCGATCGAACACCCCATAGGGCAATCCGAATCTGTTGATGAGAATCAATTGAAATGTGGAGTGGCCTGTTTACATCTTAACACTGTTATTCGAATTTCGTGTGGAACACCGGCGCCATAGAGGGTGATAGCCCCGTAGAAGACGCAGTGAAAGATGATTTTCAGGAACCAAGAGTAGCGTGCATTGGATATTGCGCGTGAATGCGGGAGGTACTAACTCCCAACCCTAAATACAAACCGAGACCGATAGCGCAATAGTAGCGTGAGCGAAAGTTGTAAAGTATCCCTGGCGGGAGATTAATAAGATCCTGAAATCAGGTGGTAACAGACTGGTATGGCGTGCAAGGGATGAAGCGGTTACACCGCCGCACCGACGTCATACCGTTCGATTCGAAAATTGATCCGTGGAGTTCCTATTATTGGCGAGGTTAAGTACTACATGTACGAAGCCGTAGGGAAACCGATAGTCCGCAGCGCAAGCGAGGGACAAGGTGCGCTCGCCTGGAGTCAATAGTTGGATACCCGAAGCCGGTCGATCTATGCCTGGGCAGGGTGAAGCCCTTCGGAAGAAGGGTGGAGGCCCGAACCAGTACTGATGTGCAAATCGTTTGGATGACCTGGGTATAGGGGCGAAAGACCAATCTAGACCGGTAATAGCTGGTTCCTCTCGAAACTGCTCGCAGGCAGACCTCAGCTGAGACAGAGCATGCGGTAGAGCACTGATTGCGTGTTTAGGAAGCGAAAGTTTTCGGCATGCTGTCAAACTCCGAATGTGTGTTCGTCGTAGAAGCTGGGCAGTGAGGGCATCGGGGTAAGCTTGATGTCCATAAGGAAAACAAACCAGACCAGAGTTAAGGTCCCCAAGTAACAACTAAGTGTTAAAGAACAAATAGTGTTTGAAAGCACAGACAGCTGGAAGGTTGGCTTAGAGGCAGCCATCCTTTAAAGAGTTCGTAACAGATCACCAGTCAAGTTCTTAAGCCTAGAAAATGGACGGGACTAAGTTGTTCACCGATACTTTGGGCCACCGAAAGGTGATGCGGTAGAGAGGCGTCGTGCGCGGGTGGAAGTGGGGCCGTGAGGTCCTGTGGACCGCGTTCGAATGATAATCATGGAAATAGTAGTAGCGTAGATGGGTGAGAATCCCATCCGCCGGAGGGGCTAGGGTTCCTCGACGATGTTCATCAGTCGAGGGTTAGTCGGTCCTAAGGTTCCCCCTAACAGGAGGAATCGAAAGGGAAACAGGTTAAAATTCCTGTACCAGTTCATATTTTGTCCAGTTCCTGACACATCGGGTCTTGTGGAGCACTCCTGTCTGAGTGTTGCCTTGAGCGATAAAATTGTGGAGTACCGTAATGGTGAGAAGCAAACTAAGCTTTTGGGAGGCGAAGTATTTCGCTTCTGCGTTAGCCTGGTGTCCGTGAAAAGGGAGCTGGAGCCGTATGGATTGTCCGTACCGAGATCTGACACAGGTGCCCCTAGGTGAGTAGCCTAAGGCGTCGCGGCAGAATCCGGGCAAGGGAATTCGGCAAATTAGCCCCGTATCTTTGGTACAAGGGGTGCCAGCTCTGAAGAGAGCTGGTCGCAGTGACTAGGGAGCTCCGACTGTTTACTAAAAACACAGGTGGCTGCTAGTCCGTAAGGATGTGTATAGCCGCTGAATCCTGCCCAGTGGCGGTATCTGAAACCCAGTTTCAACTGGACGAAGGACCGCTAAACGGCGGGGGTAACTATGACCCTCTTAAGGTAGCGTAATACCTTGTCGCTTAATTGGCGACTTGCACGAACGGCCTAACGAGAGCTCTACTGTCCCTGCCCGGAGCCCGATGAAATTGACTTACTGGCGCACAGTCCAGTACGTCCCAGCCGCAAGCGAAGACCCCGTGGAGCTTTACTGCAACCTGCCGTTGTGGCACGAGTTGTTATGTGTAGCGTAGACGGGAGACATTACACAGGTGCGAGCGCTAGCTCGTCGCCGAGTCACCGATGAAACACCGTCCTTTTCGATTCGTCCCACTCACCTCTTCGGAGGAACCCCGGTAGGCGGGCAGTTTGGGTGGGGCGCCACTCCCTCGAAAAAATAACAAGGGAGCCCAATGGTCAGCTTAGGTAGGTCAGGAATCTACCGTTAAGTGCAAGGGCAAAAGCTGGCTTGACGTGGTTTGGCAACACAACAAACCACGATGCGAAAGCAGGGCCTAGCGAACCAACCAGCGCCGTTAGTAGGTGCGGTTGATAACAGAAAAGTTACCCCGGGGATAACTGAGTTGTCTGGAGCAAGAGCCCACATCGACCTCCAGGCTTGCTACTTCGATGTCGTCTCTTCCTATCCTGGGTGTGCAGAAGCACCCAAGGGTGGGGTTGTTCGCCCATTAAAAGGGATCGTGAGATGGGTTTAGACCGTCGTGAGACAGGTTTGTTGCTATGTGCTGGGACTGTCCAATGCCTGAGGGGAAGGATCCTCTAGTACGAGAGGAACGAGGGTTCGCAGCCACTAGTTTACCAGTTGTCTGACAAGGCACCGCTGGGCAGCCACGCTGTAAGGGATAAGAGCTGAAAGCATCTAAGCTCGAAACCCGCCTCAAAACGAGGCATTATGACACTTATAGAAGATAAGATTGATAGGACCGGGGTGTAAGCACCGAGAGCTATAATGTTGTTAGAAGTACTACTTCGGTAGTGCGGAAAATAACATTTCGAGGTGTTAAGCCCGTCGGTTACTAATAGTCAAAACTGCTAATACGGCCGTCGGCTTCAACCGTAAAAGGGTTTGCGTATGTCCCCCATTAATGTATAATTTTTTTAATTAACCAGGGGGCCAAGACATCAGTCTTTCACCAAGTAAATGTAAATGGATGTGGAATACTGTTTGTTGACCATTTTCATTGCAATTGAAAACAGTACGATAACCGGCCTTTGAAAATCCCTTTAATTCTGCAATCTTTTTAGATGCTAGAATTAATTCGCCCATGGTTTGCGTATGATCTTTTTCAAGATCATTCAAAGTAGAAATATGTATTTTAGGAATAATTAGGATATGTACTGGCGCTACTGGATTTATATCATTAAAAGCTAGAACATGTTCGTTTTCATATACTATTTCACTTGGAATTTCACCATCTCTTATTTTGCAGAAAAGGCAATCTGTCATAGACAGTCTATAGGAGCATATTATTTGAATATTTCAATCTATTTTCTTCTTCTGAAAAAAGATATTGCTAATAGTGATATTAAGACCGTTATAAACCCAAATCCTGGAACTTCATTTTCTTCGTCTAGAGAGGTTGTATTGTTTGACTCTGCACTATTATTATTTTCATTATCTGCTGGTTCTTCTACACTGGCGTCTTCAACACAAGAACCTATCCAAGCCATAGTGGTTTCATCGAACACTAGATTGCCTGAGTATGTTGCGTTACAAGTACAAACTGGGAAACCTGAGGAATTAACTGGGCAATCGCCTCCTAGTTCTTCCAGGCTATAATAGAATGTAATATCCCAATCTAAATTATCATCATGAGTCAAATTAACATATCGTATTGCTGGATCTACACATTTTTGTGGATATTGCATACCCATTCCATATTCAGATGAAGAAGAATTAGTTGAGTTTAAAGTGCTAGTAGTCCTCCAGTTACCATTGAAATCTCCATCACAATTATCTCCATAATAGTAGTACAGAATATCGCCATCTTCTCTAGTGTAAACATCTGCATTGAATGTTTGAGGTGCATGAACATAAAATCCGACATCATAGGCTGCAATTCCATTTTCTCCAAAATATTCTAAGTGGATTATTAAGGGCTGATTTCCTGCATTGATGGATTGGTTCGGATCATTTGGATATGCGTCTGAGTTATCGCCAATACCGTCACCATCGCTATCTACAGATTCTGAAGAATCTAGTGGGAAAGCATCTAAGTAATTTTCAACACCGTCGCCATCTGTGTCTGAATCAGAATTATCACCGATACCGTCGCCGTCCATATCTGAAGATTCTGTGCCATCCAAAGGAAACCAATCTTCGACGTCTAAAACTTGATCTCCATCGTCATCGTCATCCATATTGTTGCCTATTCCATCGTTATCTGTATCTATCCATTCACTATTGTCTAACGGAAATACATCAAATGTATCGTTTGTACCGTCACCATCTGTATCTGCATCGTTTGGGTCTGTCCCATACTGTAAAACTTCTTCACCGTCGGTTAAGCCATCTCCATCAGTATCTGGATCGTTAGGATTTGTTCCTATCTCTTCTTCTTCTGTATCCGTTAAACCGTCATTATCTGAATCTCTTTGGTTCGCAGCACATCCATTGTTATCTACCTCAGAATCTTCATCAGTTTCAGGACAAGAATCATTGCTATTGAGAATTCCATCTTCATCTGTATCTGGATTGACGCCTTCATCTTCTCCATTACCACAGTCCCACACGCCATCATTTACTTGATAAATCCATACTTCATTATCATCTGCACAATCAAACCAATTTATTGGGTCTCCATTGTCGTCATATTGTTGTTCATCTGCTCCTAATGGGCAGTCTTGATTATTGTCATTTACAAAATAGAAAGGAATTAGACTCCAATCAGAACCACAAACAAATGTCAAAAGCGAATCATACCAAACTAACAAAAATTCTTGACAAGCTTGGCCTCCATCCTCTTCACAAAATTCTAAGACTAATTCAAAACAAGAACCGCTGTTTGGATCCTCGCATGCTTCACCAGGGTCCATTAAATTACAAGGTGAACCATCTCCATTTCCAAATTCACACTCTGCAGGATAATCTGCGGTAACATTTATTGTATAATATCCCATCAAAATATAGTCACAATTAGATTCGCAGTCATCATCGTCCAAGTAATCAAGAGCTACTTCTTTGTAATTGCTTCCTTCTTCTTCAACATCTGCTCTTCTAATTTCTTCATCCATTTTAGTATGAACAGTCTGAGAATCGTAAGAGTATTTTACTTGATGAGTTCCAACATCCAGTTGATAAGCGTAAGCTAAGGCTGAAGCTACTTCGTCATCTTCATCAGCAACTATCTCCATATCTGAAAAATCGCCCTCTCCCCACATTGTAATATTATCATCACCTTGGCCGTCATTAGCATCACAATCGGAAGCTCCATTCATTTCAGAATAATCTTGATAATGGACATATCGCTCGGGATTTGTACTAACAATCGAATTACCACCAACCCTTACAACGTAATCGCCCCCTGAATAAATTCTCCACTCTATGCAGGTATCTGAATCATATTCCCAATCCTCTCCTTCTTCTATTATACCGTCATCATCTCCTCGTTCATCATTTCCAAGTGTTCTTGGAGTATTAGTTACAGTTACATCTGAAATATCATAACCGTATTCTTCAAGAGCGGCCCTAAAATTATACATCCCACTCATGTTGGTAAATTGCATACCTACTCCACTTTTGTTGAAATAATCTCTAGTGGCTTGATAATAATAAGCATAATAACATTCATACCAATCACAGTAATCTTCAGGAACTATCCAATCTAGTAAATGACCTCTTTGTGTATTATCTCCATTAGGATCCTCCACATTAAATCCTACATTACTGCCGCTTTCATCGGTATTATTAGTTTCAGGATTATCTAAGTCTCCGTCAGTTAAACTAATAAGGCAAGGATTATTCCAACTACACTCTGGAAAATATTCTTCTTCATCGTCATTTTCAGCTTCTACAGTGTATGTGAATATTGTTAATACAAATAATAGTGCTAAAAGCGCACTCGTATATTTTTGACCCATAATAAAGCTAGAAAGTCACAATATTTAAGATTTTATTAAATGTGCTGAAATTGCACCCATTAGTAGTGTTCTTAAACTACTACATCAAGGAAAGATTACCTGCGATTGCACCCATTGCAGTTCCTGTTTCAAATGCAATATCCTTCCCTGTAATTTCAAAATGATAATTCGATTTTTCTATGTATGATTTTGGAAGTCCTTTCGGACCTAGTCCCATAACCATACATAATCTTCCACTAGGCATTTCTAATTTACTTGAATCTGGGTTTGCTGTAGTAACTACTCTAGAACCGGCCCATAATTCATCTATATCTTTTTCAAAGAACCTAAACCTATCGTTAGATATCAGTTTTGAAATATAACCTTCATTCGATAAACGCATCTCTTTTTTAATTTCTTTTATTAGCTCATTAGTTGATATTTCTGGAAATCCAATTAATGCTAAATCTAAATCAAAAGCTGAACAAAGATTAGATGCTTTGAAAACTGCTTTGAAATGAGGATGGTTCCAATTGCCTCCATACGTGTTATACAGTCCTAGAGTGTGCTTTCCTTGAACTGAAATCTCTTCTAAAGGAACTGGAGGCATAGTTTGTTTTACAACAGGTATATTCAATCTATCTACAGCTATTCTTAATTTCTTTTCCAATTTTTTCTTGTAATTTGATTCTGGAAGGGCTAATAATGTCTTTTCAGCCTTTGAAACATAAGCTTGTGAATCTTCATGCCATTTATTACGATCAGAATGTGCTATAATTGCTATTAGAATCGGCAATGATTCTTCTGGGTTTTCTTTGGATATCTTTATTTCTATTAAATTAAGATCAAATGGCGTAGAACTTATTCTAATTAAATATCTTAGCATTTCTTCAGATAAAGAAGAATCTAATGCTAACTCAAGCGCCGATGGGGATATGTCTGTCTTTACTTTATGCAACTGTAAGTGCAAATAACCTAATAATTTAATTCTTAATTCACCCTCTAAACTAGACAAAATAGAAATTAAAGGATTAATATCAGTAGTAACTATCCAGGCTCTAATTACTGCTTTAGAAGCGTCAAATTCATATCCAGACAAGTTGACTGTCTTCTCTAATATCAAATCAAGTTGGTCAATTGGAAAATTCTTTACATTTTTTATTAAAAAATTATTGATGTCTTTCTTCTTTTCAGTAAGAATAATATCAAATATCTTTTTATATTGTGTATTTTTTAAATCTCCATCATCTATTTTTTTCAATCTTTTAGAAATTTCAGTCAAAAGCTCTATTCGACGCCAACTTTGATCAACTCGATTTGCATTTACAAAAGCTTTAGCGAATGTCTTCTTTGATTTAGAAGATTTTGTAGACATTGAAGTAGCAATGTAAATTAAACCTAAAGATGCATAATAAGGATCACTTAGACGATTTACCTCGAAGAGTAAATCTTCAGGTGATGAGCCTTCTTTAATATCTCGTAAAATTTTTCTTGCTATTGAGGGATTATGATTTTTACCTGCCATTTATTCGATTTTAGATACCATGGCAAATCCGATAGTTCCTTTAACATTTCCGTCTGAACCAATGTTTGGGAAAAAATATTGTATGACCTCACCCTGCCCTCTATTCGTTTCATAACGCTTTTTACAAACTGTTGGTTCGCCAGTCTTAATTGTTTGTAATGCCATTTCATCAACTTCCTTGTAGTCAGTTCCTAAAACTTCTGATGTAGTTTTTCCTTGAAACGTATCTTCACTGAAACCAAATTGGGATAATGATTTTGCTCCGTAAGAATACAAATGTTTGCCTTCTAAATTTCTTATTGAAAAACCATATTTATCAGAATTAAATGGCGTGTGTGTTAAAGACCACAATTTAGCTTGACCAACTATTCTTTGCTCTACTAGTCCCTGATACCTTAATAATTCTAAATATTTTGCAACTGTATTTCTTCCGATATCCAAACTGCGTGAAATTTCTGTTATGGTTTGAGGTTCTAATGAAGTTCCAAGATAGGTTGTAATCGATCTTTCAGTCAAAGGGTCCAATTCTTTTGCCATATTTAGTAAATCTGGAAGCTGAGATTAAAAAGATACTGTATTGCAATAGTGCATTGATAATGATAAATATTTTTCTTAGGCACTATATTGTTGGTATTATATAGAGGTTGTGCACTAGGGTAGTATATTTAGGCCCTATAGGATAAAAAAATGTCTTCAAAACATCAATTCGTATCGACGCTAAAACTAGATGTCCCTGTAGAAAAAGCGTTCAGTTGGCACGAGAGCCCTGGCGCCTTTGAAAGACTTACTCCTTGTTTTGATCCTGTGACAATAAAGAATCGAAAGGGGACTGTAGATGGAGGTTCTGTAGATATCGGCTTGAATGTAGGACCCATTTCGCTTACTTGGGTTGCACAGCATCACAGTTACAAAAAAAATGTGCAATTCTTGGAAGATCAAACTAAAGGTCCCTTTGTTGGTCCTTTGCCTTTTTGGAACGGTGCATGGCATCACGAACATCTCTTTGAAAAAGTTAATGACAATGCCACCTTATTGACTGATAGAATAAACTATGATTTTCCAATGGACCCATTTGGTTCACTATTCGGCAGTTGGTACACTAAAAGAAAACTAAAGCAAATGTTTGCATATAGAAGAAACATTACAGAAAATGATCTGTATGCTCAATCAAAATACAGCGGTAAACCATTAGATATTGCAGTTACTGGAGGTTCTGGATTGATTGGTTCATCATTGGTCCCATATCTAACAACTGCAGGGCATAAGGTAGAAACTATCGTGAGAGGAAGACCAAAAAAAAATCAACTATGCTGGGATTTGAAAAACAAGACTATTAGTGACTTAAATGGAAAAGATGCTGTAGTTCATTTAGCTGCTGAAACCATCAACAAACCAATTGGCGGCATATTGCCAGTACCTTGGTCAGCATGGAAAAGAAAAGAAATACTAAACAGTAGAGTAAATGGAACTCGCCTTTTAGCTGAGCACCTTGCTTCATTGAATAATCCACCTAAGGTCTTAGTTTGCGCTTCAGCCATAGGATACTACGGCGACAATGGCAATGAAATAATAGATGAAGATGGAGAGAATGGAAATGACTACTTTTCACATGTTGTAAAAGAATGGGAAGCTGCTGCCCAACCTGCAATCGATGCAGGAATCCGAGTTGTTTTCTTAAGATTAGCTCCAGTAATGAGTCCTCTTGGTGGGGCTTTACAAGTTCTCTCACTTCCCGCTAAATTAGGATCTAGCCCTCCTGTTGGAGGTGGAAAACAATGGTGGTCTTGGGTTGGTATTGATGATGCAATTGGAAGTATCTACCATTCTATTATAACAGAAAGTCTTTCAGGTCCGGTTAAT
>Ga0233427_10004703_pt1 | contig 11245 bp, 10 predicted proteins | sample SI_118_April2016_5_FD_179885 | JGI IMG/M metagenome (GOLD analysis project Ga0233427, IMG submission 179885) | Seawater microbial communities from Saanich Inlet, British Columbia, Canada - SI_118_April2016_100_MG | ecosystem: Environmental > Aquatic > Marine > Inlet | place: Canada: British...
GCCAGGCCACCCATAAAGGTGCCGCCTATGCCAAGAATGTGAACCCGTGCACTCAACCAGGAGAACTGCCCATGAGCGTCGTGACTGCTACCATGATCAGCGACTGGCAACCGATAATGATCAACAGAGCTGCGCCGATTCCACTGTCCATCGCTTGGCGCAATATTGAGGTCATCACTGTGAGGGACCATACAGCTATCCCCGCAGCAATCAGCAGTGGGGTGGTCAGGGCTACCAGCGGTTCCGATTCATTCGGGAGCAACCCCTCATGCCAGCCGAAAAAGGGCAGTGCAAGCAGTTGCAGTATGGTGGTAGCACCGAACATGGCCGTGAGTGTCTGCATAGAACGCTCACTTTTGCCACGAAAACGCAACATCAAACTGATCAGCCCTGCGAACAGCAGCACCTGTCCCACGGACATTACGGTGCCGCGCAGGATGCCGGCGTTTGGGATCGCATTAATGGCGCTGCTCAATATGGCCGCGATGGCAGTTACAAGCAACAGCGCTTCTGAGCGGGGCATGTCCTGGGCCTTTCCTCGGAACAGGCACAGGTTGATGAATATCTGAAAGTATTGCAGCATTGGATCTGGGCGCTTGTTAACGAGGCGCGATGATATCATTAGCGATCGAACTGATTGTTTCTTAGTTGCCCCCGCTAGAACACAAGGATTCCCATTGAGAGTTGACCCGTCCAAAGTTTTTATCGACAACCAGGCCGATCTTGACGATCTGATGGCAGATGCAATGGGTGCGCCGTGGGTTTCTGTAGATACCGAGTTTGAGCGGATTCGGACTTTTTTCCCGAGGCTTTGCCTGATCCAGATGGCCACGCCACAGTGGACGGTATGTATTGACCCGCTCGCTGACATTACCCTTTCGGGGGTCGGCGCGTTACTGGCATCTGCCGAGCCGGTAAAGATATTTCATGCCGCCCGCCAGGATATGGAGGTTTTACAGCACACCCTGGGCATACTGCCTGGGGCCTTGTTCGACACTCAGATTGCAGCCGCATTGTCTGGTTTTGGCGAACAGGTCGGTTATGCCCGGTTGGTGAAAGAGATTTGTGACGTCGAGTTGTCGAAGGCATATACCCGTACCGCATGGTGTCGACGCCCGCTCATTGACGAGGAAATTCGCTATGCGCTGGATGATGCCCACTATCTCGGAGAGCTTTATCAGCATCTAACCAACCTTTTGCAACAGCGCGGACGCGTCGCTTGGGCTACAGAGGACTTTAGCCTTCTGGCTTGCGGTGACGTAATAGAGGCAGGCGCCGCGAGCGCAGTCAAGCGGATATTGCGGGCGTGTAGTTCGTTCGACCGAGAGGGTCAAAGCGTAGCGCATGCGTTGGCGCTGTGGCGTGAGGAGGCTGCACGGCGTCTCGATCGCCCTCGGGAATGGTTACTGGCTCTTGATGTAATCGTCGAGATTGCTCGCTCACGCCCCCAAAACCTAGCCCAGCTAGAGCAGTTACCTGGAGTCGAGTTGGGCACAGTCAAACGCCGCGGCCAGGCGATACTAGAGGTCGTAGAACGCGCTCACAGTGAAGCCGTTAATTACACCCCTTTGCAAAAGCCAGGGCGTGTGGACCCTGCAATTAAGGCGCTGGGGAATCGGATGTGGTCATATCTATCAGCCCTTTGTACCGAGGCGGATCTGCCAACAGCCAGCGTTGCTCGTCGCGACGATATTCGTCGCCTGGCGTCTGGCGAGCGTGATTTGCCGCTGCTGAAGGGCTGGCGTCGCCAATTTGCTGGCGAGGCCTTGCTGGAGATCTCAACCCAGACGGATGAGTAATTGACTTGTTAGAATGGCTGTACCAATCATGATACTGTATTGATGGAGGTCAACAAAATGCCTGGATTACGCACGATACTGGTTCCATTTAACAATACTCAACCCACGGCTGCTGCTATTGATGCCGCACGCCTGATTTCGGAGGGCTCGGGAGCCTACATCGAAGGCGCCTATTGCCGTCAGGTACTCCCGATTATTGCTGGCGAAGGCATTACCTTGCCAGGCGATTATCTGGCCGAGTTCGAGGAAGAAGGTAAGCAGCAGGCGACACTCGCTCGCGAGACCTTTGAATCACTGATTGGCGCCCGGGGCATCCCGATGGGGTCACTGGAAGGTGAGGGGGTTCGAGCCGGCTGGACCGAAATGATGGGCACGGGTCCTGAAGGAATTGGGGAATACGCCCGCGCTTTTGGCATTAGCGTGCTTTCGAGAGATCTGTCCGGCGGTAATGTGGACTGGAAAAGCACTGCTGAGGCGCTGTTGTTTGAAAGCGGTCGGCCACTGTTGCTGGTCAGTGATGAGATACCCGAAACGATTGGTCGGCGCATCCTCATTGCCTGGAATGGTAGCACCGAGAGCGCACGGGCCTTGAGCGCCGCACGACCGTTGTTGGCCACCTGCGAAGCTGTGCAGGTACTGGCTGTTGAGGGGGGATTGGTATCCGGGCCCGATGTTGACCTCATCACGGCCCACCTGCGCGCCAGTGGTTTCAAGGCGCAGGCCAAAACCCGCGATAGCAGCGGCACGACCGTGGGTCAGGTTATTGTCTCTGAAGCGCAGGACTTTGGGGCAGACCTTATTGTCAAAGGGGCCTTTACCCACAGTCGCCTGCGTCAACTGGTTTTTGGTGGCGCTACCAGCGAAATTTTCAACCATGCCACCTGCCCAGTCATTATGTGTCACTAGCACTTTCTAACTATAAAACGTGACATAAATTCTTCAAATGTGACACTTGATGTACCAAAGAATACCAACAGAACCAGAACAGCCATTGCTTTATGCTGCCAGGATGCCAACTTTTCCAGATGAAGGGTCAAGGTATCCCAGCAGCAGAATCTCAACTTAGCCTTGGCTTCTCGTGATGATCACTGCTCCTATCAGGGATACCAAGGCGGCGACAAGGACACCAATGAATATCGCATTCGTCCACGCTATCCAAAGTGCCAGAGGACTGACCATGAGAATCACCCCGAATATGGTCAACAGAATGTCAGGAATCGTCCACATCTGGGACCCTAGACTACAGTATTCACGAGGTGGTGGACGCCTATGGGGAACATTCTTCATCCGGAAGGCTGGGAAGCTATGGATGAGATTGAACGCGAACAGGTTATAGCTGCTGTCCCGCAGTGACAGAGATGGCAAAGTCCATCAAGGGTGAGAAGCGAGAGCTATGGGAGAGATGGGCGAGGCACTTGGATCAGTTGCGAGGGATTTAGTTCTTTAGACCGTAAACCTCTTTGAATGCCCGGTAGACGCAGTTCGCCCCATGCTCATGCCGGCTCTCAGGGTGATCCGCAAGCCATTCGCCGACAACAGCGGAGTGCTCGGCCATAGTCCCGCCTGTTGGGAATTTGATTTCGGTATCTCCATCTACCCATGCTGCGACCCATTCAGGGTGGAGTTCTCCACAGGAGGTTGTGTCCATCTCAGCACTTACAGGAATTGATACCAGGACAGTTAGTCCGAGGATGGCGGCGAGGATTGTGGTTCGTGTTTTCATTGTGTTGGGATGAAAGAATAACCCTGTCGTGGTGGTGAATCAACTGGGATGAGGGCATGAGCTTGCCCACCCGTTGTGGCCATGGCCTAGGGCAAGACAGTGATCCATCAACAGGCGAACAGAATCACATACGCTTGCTCATCGAACACCCATTAAGGATAATGGCAGCCCTTTTCTGGGTGTCTGCTAAACTGGCGGATACACACCGATAATAAATTGCATTTGCCATTAACTGCTTTTCAAGTCTCATATATGAATTAGAGATTTTCAAGGAGTTTTTTGACTAATTTATTTCCAGGATTTATGATTATTATCCAGCAAAAAATTGAATTTCTCTTCTATTGGAGGCGGCCGCAAAAAAGAAACTGGCGAACCACCCCTCTTTTTCGGTGACGGAGCTTCGATAATTTCAAGATTTTTCACACCGAGTAAAAGTCGTCCAGCAATCAAGCATAAACGCCATACAAGTCTAAAAACGATCTCGTTAGCTAATTACTGGCAGATTATCGAGTGTGTGACTATACTTCTTTACGAAATCTTTTTAGACATTCTAATTGTATCCCGATACGAATCCATGTAATTCGTGGTACTCAAAGGAATGATTCTTTGCGCCTAATAACTGTGTTGCTAAATATTTTCGATGGATAAACACGTTTATATAATAGCGGAAATTGGCATGACCCACGATGGATCGCTTGGTCAAGCAAAAGCATTAATAAAAGCTGCGACTGAGTGCGGGGTAGATGCTGTCAAAATTCAAACTCATATTGCAACCGCAGAAACGCTGGCTACTGCACCGGCGCCTGATTATTTCCAAGACGAAAGTCGATATAGTTATTTCAAACGGACTGAATTCGACTATACCCAGTTAAAAGAACTTAAGGACTACGCTGTTGTTGAGTGTGGAATTGAACTTATTTCTTCTCCGTTTTCAATGGAAGCCGTTGATTTGCTTGAAAGTGTCGGATTCCAGACCTATAAAGTCCCATCTGGAGAGATTACTAATCTTCCGTTGATTCTAGAACTCGCCAAGACAAAGAAAAATATCATATTGTCGTCCGGCATGAGTTCCTGGGCTGAATTAGATGAAGCCGTAAATACATTTATCGATAACGGTATCTCTCAACCAACTTTACTCCAGTGCACATCGGAATATCCTTGCCCCGCAAAACATTCCGGCCTAAATCTCTTGCAAGAAATGGCCCATCGTTACGGTGTTCCCGTAGGATTTTCCGACCATACTCTTGGAATTTATTTGCCAATTGCTGCTGTCTGCTTCGGCGCAGTTGTAATCGAAAAGCATTTCACTTTAAGCAAGCAGATGTACGGCCCAGATGCTGGATTCTCTTTAACACCAGACGAATTTACAGATATGGTAGATGGTATAAGAACCGTCGAAATAGCATTAAGCAATAATATTAATAAAGACTCCATGGCTTCCAATCTAGGAAATATGAAAGTCATTTTTGAAAAAAGCATTGTGGCCAAAGATAATCTAAAAAAGGGAATTACCATTGATAAAACGCATCTTGCATACAAAAAGCCTGGGGATGGATTAAAGGTGAATCAGTACCGTTTCATTATTGGAAAACGACTTTTACGTGATATATCTAAAGATGAGAAAATACAACTAAGTGATCTCGCTGACAAATGATAAACCTCGCGATTATTCCAGCTCGTGGAGGCTCAAAAAGAATACCGAGGAAAAACATTGCTTTACTCGCTGGAAAACCACTAATCTACTTTACGATTGCAGCCGCTCAACAATCCAAATTCATTGATCGCGTCATTGTCAGCACGGAAGATGGAGAAATTGCGGCGATAAGTCGCAGCTTTCAGGCAGAGGCACAGACGCGATCAGATCATCTAGCTACTGATGCTGCGACCTCAATTGACGTTGTTATAGACGTGGTTGATAGGTTTGAGGAAAGTAACAATGTTGTTGTGGGGAACATCATCATACTCCAACCTACGTCTCCGTTGCGTACGCATCTTCATATTGACTGTGCTCTAAATTTATTCCTCCTTAAATCTACTGATTCTTTAGTAAGTGTCGTACGAGTACCCCATGCTTTTCAACCTAGCTCCTTGATGACCCTTAGGGATGGATATCTGAAACCATATCTTGCCGATAAAGATTTGCCTGACCATGAGACAACTGCGAACTGCCTGTACGCTAGAAACGGTGCTGCGATTTACATCTGCACACGTGAATGTCTAATGGAGAAACATAGTTTATATGGCGATACGACGATTCCTTTTGAAATGAGTCCAGACGTATCAATTGACATTGATGAGTTTTGGGATCTACAACTTTGTGAAATGATTATGAAAAATAATGTCAGGCCGTGAGGTGATGAAACGAATCTGTGTCTATGTCGGCAGCCGAGCTAATTACTCAAGCTGCAAACCAATAATGAGGGCAATTCAGGGCAACCCGGACCTAGAGTTGATGATAATGCTTGGTGCGTCGGCCCTTTTGGAACGATTTGGGAAACTTGAGGATATACTTGCAACTGACGGTTTCGCTCCCTCCGCAAAGTTCTATATGGTCGTTGAAGGTGAAACACCCGTGACTATGGCCAAATCCGTAGGTCTTGGTGTTATAGAGTCCTCAACCATACTCAACAATCTTAATCCGGATCTTTTGTTGGTTGTTGGCGATCGTTTCGATGTGATGGCACCTGTTCTGGCTGCTGCTTACATGAACATCCCTATTGCACACACGATGGGAGGAGAAATCACTGGAACGATTGACGAGAGCACTCGTCATGCAATAACGAAATTCTCTCACATTCACTTTCCTGCTACCGAAGAAGCCCGAAACCGTATCGTCAAATTAGGTGAGAACCCAGACCATGTATTTAACGTCGGCTGTCCTCGGCTGGATTTAGTAAAAGAGGCAATAACAAATGCTAACGATTCCACAATCACTTTAAGTGACGCACTTAATACAATTGGTGTTGGGGCAACCTTCGACCTAGATCAAAGCTCCTTTATTTTGGTATCACAGCATCCTGTCACAACAGAATACGGGTCAAATCGGGTTCAGATCGAATCTACACTCGAGGTGTTAAATCGCTTTCAGATGCCGACCGTTATGATCTGGCCAAATGTCGATGCGGGCTCTGACGAAGTTTCTAAAGGAATCCGTACTTTTCGAGAATATTTCCAACCCAATTGGCTGCATCTTTTTACAAATTTACCTGTAGAGCAATACTTTATGCTTATGGACCGATGTGCATGCTTGATCGGTAACTCAAGCAGCGCGATTCGTGAGGGTGCGTTTTTGGGCACCCCAGCCGTAAATATCGGAACCCGACAAACCGGCCGAACGCGTGGGCGCAACGTTGTTGACGTTCAACCAATAGTAGATGAGATCGAAAGTGCTATAGGCAAACAATTGAAGCACGGTAGATATGAATCCGACGACCTGTACGGTGATGGATCAGCAAGTCAGAGAATAGTAAAGATAATAGCTGATTTATCTTATATCTCTGTACAAAAACGTATCACCTATTAGGACTTTTCACTTTCTCCGATACCAACCAAAAAAAAGAAGCAGCAGAGAAGGGTTCGGTGGTGCCAGCTAGTAATGCTTTTACGGTGACAAGAACAGCAGATAAGGGCGCGCAGCAAAGCTGCGGATAACTTGTGGCATGGGGGTTCCTTTTTAAGGGGATTAAAAAAGCAGGTTAGGGTTATTTAACCTGGATCGGTTCAATTTACCCCAATGTAAGGGTTTAAGCTAGTGTTTGGGGGGTTTTGGTTAGGTTGTGAGATGGCAGAGGTGGCATCAGCCTTTGGGGTGGTGTTGTATCAACAGGCGGACAGGCAGGGGTAATGTAGGCAGACAGACCCTCGATGTCTGTGAGATATATCAATGGTAGTCGTCTCAGATTTGGTAGGGGGGGTCTGAGTGTGTGCGAGTGTGTGACATAGAAGGTTAATCACCGAATTTCTACATACACTATCAATGAAGAACCTTTCCTAGCTAATCGGATAACCTCTTAAGTTCGTGCTAGGCCCTTGCCTATCCCCTATTGAGGTCCATCACACGGAATGGGCTTTACCTCGTTTGGATCCACCTGCGCCATATAAATACCGAAGATCACCGCCTCTTCATTCCCCGAAACGTAGCCCTGATGACACCAGTCTATTGCTTCGATATAGCTCATCCCTTTTCCAAAAACACGCGATCCTTTTGAGCCGTAATCTACGGTCAACGAGCCCGACAAAATATAGGCGTACAAAGGAACGGCGTGCTTATGCCAGTTTGTCTTTTGACCAGGTTTTATCACAATGTTGTACGCATAAAGCGCCGGAACTCCTTCTGGAAACTGATAACTTTGACCCAATACTGTTGTAGAGCGTTTCTCGATTGGGACCGGCGTTACAGAGATGCCCTCATAGGAGACTGATTCAGCAACAGTCAATCCGCTTGCCAAAATAGCCGCAAGAAACAATCCAACATTGATAAATTTCATCTGACTCTCCTGGTGAATCAATTATTTTCGCTGATTAGTATTTTCTAAATTCTGCTATCGGCGTCGCCACGCTATCATATCCCGTAGAGCTTCAGTAAATACAGTGGTTTTACGTACCCTAGTCCTGTACCTACTGTACCTACTGTACCTACTGTACCTACTGTACCTACTGTACCTAAGTAGACTGGGATGACCTGGAGTTAGGTACATATGAGTATAGGCAGCATTAACGCCCCTTCCTGCCACAACCTACTACCAACACTTGGCCGCTATCAATAGTGGAGCGCGGTTAAGTTCCGCCATCAATCACTATCAATAGGCTAATTGCTCTTAGGATTGGTGTGATTGGGTTTTCTGTTGGAGGTTGAGTGGCCGCCTGCCTTAGCACCCGCTGGGATGAAAAAATCTACGATCAAATAGATGATTCCGACGATTTAAGTGCCCGTCCGGGGTTTGCCGCGCTCGTCTACCCCGCCTATCTGGAGCGGGAAAAACTTTCACAATTACGTAAAGAGGTGGACATTAATCCCCGCGCAACACCGACATTTATTGCCCATACCAAAGACGACCACAGCTACATTGGCGGATCAATGCTTTACAACACGGTGCTTGCGAAAGCCAACGTCAAGGTAAAATTCCAGCTCTGTGAGGAAGGTGGGTATGGATTCGGGATAAGATCTGCACCAGAACTAGAAGCAAGTAAATGGCCCAGGGAATTCGAGGAATGGCTTTCTTCGCCAAATTAGTTGGTAAAGCCTGAGCCCGGTCATACCGGTACTTTATAGATAACTCGGGGCCGGGTGCCTGGTCAAATTTCGATACGATGGTTGCCACGAGACTTCGTATAGTCTGTTACACAGGTTATGGCTTCTCGCCAGGAGAAACTCAATAATGAGTAATGCATTCAACAGCAAGCTCCCGCAACGGGAGATCCCGGCAATATCGGTTACGGATTATGTCTTGCGGCGTGCGAGTCGGTTGGCGGACCACCCCGCATTAATCGATGGATCCGATGGTCACACATTGACGTATGCACAGCTGAACGACGGAATTCGCCGGCTAGCTGGTGGTCTGGCGGCCCGTGGTTTCGGCAAGGGTGACGTGTTTGCAATCTATTCTCCCAACATTCCCGAGTACGCCGTGATTTTTCACGGAGTGACACTGGCAGGCGGAACTGTCACTACGATCAATCCAACATACACGCCCCAAGAGTTGGTTCACCAGTTGAACGACGCCAGTGCCCGCTACATATTTACCGTACCCGCCGCGCTGCCAACGGTACTACAAGTCCAGGCCGATACGCAGCTTGAAGAGGTGTTCGTGCTGGGCGATCAGCAAGACCTGTCGGCTACATCATTGAGTGAATTGTACGGTGAGTCGATGAGTGATGACGCAGCCCCCACACTGACTCTGGATGACGATATAGCGGTGTTGCCTTATTCCAGCGGCACTACCGGGCTGTCCAAGGGCGTGATGCTAACCCACTACAACCTGGTGGCTAACCTGGTGCAACTGGAACAGCTGGAATTACAGGAGGGTCAGAGTGTAGTTGCGGCGCTGCCGTTCTTCCACATCTATGGAATGCAGATTTTGATGAACAGTATGCTGGCGGCGGGAGGGACGGTAGTTACGATGCAAAGATTCGACCTTGAGCTGTTTTTGTCGTTGCACCAACGGTACAAGATACCGCAGGCATATGTAGTACCTCCAATGCTGCTGGCATTGGCACGCGCACCCGTTGTCGACGATTACGATTTATCAGCGTTGACAAAAATCTTCTGTGCGGCCGCTCCGCTTGGAATCGAACTGGAATCAGAAGCTGCGGCCCGACTGAACTGCCTGGTGGTTCAGGGTTACGGCCTGACCGAAACAAGCCCGGTAACTCATTTACCGATCCCGGGGGTTGCCCTGCCTGCTGGCTCAATCGGCGTTGCTCTGAGCAATATCCAGTGTCGTGTCGTTGACCCTGAATCCGGTAGTGACCTCGGCCCTGAAGAACGCGGTGAACTTTGGATACGTGGCCCCAATGTGATGAAAGGTTATCTGGGCGCGCCAGATGCGACTGCGGCAACTATCGACGACGATGGATGGCTGCGTACTGGTGATATCGTCACTGTTGACTCCCAGGGCTACTTTTTTGTCGTCGATAGACTCAAAGAACTAATCAAGTACAAGGGATACCAGGTGGCTCCAGCGGAGCTGGAAGGATTGTTGCTGACCCACCCTGCCGTCGCTGACGCGGCTGTGGTTCCGTTGCCTGACGACGAAGCCGGTGAGGTCCCAAAAGCGTTTGTGGTATTGAAGAGCGACACCGACACAATCACAGTGACACCACAGTCACTGATGGAATTCGTGGCGAGTGAGGTTTCTCACTATAAACATATCCGACAGGTGGAGTTTATCGATGCCATTCCCAAATCGCCTTCCGGTAAAATTCTGCGCCGCTTGTTACGTGATCGCGAACCGATGTGGAAACCTTAAAGCAATTCCGAATACTTTAGGGCTTCAGGCCCAGGTTGGCTGCCCTGATCCCCCGGTCCGAAACTCACATGAATAGGTGCAATGGCAACCCCGGGACAAGGTGGCTCTACTGGCACAACAGGAAACCTGGGGGCTCATGCTCAAAACTTTCTTAATGCGGTAGCATAGCTATGCCAAATCAGGGGGGCATATTGGTAGTGCTCACGCTAGCCCGCACCACCATGGGATGATAGGGTGCCCCGCGGGTATGACCCATCTGCCGATCCTTCAGGTACGCTTTGAGCCCACCGGATAGATAACAAGGTCCGTTGTGACTGAGTCATCGTGGGTGATGTCTGATAGGAATATGGGTGACACCGGTTAGGGCGATAGCCTGATCCAGCGTATCCTTCACGTCACCAGCACCCAAGGATGTGGTGAGTCTCCAGATCAAGATAAACCGAGAATAATCACCCCACACTGTAGACAGATAGTACCAACCCCACCCAATGATCTTGAAGTAGCTAAAGTCCGTCTGCCATCGCTCGTCAATCCGCTTGGTTGGCGTATGGAACGAATCGCTGGCAGATAACAGAATATAGGCCGGGGAAGTCATCAGATCATGCTGCTTCAATACTTTATGAACACTGTGTGTGGCGTCAGCCACTATGGTACCAAATGACCTGATTCACTAAGAGATACATCTGCTACTTTTAAACTGAAGCAGAGGAGCCTCGATATGAGCATGTCAAACACCGAAAAAACGGTCAAGGATA
>Ga0233427_10004704_pt1 | contig 11245 bp, 5 predicted proteins | sample SI_118_April2016_5_FD_179885 | JGI IMG/M metagenome (GOLD analysis project Ga0233427, IMG submission 179885) | Seawater microbial communities from Saanich Inlet, British Columbia, Canada - SI_118_April2016_100_MG | ecosystem: Environmental > Aquatic > Marine > Inlet | place: Canada: British...
TAATAATATTTTTATTAATATTTATTCTATTAAGTTTTTAATAAAAATGTTAATAAATAGTAAATAGTAAATAGTAAATAGTAATTATAAATAAAATAAAAAGATAAAAAATGCCACGCTCTAGTTCTTCATCATCATCTTTAAAAAAATGCCCTCCTAATAAATTTGGATTTTTATCTGGTTGTGTTTCATGGGATACATCTCTTACTTGTATTCTATTAGGAGCACTTATATTAATTTGTGTTCTACTCTTAAATACACAACAATTACCTTATGGTGTTAAACGAGGTGATATTGTTGAATCAAAACGTAATCTTGCTAAACAACATGCATTAACGATTAATGGTAGTGAGCCAAATCTTTTACGTAGTTTAAAATCAATTGAACGTAGTCGTAATAGTAATAGTAATAGTAATAATAATATTGTTTCTAGAGTAAATGAATTATTTGAAAGTAATGATGAAGATAGAAGCCCTCACGAAGGAACAGGTACTCCTACATCTGAAAGAATTAAATATGACATAAATGTTAATATACGTGATTCTAATCCTGAAAGACCTAATCCTAATCAACTTTCTTATTTACAATATGAAGCCAATAAAGCATCTGAAAGAATTATAAATCCATTATTACCTCCCGAGCGTTCTTATACAAATACATATGGAACACCCATTAATATACCATCACGTGGTCCATCTCAATCGTATCAACAAGTAGGTATTCTTTACAAAGAAACAATTGCTAATACCGAACAACAACCTGGTAATAATAACGAAACTAGCATTTTACCTTTATTTGGAAGACCCACCTTTAACGGTTCTAGAAAATGGAACTATTATACATCAAGTGATAAATTTCATAACTTTAAAATACCTATTACTAAAGATGGTCGTAAATGTAATGATGATTTAGGTTGTGATGAAATTATGAATGGTGATATGATTGATATCCCTTCATATAATGGTAAATTTAAAGTTGATATCTATTCATACGATAGACCAAGTTATATACCTTATGTTTATTAAAAATATAAATTATTTTACTTATTTTTTTATTTTTATTTATTTTAGTGAGTTTTATTTAATTTTATTTAATATTTAAAAACCAAAACTACTTATTTTTACATAACCATCTCTATCAATAGTTTTTTGATGCTAAATAATCCATAATTGTTTGATGACGATTATAATTGTCTTTACTTTGTAATAATAATGATAATAGAGCAATCATTTTATCAACATCTTCGTGATATTCATTTTTATTTGTAGCAATAATATATACTATTAAATTATACATTTCGTCTAATAAATTAATTGTATAAGAAGGAAAGCGTGCACTTGTCCCCTCTATAGTAAGGTTAATTTTTTTTTTAAATTTACCATGAGCATTAAAGTTGGAAACAATACTAAACTTTTTAATTTTTTCATTACGACTATTATTAGATATAGGTAGTTCCCCTGTTATTGGATTTAGAGTCATATTTGTTTGTAAATTTTTTATTACCTGATTTTTTTTACTTCCATCACTAAATTTTTTACTGATCCAATCTTTTTTAGAAACATCATTATGTAATTTTTTTATAATTCCAATAACAGTATCAATTATATCTGTTAATTTAAAATATTCACTATGTGCGGCTTTTTCTTTTCTTGTGTCTTTACTTGGAGCACTCCAACTAGATGTTTTGGGTCCTGATTGTTTAATTTGATCTTCTATAAAACTTCTAGGGTAAACTACTTCAATTGTATTTGTATCTACTTCGTGTTTTTCTTGTTTTGAGTTGGCTGTTGCTGATGCTGAAGCTGATGTGTTTGTTGATGCTGCTGATGCTGGGTGTGATGGTAGTTCTAGTGATACTGGTCCTGGTCCTGGTCCTGCTGGTCCTGCTGGTCCTGCTGGTCCTTCTGGTTCTGCTGGTACAAAATCATTTTTATTCCAATCACTACCACTATCACTATTATTCCTAACATCTGGTGGTGGTTGTGCACCACCTTTCATTTTTCTTACATAACGTGTCTTTTTATTTATACGTCTTTTTAAAGTTGTTTTAACTTTTATTTTTTTGTTATTTTTTGTTATTTTTTTATTTTTACGAGAAATTGCCATTTTAAAATTAAAAAAATAGTTGCTCTTTGAGACTTACTATATATAAAGAAATAAAATAAAATAAAATAAAATAAAATAAAATAAAATAAAATAAAATAAAATAAAATAAAATAAAATAAAATAAAATAAAATAATTAGTCTTCAATATCAGCAAGTTTTTTATAACATAATCCCATATTATATTGAGAATTCATATGATTTTGTTTTGCTGGTAATAAATACCATTGTTGTGCTTTTTCTAATTTATTTTGGTTTTCATAAATCATACCTATATTATAATATGCTTCAACTAAACCATTGTGTGCTGCTTTTTTATACCATTTTAATGCTTTATCTTTATTGATAGAGCATTTACATTGAATACCAAAATTGTAAAATGATGCTAATTCATATTGACCATATTTATGACCTAATTCTGCTGCTTTTTTACAATATTCAAATGCTTTAGTCTTATCTTTTTTTACACCATATCCAAAAATATAACATTCAGCAACTTCAAATAATGCGTCTTTGTGTCCTTTTTCTGCTGCTTTTTTATACCAATTAAAAGCTATTTCAGGTTTTTTAATGTCATATTTATAATATTCGGCTAATTGAAATTGACTTTCAGGATCACCCTTCAATATTGCTTTTTCTATTAAATCTTTAACTTCTTCACTAGATAAATTCATTTTTAATACAAATAAAACTAAAAACTGTTTTAAAATTAAATACTTTAATATTTAAATAGTTTAAAATTTAAATAGTTTAAATGTGTATTTTTTATAATTTATTATTTTATAATTATTATTCTAATTATTAATATTTATTTTTCAATTTTTTATAAAATTAAAAAAAAATAGCAAATAAATACTAAATAAATACTAAATAAATGATTAATCAATATTTACAATTCCTTTTGATAAATAATACCATGTTGATACAAATTCATTAATTGCATCATATGATATACCTTTTTCATTATATAAAAAATCTTTTTCTTTTTTATAGAAACAACTAAGTGCTTTTTGTGCTAAAGAATACTTTAAATATGCTGCTTCTTCTAAATAATTAAAAGAATTTTCTAATTGTTTTAATCTATAGTATAAAATACCAATATTGTAATTATATTTTATATATTTTTTATTCTTATACATTAATGATTTATCATCTTTATATGTTTCTACTAAATTATTTAATTTATCTGTATACTTTGCTAATAGTATTTTATTATTATTTTCGTGAATAATTTGTATTTTATTTTTAAATTCTTCTATTGAAAATAGTTTAACTAATTTACTATTACTAATATTATGTGTATGTTTAATATACCATTTATATGCTTCTTCTAAATTTTGTTTAGTTCCTTTACCAAATATATAACAATCTATTACATTTCGTTGTGCTTCTTTATTACCATTTTCTCCCGCTATTTTAAACCATTTAAATGCTTCTTCTAAATTTTGTTTAGTTAAGATACCACATTTATACAAATTTCCTAAATTATATTGAGCAAGAGGATAATTATTTTCTGCTGATTTTTTAAATAATTCAAATGCTTTTTCTAAATTTATTTCAGTTCCTTCACCCAAATTATAACACAATGCTAAATTATATTGACCAATATTATAATTTGCGTCTGCTGATAGTTTATACAATTCAAATGCTTTATTCATATTTAGTTCTACCCCTATTCCATTGTAATAACAATCTCCTAACTTAAAATAAGCACGAGGGGAACCATTTTCGGTTGCTTTAGTATAATATTCTATTGCTTTATCTATATTTGTTTCTACACCGTATCCATGTTCATAACATTCACCTACGCTACATTGACTCATTCTACTACATCGAGTATTACTTTCTGTTGATTTTATAAATAATTCAAATGCTTTTTCTAAATTTTTTTTAGTTCCTTTTCCATATTCATAACATAATGCTAAATTATACAAACTATTATTAAATCCACTATTAACTAAACTTGTATAAATTTCAAATGATTTATCTAAATTTTTTTCAGTTCCTTTACCTATATCATAACAGATTGCTAAATTATGAAGACTTTCATTATTACCATTATCTGCTGATTTTTTATACAATTTAAATGCTTCTTCTAAATTTATTTCAGTTCCTTTTCCATATTCATAAAAATTTGCTAAATTATGAAGACTTTTATTATCACCATTCTCTGCTGATTTTTTATACCATTTAAATGCTTCTTCTAAATTTATATCAGTTCCTTTACCAAATTCATAAAAACTTCCTAGTTTTTTTTGAGCAATATTATAATCATTTTCTGCTGATTTTTTATACCATTTAAATGCTTCTTCTAAATTTTTTTCAGTTCCTTTACCAAATTCATAAAAAATTCCTAAATTATTTTGAGCCATATTATAATCATTTTCTGCTGATTTTTTATACCATTTAAATGCTTCTTCTAAATTTTTTTCAGTTCCTTTACCAAATTCATAAAAATAGGCTAAATAATTTTGAGATATATTATAATCATTTTCTGCTGATTTTTTATACCATTTAAATGCTTCTTCTAAATTTATTTCAGTTCCTTTACCAAATTCATAACATGTTCCTAAATTCTTTTGAGATATGATATTACTATTTTCTGCTCCTTTTTTATAAAATTTAAATGCTTCTTCTAAATTTACTTCAGTTCCTTTTCCATATTCATAACAAGTTCCTAAATTTACATATGCTTCATAGTAACCATTATTTATTGATTTTTTATACCATTTAAATGCTTTTTCTAAATTTATTTCAGTTTCTTTACCAAGTTCATAACACAATGCTAAATTATTTTGAGAAATATTAAAACCATTATGTGCTGATTTTTTACACCATTTAAATGCTTCTTCTAAATTTGTTTCAGTTCCTATACCAAATTCATAAGACAACGATAAATTATATTGACCAATATTATAATTGTTTTCTGCTGATTTTTTATACCATCTAAATGCTTCTTCTAAATTTATTTTAGTTCCTTTACCAAATTCATACAACTTTCCTAAATTATTTTGAGATATATTATAATCATTTTCTGCTGATTTTTTATACCATCTAAATGCTTCTTCTAAATTTATTTCAGTTCCTTTACCAAATTCGTAAGACAATGCTAAACTATATTGACCAATATTATAATTGTTTTCTGCTGATTTTTTATACCATTTAAATGCTTCTTCTAAATTTATTTCAGTTCCTTCACCAATTTCATAACAATATCCTAAATTTTTTTGAGCCATATTAAAACCATTATTTGCTGATTTTTTATACCATTTAACTGCTTCTTCTAAATTTTTTTCAGTTCCTTTACCAAATTCATAACAATATCCTAAACTATTTTGAGATTCACTATGATTTCGATTTGCAGATAAATTATAATAATACAATGCTTCTATTATATCTTGTTGTGTTCCGCATCCATTTTCATAACATTGTGCTAAATTAAATATATCTTTTACATCTGCTTTTTTTATACCTTTTTTATTTATGTTTTTTTTATAGTTTGAAAATATTTCTTCATCACTATTTGTAGTCATATTTAACTAACTTACAAATATAAAAATTAGTATTAGTTATAAAGGTTTAATAATATACATATTTAATAATAATTTATTTCAATTTTTTATTTATTTTATCTATAACTATATATAATTATATATAATACTATATAGTTTATTATACTATATAAAAAATTGATATTTTATAGTTAATATATAATAAATATTAAAGTATATAAAATATAAATAATATTATTTAATAATTTTTATTATATAAAAATAGATATTTATATCTATATATTATAAAAGAGTATAAAACATTTTATATATTATAATTTATATACTATAATTTATATACTTAAACAGATTAAGGATGATACACTTAAATCAAAAAAATGGTGAAAAAGATAAAATATTAGAACTTATCAATAGTTCTATTAGTAAATCAGATTATGAATTAGAATGTTTATTTTATGATAATGTAATCAATAATAATAGTCCTAGAATTAATAATGATAATTTTATGTCATTACTAAAACGTTATAAAAATAATCCTAATTATATCTCTAATACAACTGAAAGATTAACTATACAATTACCTCGTGATAATGAAAAATTCAATAATATACGTATTTTAATAAAAGGCTCTGGAGCAATTAAAAACTATTGTAATAATGAAAACCTTAGTTTAATACGTAATAGTATTGATTTTGAATACAAAACTTCACCTAAAGGTTTAAATCGTGTGGCTATACCTAATTATAATTTAAAATTTAATTTAAAAGAGGAACATAATTTTAATAATGATGAAGCACGTATTAATGAACTTTTACGAGAAATTAATGATATACCTAAAACATATAGATATAAAAAAATATTTTCATTTAAAAAGAAAACGAATGATTTTCAAATTGATATTAGTATTGTAAAAAATAGCACATTGCTAGATAATCATTTCTTAACAGTCAAAGAAATCATTGAACAAAATAAACAAAGAGATGTTGAAAAACCAAAAGATAGTAAATTGACTTTTATAACTTGGTGGAATTCTGTAAAAGATAAACCTACTGAATTAGTTAAACTAAAAAATTCAATGAATTATTTTAAAACGATAAAAGAAAGTAATGTATTTCATGAATTACCTCATTATGAAGTTGAAGTAGAATATATAAAAAATAAACACCATACTAATCCTACATTTAAAAATATGACTGAACGTAAAGATTATGTTCAAACTGAATTTGTAAATTTCTTTAAAGAAATTGGAACTATTTTACAATGTCTTCAAAATTCATTCTATATTTTAAGTAATGATGAATTATTAACTGTTAAACACCAATTTTTAAAAGTTGTTGAAAATAGTATTGATGAGAAAATGCTTGAACACAATTTTAAAGCACAACAAAAAGTGAGTAAAAGTAAAACTAAACCTAAATCATCTTTACCTAAACAAAAAGGGGGATATAGTGTAAGTGGTGTAAGTGGTGTAAGTGGTGTAAGTGGTGTAAGTGGTGTAAGTGATGGTAGTGGTGATGGAAGTAGTGTTGATATGTATTCTTTAAATGAAGATAATGATATTAATTTTGAAGAAAAGATAAATGATAAAACCATTATGGCTGGAGGAACACAAATTGTTTCAGGACACCATACTATTGATGATGAAGATAATTCTAATATTACAAACTATAATGATGATATGAATGGTGGAGATACTAGTGTTATGAACGGTGGAAGGAAAAGTGTAAGCGGATGTGATGGTGATGATAATGAAGGTAATGTTGATAATAATGACGATGATGATAACAATGAAGATAATGGTGATGAAGATATGAACCAAATTGGAGGTGCTAAAAAACTTGCCGAATTGAAATATAAAATTATATCTAATTTAAAATATAATATTTTCTTTGGACCTCTCATTGTTGATTTATTACATACAAATGCTGACCATATTCCCCCTTCAGCAATTCCTGACCCAAGAATAAATACTAATATACATATTAATTATTTAGTCACTGACAAAACAGATGGTGACCGTAATTTATTATTCTTTAACGAACAAGGTAAAGCCTATGGTATAAGCCGTGAGACTACATCACAAATTAAATATTTTGGTGTTACCATACCAGCACTCGCCAATACTATTTTAGATGGTGAATATATTAGTCGCTCTTATGAAAATAAACTATTAAATCATTTTTACATATTCGATTCTTATATTTACAAAGGAGAAAATTTTATAATTAAACCATTCTTATTTAGTAAGAAAGGAGGAACTAATGGTAGATATGATACTATATTAAATAGTATTAAAACATTTACTGAAAGCACTAATATTACACAATTAAATAGTAAATTACCATTCTTATTATTTAAAAAAGAATATATGCTTTCTGATACACCAGAAAGATATGAACGTGCTATGCTTAAAGGCAAACCATCACTTATGAATGAAAATTGTAAAAACATACTTAATAAAATGAATATTAAATATGGTGGCTTATTAGATGTCGGGCATCTTTTTCCTTATAAAACAGATGGGCTTGTTTTTCATCCTAATAATTTAGCAGTATTTCAAACAACGATGGATAGTTATATTTCAAATCCATTTGTTTCAAAAGGTAAAAGATGGAATAATAATTATAAATGGAAAGCACAAGACCATCTTACAATTGATTTTAAAATTAAGATTATTAAAGATATAGAAACAAATAAACCAGCCTATTCTTATTTTGGTGAAAGTAAATATGTTAAAATAAATTTATTAACATCTATTTATCATACACCTAATAGTAGAAAAGACCATAATAGATTAAATTTCTATCTTATTAATTCTGGTAAAAAATTATCTAATTTACCAAGTGAAATGAAATTTTTATCAACAACGCCTTTTATTGGTTCTTATGATAATGAAGGTATTGAAACAAACCAAATGGGAGAAGCCTATTTTAAAGTTGATGGTAATGATAATATTATTTGTAGTGATGGAAGTATTATTACAGATAATGTTATTTGTGAATGTTCTTATAATTTAAGTAAGGATATTGATTATAGATGGGTGCCTATACGTATTAGAACAGATAAAGATAAACCTAATGCTTATCTTACAGCAAATGCCGCCTGGATGTTAATTAATAATCCTATTACTAAACATAAATTAATTAGTAATGATAGTGGTATTGAAAGTGGTGGTCGTGGTCGTATTAGTGGTAGTCGTGATATAAAAGAAACGAGTGCTCTCATTGAAAAAGAATTAAAAACAAAAGATTATTATAGTGCTCTTGATAAAACTAATTTATCTGCGGGACCTTTAAATAAATTTAATAATTTTGTAAAACGCTATTTAATTAATAGAGCATTAACAGGTTATACTAAACCAAATGTTATTGATTTAGCAGTGGGTGAATTTGGTGATTTAGATAAATACATTAAAAATGATGTAAATCATGTATTAGGTATTGATATTAATGAACATAATCTTAATAATTCAGAGAAAGGTGCAGCAACACGTATTATGGAACAGACTTTATTACATAATAATTCTCAATATTCTAGATTTGCTGATAAAGTTATTCTTATTAATGGAACAGGAACTAAAAATATTGCCAATGGTGATTGTGTATTTGACAATCTTAATAAATATTATTTAGATGTTTTATATGGTAGAGCAAAAGGCAATACTACTAAATTACGTAAAATGGAAGGTGTTGGATTAGATGGTTATGATTTAATTACCTGTATGTATGCTATTCACTATATGATGAATGATGAAACATCATTAGATAATTTTCTTAGAAATGTTAGTGAAAATTTACTCGACCAAGGTTATTTTATTGGCACTTGTTTAGATGGTATGGAAATATTAAATAAAATAGGTAATCGTAGTGAAATTAAAGGTGAAGTTAATGGTAAAAATGTATTTTATATTAAAAAACTCAGTGATGACGATGATGATTATAAAACAATTACTGTTGGAAATAAAATTGAAGTTTTCTTTGAAACATTTGCTACTCCTTTTACTGAAAATTTAGTAAGCATCTCTTATTTAGAAGAAAAAGCAAAACAACATAATCTTAAATTGATAGAATTTAGAGGATTTTTAGATGAACCTGGTAATATGCTTTCAAAATTTGCTACCGATGGTAATAAAATTGCAATGGAAAATGCTAAAAAAATAAAAGAAGAGGACGCACTTATGACTTGGGCTAAATTCAATAGTTATTTCATCTTTCAAAAAGTAAGAAGTGATGAAGAGTTGTGATATGAAGAGTTGAAGAGTTGTGAGATTATTAGGTCATATTAATTCATAGTTTTTACTTATTTTTTTTAATATTTATTTTTAATATTTGTTAATAATATATAATATATATGTAGTATTAAATTATAAATATGAATATGAATAATCAAAAATTACAAGAACTTATAAAAACAGAACAAAGACAAATATTAAATTATTTAACAAATGTTAATGTAACAGGCTTAAACACTTATAAGCAAAATTCACAAACAAATACAAGAATATATGATGTAAATGCTGAGCGTAAAACAATTTGGAATTTAGATACATATACACAAAAATATTTAGAGTTTTTACAATTTATGAATACAGAATTTACAACTATATATGAAAAATATAAAACAAATTCTGGAGATATATTTACATCGCATTTATTTGATAATAGTGAAGGTAATGCTAAAATATTAGAAGACTATAAAGAAATATATAAAGCAAATTTTAAAAAAGAACCTAAATTTAATAAAGTTGATAATTATAAAAATAACAAAGAAGAATATTATCCTCATTTTGAAACTGATATTATGTCAAAAACAAGAAAATTACAATATGAGAAAGTTGAAAAAGAAATAGGTATTACAGTTCCAATACAAGAACAAACTGAAGTTCAATTTTTAGATACAATTGTTAAAAGAATTGAAGGATTATTAGAATGTTCTATTAAAGATACTAAAAATACTAAAAATAATAAAAATAATAAAAATACTGATAATGTTTTTTATTTTAAAACTGAATTAATAAATGAAATTAATTTATTAATGACTTTATTAGGATTAGAAGATGAAGGTAAAGTAAATAATACTAATAATGTAGACTTATTTAGAACTAAAATTGATAAAATTAAAGAGAAAATAAAAACAATTACTAATGAAAATGCTAAATCTATTGTAAAAGAACATTGTAAATCTATATTTTGGGGAGTGAATGATTCTAAATATAATAAAGATATTGAAAATGAAGATAAAAAAAAAGTCCAAGTTCAAGAGTTTAAAAATTTTATTGAAAGTAATCCTATCGAATTAAAATTTTTAAAAACATTTATGATTGAATGTTTTGAAAAAAATAAAAAAACTAATGAATATGAAATTAATTGGGATATAGTTAAATATAAAATGGGTGATAGAACTTATCGTCAAATGTGTTTTGGATATACACCTGATATAAAAATATATGAACAATTTAAAAGTTTTTTTGAAGTATTAATTTCTAATGAAATATATTTAGAAACTTATGATAAAACATGTAGTTATTTAATAATTTGGTCTATATTTATGAACTTTTATTTTAGTAAATGTGCAATTACTAATACAGATATTGAGTTTCCTATTAGATTTAAATTACCAATAGGTGATAG
>Ga0233427_10004705_pt1 | contig 11244 bp, 10 predicted proteins | sample SI_118_April2016_5_FD_179885 | JGI IMG/M metagenome (GOLD analysis project Ga0233427, IMG submission 179885) | Seawater microbial communities from Saanich Inlet, British Columbia, Canada - SI_118_April2016_100_MG | ecosystem: Environmental > Aquatic > Marine > Inlet | place: Canada: British...
CCGCTCAGATTTACTTGAAGTGAACGGTAACATCATCAAAACAGTTGCGGCTTACATCAAAGAGGGTTCTCCGGATGCCAAGGTAATCGTGGTTTCAAACCCACTCGATACCATGGTGTACCTAATGTCTCAAGCACTTGGCTTCGCAACTAAGCGCGTGGTTGGCATGGCTGGCGTCCTCGACTCGGCGCGTATGGCATTCTTTATCTCAGAGGCCAACGGTGGCGGTATTAAAGATGTGCGCTGTATGGTCCTTGGTGGTCATGGCGACTCTATGGTGCCACTGCCACAGTTTTCAACGATGGACGGCGTCTCGGTGCAGGCTACTTTGCCTAGCGAAGAAATCGATGCTATTAACCACCGCACTCAGCATGGTGGTGCCGAGATCGTTAACTTGTTAAAGACAGGTTCGGCTTTCTATGCGCCTTCTGCGGCTGCCGTAGCAATGGCGAAGTCAATCCTGCGCAATGAGCGTCGCTTGTTGCCGTGTGCCGCTTACCTCGATGGCCAATATGGTCTTGAAGGTATCTACATGGGCGTGCCGTGTGTGCTTGGCACCAATGGCGTCGAGAGCATCGTCGACCTCGAGCTAGACGCTGCTGGTCGCGAAAAGCTTGAGGCTTCCGCAACAGCTATTCGTGCCGATATAGAAACGCTTAAAGAAAAGGGCTTGCTGTAATTAACAATGCTTGAAAAGCCAGTCGCTCGTACGAAAATACTCGCCACCCTTGGGCCGGCGTGTGCTTCGTTGCCGAAGATCAAGTTAATGATTAAGGCAGGTGTTACAGCATTTCGCTTGAACATGAGTCATGGCGATGATGAAACTCGTCTTGAATATATTGGCTATGTGAAAGAGGCCCGTAAAGAATTGAAACGTTCCGTGGCGATTCTTGTTGACCTGCGGGGTCCGCGTATTCGTCTTGGCAAGTTCGCTGATTCCCGAATATTGGCGAATGGCGATAAGATAACTTTAAAGGTCGCAAAAAGCAGTGCTGACAAAGACGTCCTGCCTATTGACTATAAGAATTTTGCGAAAGACGTTGTCTCTGAACAACGCGTGCTTATTCGTGATGGCCGCATCGCGCTTATTGTCGATAAGATTATTGACGAGAAAACTGTGTCCTGTACCGTGCGCCGCGGCGGAGAGATATCCGCCAATCAAGGTGTGAATCTGCCTGATACGGTAGTTAGTGCGCCGGCAATCTCGGCTAGAGATCGTAAAGACATAAAGTTCGCAGTTGAGAACGACTGCGACTGGCTCGCTCTGAGTTTTGTGCGTAGCGCCGAAGACGTCGCGGCTGTGCGCCGTGAACTTGCTAAATACGATTTAGCTACACCGGTGATGTCTAAAATAGAGCACCCACTGGCTATCGAGAATTTGAAAGAAATCATCGCCGCCTCAAATGGAGTGATGGTTGCACGTGGAGATTTGGCTGTTGAGATGGGCCACGAAATTGTGCCAACTCTGCAAAAGCGTATTGTGCGCGAAGCAATAACGCAGGCCATTCCAGTGGTAGTTGCCACCCAGATGCTTGAATCGATGATCGACTCTGCCGAGCCGACCCGCGCTGAGGTCTCTGATGTCGGCAATGCAGTTCTTGATGGCGTAGATGCAGTCATGTTGTCCGGCGAAACTGCTGTGGGGTCTTATCCGGTCGAGGCTTGCCGAATCATGCGTCGTATCGCCCGCCGTACCGAAGAGGGGCAATTCGACGATAATTGGCGCCTACGACCAAGTATCCTACCGACCGCTGGGCTGCCTGAGGACTCTCCAGATATGGCTATAACTAATGCCGCAGTCTATGCAGCACATAAATCTAAAGCCGCGCTAATTCTGGCATTTACACAGTCGGGCCGTTCTGCTAGACTGTGCAGCTCATTTAGGGCCAAGTTGCCAATTGTAGCTTGCACCATGAATGAACGTTCATTTCACCGGATGTCTCTGTTTTGGGGGGTCTCTCCAGTATGCATACCTAAAGTGTCTCGAATCCGAGACATGAATAAATACGCAGCTAAAGAGCTTTCAGATCATCGCTTCGTCCGTCCCGATCAACTCGTAGTTTCATTGACTGGCAATTTTGCAGTTTCTGGCGCTACCAACACTGTCCGGCTAATCCCTTTCGAGAGCTTAGGTCCGGCAACCACATAGTAAAATGCCTAAAGGCCGTAAAACAAAAATCCGTAAATCGAATGTGAAACGCCGTAAGTATGGCTTTCGCTCTCGTTCCAAGACCGCTGGCGGTCGTGCTGTAATTCGCCGTAAGCGCAATAAGCGCGGCAAATTCGTTAGCCCAGCATAAAAGCCTAGTTTATTAACTAGGCCTTGATAAACGCACGCAATGTGATGTTGTGTGCGTTTAGTATTTTTCTCAGCGCTTCTATTTTCTCTTCGCTTAGATTTTTAAGCACGTATATCTTTTTCTGGGCGCTGTAGCCTGCTAGGCCTTTCAGAAAATCAATAAGGTCTTCGGTAATCGAAGGTTCGTTATCTTTTTGTTCGAGCTCAATCAAGTCTTGCGGACCACCGTCAAGTAGCGCTAGCTTCAGCTTATTTTTCGCATTATCGGCAAGGTTTACTTGCCTGACCGCTTGCTGTAATTTCAATTGAGCTTGCTTGTTAAAGTAGGTTGGTAGCAAAGAGCTGTAGATGGACGGCTTTGCGCTGACGGCAATGGCTACAACTTTAGACTTGTTCTCGGCCATTCTGGTGATTGATGGACGAGACTTTGAAGTCGCAGGCTTTGTTGATATGACGTTATCCAAGAAGTCATTTTTCGCTACAAAATTGAGGTTGTAAGTGACTTGATGGTTGTTACGAACAGACTCTGGCTTTGAAGATGCTTCAACAACTTCAGCAACTTCAATAACTTCGGCGTTCAACTCTTGAATGCTACTGTCGGTAGCGACCCAGTCGTTATCTTCAACCATTTCGGTGGCAAGGGCGACTGCAGCTATAGCTTGGTCCGCGCTTGCATCCTGGGCCATTGGCGTAAAGCTTGAAAATGCAACGACTTGCGAAGTTGGCATTGTCGGGTAATTGCTAGTCTTCGCCGGCTGCTGAACAGCTATGTTGTCCTCGGCTCTAGGCTCCTGTGACGTGGTTTCGAGTATTGCACTACACAGCATCTCGCCAGCGAATGAAAAGATGAGTAATACTACAGCGATGCACACTAGGACGAAGTTCGGACGTTGAGTTGTATTCATGTATATATGTGACTGCTCTATTCGGGTCGCTGTTCCTAAAATTAGGCATAAATCTGAACAATTTCGAAGTCGCAGAAGTATCCTATTGCCTTAATTTCCCTGAATTAACCAATGAAAGTTCACGAATACCAAGGAAAAGAAGTCCTAGAGCGCTACGGCGTACGCACACAGCGAGGAATTCTTGCTACTACACCAGCAGAAGCGCAAGCTGCTTTTGAACAACTAGCTTCACAGGGGCATGAATTAGCTGTAGTTAAAGCTCAAATCCATGCAGGTGGGCGTGGCAAAGGCGGCGGTGTCAAGCTTGTTAAGAGTGCCGAAGAAACCCGCGAAGTTGCCGCAACCATGCTTGGGATGATGCTTAAGACGCATCAAACTGCACCAGAAGGGCAGAAAGTACGCAAGCTGTTTGTCTGTGAGGGCTTAGACCTCGCGCGCGAGCTTTACGTCGGCATCGCTCTCGACCGTGCTTTAGGCCTGCCAGTATTAATGGCATCGGCTGAGGGTGGCGTCGAAATCGAAACAATTGCCGAAGAGCGCCCTGAAGCTCTGTTGCGTTTACCAATTATTCCAGATACAGGTCTCACGAGTGAGCAAGCTGCCGAGGCAGCCGATTTCTTGGGCCTCGTCGGCGATTTGAAGACCAACGCGATCGATTTTTTGATTTCACTCGCCAAGGCTTATATCGAACTTGACTGCGAAATCGCCGAAATTAATCCATTGGCCATTACCGAAGACAATCAGGTTGTTGCACTTGATGCAAAAATCAACTTCGATGCTAACGCGCTTTATCGCCATCCAGATATCGCCGCGATGCAAGACATCCACGAAGAGGATGCTCGCGAAGTAGAGGCTGCCACGTTTGGCTTGAACTATATCACGCTTGACGGCTCAATTGGCTGCATGGTGAATGGCGCGGGCCTAGCGATGGCAACTATGGACACCATCCAGTCACACGGTGGCTCAGCAGCTAACTTTTTAGATGTTGGTGGTTCGGCAACCGAAGAGGCTATCACCGAGGCTTTCCGTATCATCCTTAGTGATGAAAACGTGAAAGGCATTTTGGTTAACATCTTCGGCGGTATCATGAAGTGTGATGTGATTGCGCGTGGCGTGATTGCAGCAGCGAAGAATGTTGATTTGACTATCCCATTGGTCGTGCGCCTCGAAGGCACTAATGTCGAGCGAGGTCGTGAACTGCTAAATAGCAGTGGTCTCGATTTGATTTCTGCCGATTCACTCGATCACGGCGCAAAGTTAATTTGTGAGGCTGTTAAGTAATAGGTAAAAACATGGCTATTTTCATCAAAGAAGACACTAAAGTAATTTGCCAAGGTTTTACGGGCAAGAATGGTACTTTTCACTCCGAGCAAGCGATTGCTTATGGCACCAACATGGTTGGCGGTGTGACTCCGAAGAAGGGTGGTCAAACACACCTTGAGTTACCTGTTTTTAATAAAGTTGCAGAGGCGAAAGCTGCCGTTGGTGCTGACGCAAGTGTGATTTATGTTCCCGCGCCTTATGCAGCTGCGTCTGTAATCGAGGCCATTGAAGCCGAGGTCGAGCTAATTGTTTGTATCACCGAAGGCATTCCGATAATGGACATGGTGCGCGTTAAAGCGGCACTGAAAGGTTCAAAGTCGCGTTTGGTTGGCCCGAACTGCCCTGGCGTTATTACACCGGGCAATGATGGGAGCGGTTGCAAGATCGGTATCATGCCGGCTTACATCCATAATCCTGGCACTGTTGGTATTTTGTCGCGTTCAGGAACACTCACTTACGAAGCCGTTTGGCAAGTCACCCAAGAAGGTCTTGGGCAGTCGACCTGTGTAGGCATCGGTGGCGATCCAATTCCTGGTACCAATTTCATTGACGTATTACGTGCTTTCCAAGACGACCCCGAAACCGACTCCATCATCATGATCGGAGAAATCGGCGGCACTGCTGAGGAAGAAGCTGCTGAATTCATTCAGTCAGAGGTCACTAAGCCAGTTGTCGGTTTTATCGCTGGTCAAACAGCTCCTCCTGGCAAGCGTATGGGCCATGCTGGCGCGATTATCTCTGGCGGAAGCGGAACTGCTGAGTCAAAAATTAAAGCACTCGAAGCAGCGGGCGTGCGCGTAGCACCGACTCCTTCCGACTTGGGTTCAACTTTAACAGCATTGCGTGCCGAATAGTTTTTCATACCGTCATCCTGATACTGGTGAATGGGCACACAATATGTCCTCCAATATCGAAGACGACGTTTGTAAAACATATATTGATCCCATATGGGACAAACTCTTGGCAAAGGGCTTGTCTCATATTCGCGTTTTGGAGGTCGGGTTTGGGCGCGGATATAACTGCGCAGAACTTATTAAACGTTGTGAGGGCAATCCTGCCGTCAACCTTGAGTTGATCGGTCTTGAGCCGCACCCTGAAATCTTGCAGCCGTGGCCACCACGACCAGATGGATGGATCGCGCCGTGGTGGGGCGAGATGAGGGATAGATATTCTGATGCAGATAGAGGCTGGTCCTTAGAAATTCGCCCGCTTTCGGCACAGCATCCTGAGGCCTTCGCTGGCGAAGCTATTGACGCTTTCATCATTGATTTGTTCTCCATGAAACGTCACGCAACACATTGGGAGCAGCCATTCATCGCCAACATGAGCGCGTCGGCGGCTAAAGGCGCTATATTGTCCAGCTACGCCTGCGCTAGAAGCTTTAGAGACGCATTAAGCGCGCACGGATGGCGCCCTCAGGTACTGCGGCGTGAAGGTTGGCGAGATACTCTTGTGGCCGTTTTCTGTGGTTAATTTATGCGGATATTTATATACTATATTAAGTCATGAAACTACGCCCATCACATTTCGTTGTTGCTCTCACCTTAGCTTTGTTGCTTCCTAGTTGCACGATGCCAGGCGGCATGGAACTCGCCATTATTGCCTTGGTCGTGTTGCTAATGTTTGGTGGTGCAAAACTGCCGAAATTGATGAGAGGAATGGGTTCGGGTATTACCGAATTCAAGAAAGGTCTTAAAGATGGCGACACTAACGACGGCGACACTAACGACGGCGACACTAACGACGGTGACGATGACACGGCTGCCGATGACAGCAAAAGCAAGAGCGACGAAGATTAATGAGCGCGTTGCAATCCGTGCGGCACACAACGTGGGGCGGATTACTCTTGGCAGGAGGTCAGTCGCGCCGAATGCATGCCGACAAATCTCATCTGCGTAGCGACAAGTTGGCCTCTGCGAGTCTCGTTGAGCATGCTTGTCAACAACTTAGAATAGTGAACGATAATAACTTCTTTCTTGCTCAGTCTTCTGCTGACTGCCCTGACGACTTTCGTTTTGTGGCAGATGGTGTCGCTGCTTCTGGCCCATTGCGGGCGGTGCAACAGTTTTGCAATGATTGCGATTTAGACTATTTGATATTGACGGCTGTTGATATGCCGAAGATCAATGCTCCGCAATTAGCAGCTTTAATGCGTTACGCTCAGTCTGTCGGCTCAACTAGCTTGGTATGCGAAAACGAATCGTCGCAAATGGGTTTCCCGGTAGCACTGCATCGTTCTTCTTTTGCTGCTCTCTCTGCAATAGAGCATTCGAGTTTGTTCAAAGCTCTCGAAGAAGTCGGCGTAGATAAGGTGCCACACACGGTAGTCGGCACCGACCAGCAGCTTAATATCAATACTCCTCAACAATGGCTGCAGTACTGCGAGATGAGCAATGACTAGTACTTTGCCTAGTAGTCTCGACGGAGTTTCTGAGCAACTAGAAGTCTCGCTACAGCAAGTTCAAGATTTCATTGATAACGATTTGCTTAATGGCAGTGAAGCCATGCAGCCGCTGCTTGATTACGCGTCTCAGTTTCAAGGTAAGCGCTTGCGGGCAATGACCGTGTTGTTGATAGCTAATGGCTTTGGCGAGCTTAAACCGCAGCACATTCACGTTGCGGCGTATGTCGAAATGATTCACGCTGCGACCTTAATGCACGATGACTTGCTCGACTCAGCCAGCCAGCGCCGTAATTTAGATTGCGTGCATGTCAAGTGGGGCTCGCATGCTGCAGTGCTTCTAGGCGATTGGATGTACTCATCCGCTTTTAGCTCAGCGACATTCATGGATGACCAAACAGCGTCCCGAGTATTGGCAGACGCTACTAAACGCGTGTGTCGCGGAGAAATTGAGCAGAACCTGTCGCGCGGCAACTTCAATCTTTCAGCTGAAGATTACCTCAGCCAAATAGATGGCAAAACCGCCGCATTATTCGATGCTGCCGCTTTTTTGGCTGCTCATTATGCCGGGGCTAGCCCTGATGACTGCCAGTCGATGTCCTCATTCGGTTTGCTTGCGGGGCGCGCGTTTCAAATAGCGGATGACTTGCTTGACGTTGCAGGTGATGAAGACGTAGTCGGGAAATCACTTGGCACGGATTTAGGAAATGGTAAGTTGACCTTACCACTTATGAGGTTGCGCGACAATTTGTCAGCAACCGAAGCTACTCAGCTTGAAAAGATGTTTGGTGACGCACAGAGTTGTGATGTCAACCTTGCTGCAATGTGGCCAGCGGCGTGGGCGATTACTGTAGAACAAACCCGCGGTGAATTGCGCGGCTATATTGATTCAGCGGTGTCGCATTTAGATTGCTTGCCTGACTCTGAGTATGCTAACGTTTTACGCGATATAACGTATTTTTTAGGTGACCGAGAATTGTAATCATGCGACGTAAAGAAATTAACAAACTAGCAAATAGCTGGACATACTCCCAGGCGCTACTTACGTGCGTGACTTTGTACTTATGGGCCGAAGCTCTTATGGCTTCTGCAACGCGAGTTGTAGCTGGTGGTGCGCCAACAGCTGCGAGCATCATGATGTTTGTTTTGCTGCTGCCAATGTTTTGGCTGCTTGTTTACCGACGGTATAGCTGCCTCGGCTTCGTCCGGTCAGTGCGCGTAGCCGTGGTTAATTTCAGTTTCTTGGCACTTGGCGCTATGGTTGGTGTGCTTATCCAGCAGGAAGATATTAATAACCCAACGTCGGTCGGGGACGTACAAGAGCTAGTCGCTTTAGGCGAATTGTCGTCTCTTGACGGTGTAACTGTTTCAGCTGGTGCTCGACGCGCTTATCAGCATTTTGAAAGTTTCCGTGAAGCAGAATCGTTTTTCTTGTATCACTTGGGCAACAACACTGGTTTCAGAAGCTTGCTAGGATTCGAGGGCGATAATGCTGGCGATGAAGAGCAGATCCAGGAAATGTTATCTAATCTCGAGTACCGATTACCAGAAATAGCCGCGCGCTTTGGTGCAGAAAAAGCAGCAGCCATTCGCAGCCAATCAGAAACGGGTCTACGTACTCGTGCAAAGAATGGCGAAATCCGTCAGCTCGAAGAACGCCTCAATGACACGCTGTTCTCGTTATTTGTTATCGCCGAAAAACTTGATTTGCGACGCGCCTATCGCTCTGATTGGTATTCCATGATGTGGGCGATCCTGTTCTTCGGTGTTCTCTCAAGCGTGTTGCGCAACGGCGTGTCGTATTTACGGAAGAGGAACAAATGGGGCTTTGCCATCACGCACGGCGGAATACTATTGATAGTTATCGGCGGCTTGTTGGGGCGTACCACTGAAATTCGTGGTTTGGTTAATCTCAATATCGGAGAATACACCTCCGAATTCGAAACCTGGACGCGCCAGCCAAAGCGGTTCGTCTATAACCCTACGTTTGCTGATGAAGATAGTAAAGTCTTTGCGATCAAGTTAGAAGACTTCAGGGCGGATCAGCACGATGTTCTTGACATTATCTACGTTACTGCCAACGAGCAAGGTCAATTGCAGCAAGAGTTTGATCTCGATCAGCAACCTAAGCTGCGGGTCTTCGCGGGTCTTACTCAGGCCTATGACTATCCGATTGACAATCCCAAAGGTGACCCGGCCTTTAAGCTGGAAATATTAGAGTATGAACCTCAGACAACTGTGGTGCGTGACGAAGATTCCGGAGCCGTCACCAGTTATGCAGCAATAAGCGACGCGACATTCTTTGATGCGTCTTCTGCGACTATTAAGCTAAAGGCGAGTGGCCCAGATGAAAACAATGAGCTTCGTTCCGAAGAGTTTCTATTGCACGCTGGAGGCGATGGCGATGGTGTTCCGTTTAGCTATGTTGGCCCTGATGGCGAGCGTCGAGTGGCATGGCTACGCTTCCGTGAAGATCGAGATGGGGGCAGCATGCCTCTTGAATGGCAGTCTAAATTGAGCATCCTTGAGTACGATGAACATGGGCATCCCGTTGAAGTTGCTGGCGGTGAGGTTCGTGTTAACGACTACTTTATCCATGGCGGTTACCGTTTCTTCCAAACGAATCACAACCCTAATGACCCCACTTATTCTGGTATTGGCGTCGTCTACGACCTGGGCCTGCCATTGGTGCTCTGGGGATTGTATTGTGTTATGTTTGCAACAGCTTTCATCTTCTTGATTATGCCGTTAATAAAAGGCTCTAAAACACGGGGGCAAGACTAATGGAATTTTTCAGTTTTCGTAATTTTTTAGAGTTGACCATGCAGCTGTCCATGGTGCCAATGGCGCTAGGCTTCGCACTGTTTTTATCATGGGTAATCTCAGCAGGAAAAGGTGGCGATCACAAATGGTTAACGTTGCTTTCGAAAGGAACAATGCTGCTAACTGGCGCATCATTCTTGCTCGGCTGTACGGCTATGGTTCTGCGGTACATCGAAGTGCAGCACTGGCCAGCGCAAACCATGTACGAGGTTATTCCTCTAGGTGTTTGTGCGGCATACTTGTCAACCATTGCCCTGTATTACGTATTAGGTCTTAATCGCCGTGTTGGTGTAGCCCGTGCTTTCGGCGACTTATTCGTCGCCTTAATTATGGTTGGCGGTGTCTTTACCTTGCAGTACGTTCTTAATCTAGATCCTACGGGCAAAGCATTGCCGCCAGCCTTGCAGTCTTATTGGTTTAGCACTCATATCACTGCGTACATGATTGGATACTTCACTCTAATCATCGCTGCTTTAGCAGCTTGGTTACACCTGTGTTTCCAGTTTTGGTTACAGGTCATTCGCCGCCAAGAGTCGCGACTAGTAATCAAAATAGGTGTTCCTGTCCTCGCACTCATCGCAGCTCCATTCGGTAGCATAGCGCTAGTGATGGGTTTTGGAGTGTTCGCAGTTGCTGGTGTAGTCACAGCGTACAGTTTGCGCGGTAACCGCGAGATGGTGTGGTACCAAACATGGGAGCGCGAGTCCGACAACTTCACTTGGCTTATCTTTGTTGTAGGCTTCCCATTTCTGACTAGTGGCCTAATCCAGGGAGCTCTCTGGGCGCAAGAAGCATGGGCCAATTACTGGGGATGGGATTCTAAAGAGGTCTCAGCGCTGATTTCGTGGTTGTTCTACGTCATCTACCTACACTTGCGCTTGATAGCCGGGTGGCGCGGCGAAAAGGCAATGATGTTGCTTTGTGTCGGCGCACTCTCAATATTTATTACCTTCCAGCTGTTCGGCTACTTGCCAGACTCGCAAAAAAGCTTGCATCGTTACACCGATATGGAATCCCTTCCATCAGAGTCGATGATGCTCCCGATAGAAGACGAGAACTAAATCCCCAAGCGTTGCTCGGCTGCTTCAACAGTATTGCTGAGCAACATTGCAATCGTCATCGGTCCGACGCCGCCCGGCACCGGAGTAATGTAAGAAGCGCGTTCGCAAGCAGAATCGAAATCGACATCTCCAACGAGCTTGCCATCGTCACCGCGGTTGATGCCAACATCAAGAACTACGGCGCCTTGCTTTAGCCATTCGCCTTTAATTAATTTGGCGACGCCGACTGCCGCTACAACAACGTCAGCACGCGAAACCTCAAGGGCCAAGTCTGCTGTGCGTGAGTGACAAATGGTTACGGTAAAGTTTTGTGCCAGTAATAACATCGCTACGGGTTTGCCAACAATATTAGAACGGCCGACAACTACCGCGTGCTTGCCAGAACCCGGCATTCCGCTCTCGTCAAGTAAGCGCATTACACCTTTCGGAGTG
>Ga0233427_10004709_pt1 | contig 11238 bp, 10 predicted proteins | sample SI_118_April2016_5_FD_179885 | JGI IMG/M metagenome (GOLD analysis project Ga0233427, IMG submission 179885) | Seawater microbial communities from Saanich Inlet, British Columbia, Canada - SI_118_April2016_100_MG | ecosystem: Environmental > Aquatic > Marine > Inlet | place: Canada: British...
TGATCGGAAGAAAAGAAATAGTTTCTGATCTTCCTCCCTTAGTTGGTATGTATCGTTTGGGGAGCAATGAGATAATCAATCAATTTTTTCGTCAAGCAAGGCTTAGATCAGTTGAAGGATTAGTCACTAAATTTGAAGTCAAAAGCTTAATCAAAGCATTAAAAGAAAAGAAAATCATCTGGTATGCTTCTGATCAAAATTTCACTGGCAAAAATGCAATTGAATTGGACTTTTTCAACCAAAAAGCAATGACAAACACTGCGATCACTAGATTCATTGAAATAACAGGTTGCAGTGTACTCCCATTTTTTCCCACCAGATTAGCAAATCATCAAGGTTATAGTCTTAATATTTATCCAGAAATTAATTACGCTGAAAATCAAGATCCTGAATCATTCCTTAAAGAATTTTATCGTGTACTAGAAGAACATATTAAGAAAAATCCTGAGCAATACTATTGGATCCATCGAAGATTTAAATCAAACTTTGAGAATAAAAATCCATACCTATAATAAAACCTAACAATTGTATTATCTGGTTTTACCTTTTGATGAATAGGGGTTTCCTCGACTCGTTGGCGGGAGACTACCAATATTTCTAAAATCTTTTTTTTGCATCAATCTTCCATTTGAAGAAAAAGTTTTCCATATACCGGTTGGTATACCCTCATTGTATTTCTCTCTTGCTTGAAGCTCTCCATTATCATAAAAAAATTCCCATACTCCATGCTTCTTATTATTTTTTACTTCGCCAGTAAGGAAGGTTACACCATTGCTATGATATGAAATAAACTCGCCATCTGGAGGCAATCCCTGTGAACTAAGATTGAAGTTTGATATAAAAAATATTCCAAACAAGAGTATAATTTTTTTCATCATTAACGACATTGATATATATAATACGAAAAATTATTCGTTTTTAATATGCGTATTTGGCATAGCATTTCTTAAATTATTCCATTATAGATTAAAAAATAGCATTCAAATTAAAGGTGCTTGCATTACTTTTATTAACAATACATAAAAATAGTTTGATAAAATAAATTCTAAATTGAATTATTCTTCAAGTAATTTTTCCAAAAGGTAATTGTGCATACTCTAAAAATAATAATTAGAAAAGCATTAAACTCGATATGTAGACTAATAGCTAATGCAGGAATAATATCGCCATTTATTTTTCTTTTTTCAAGATTAATTAATGAAAGAAAATCAACTATAAAAAATACTGATCATAAGTTTACTGTTTTTGCTTTGAATGAAAATAGGTTTAGAGGTGACCTGCAAATACTTGCTGATAATGGAATAAAGGTATTGTCTCTTAGCGTAGAGTGGCAAAGAAGAATACTAGAAATTTTTTGGTCAGAAGAATTGAAGGTTGAAATTGAAAAAGACCCTATAAAATATTATGTACCAAATAATGACTATTTATTTACACATATTCAAAAAAAGTTGAGAATATTTTTATCAAAACTTTTACCCGCCCTCTTCGAAAAGCTTAATATTGATTGTGTAATCGGTGCAGCTGTGCACTATCTACAAGATTATGATATTGGAAAGATCTCTAGTCAAATAGGAGTTCCATATATAGTGCTCCATAAAGAAAACCTAGTAGCATCAGAAGTAATTAGAGATACCCTTACAAAATATTATATGCAGGTTGGTCCGTTTGTTGGTGATGCAATTATTGTACATAATGAAATGATGAGAGATGTATTTATAAAATCTGGCTTTGCACAACCAAAAAAAATAACTGCTCTGGGCTGTATGAGAATGGATAGTTTTGTTAAAAAAGTTAAGGACTCTAAAAATTCAAGTAGAAATAAAGAAAGAAAACTAGTAACTCTTTTCTCATTTAATCATATCACTGGGATATCAAAGGTTGAGTCTACAAATAGTGGTGAAAAGTATTTTAATGATTTCACTTCAAATAGAGATTTTGGTTGGGTTAATTTGTTTGAAAAATCACATGCATCAATAGCTAAACTTGCTATACAAAATCCAGATATAGATTTTATCATTAAACCTAAATGGGGTGATTTATGGATAGATGAAATTGAATACGCATTTAAAAAATACAACATTGATCTCTCTAAAATAAATAATTTAAAAATAATATATGATATTGATATTCATAAGCTAATTCTTGAAACAGATGTATGTATTGGCTTTAACTCATCCGTCTTGCTAGAATCAGCCATTGCATCTAAGCCGATGATTATTCCATTTTTTGATGAAGCTATAGATCCTAAATATAATAGATTTACATTTTTTCAAAACGAATTAGATTTATTTGATGTAGCTAAAAATTCAGATCAACTTGAAAGTTTAATTATAAAAAGGCTGAAAAACCCCTTAATTGATAGTGAGACCGAAGAAAAAAGAAATGCTTTATTTGAGAAATATCTCTCTAGCATGAATGCTGATGCTTCATTAAAATATATTTCAAAAATAGAATCTATTATAAATATTAAGAAAAATTAGCTTTTTTTCTTGAAGAGGATATAAACGAACTTGAAGGGGATTATAAGTATATTTTTTCATTTTATTTCGACTCCTGTGTAAATATAAATAACAATGTAGATTAAATTATTTTAATAGACTTCATTATTTCTAATTCTTTTCTAGAGAGTCCTTTTATTTTATTTGCAGTCTTACCATCAGAGTTCTCTTCTTCATCATCAGAAATTTCAAGCTCAAACTCCTCTTCAAGAGCCATCACCAATTCTACCGTATCTAGTGAGTCAGCACCTAAATCATTAACGAATGAAGAGTCAATTTGCACCTCATCATCCCCTATTCCAAGCTGTTCACAGACTACCTTTCCTACTCTTTCTTGTACACTCACTGGGCATCCTCCTCTTAAATAATAATTTTTCTTAGGGAGATTTTATAGGCTTTGCGTGGACATTCCATGGACACTATGCCAAAAAAAGAACCCTATAAACTTTATATCTATAGAGTTCTCAAAACTAGAGAAATAAGTATTTAGCTATTCAGGCTACAATAATAATCAATTAGCTCTTTGTAATTAGAAAAAACAACATGAGGTATATTTGACTCATTATATTTCGACTCAACTTTGTGATGCATTTTTTGCATTGTAATAAGGTTAAATTTATTTCCACCTTTAATGTCACTATTTAAATTATCTCCTATCATCCAAACTTTTGAAGGCTCAATCTTTATTTTCTCTAAAGCAATTTTAAAAGGTTTTGGATCTGGCTTATCAGCTCCTGCTTCTTCCGAAGTAACGACGTAATCAAAAAATTCATCCAGACTAAAATAAACCATCTTTCGAAACTGAATTTGGGCAGTTAAATTTGTTATGTTTGCTGTTGTAACCCCTTCACTCTTTAATAAATGTAGAAAATCTTTCAGATCTGGAAATAAACTGGTGCTGGCTAAAAATGTTCTCCAATATGTTTGCTCTAAATCAAGAGTACTCAGAATTCTAGTACCCAGACCTAGATTCTCTATTGCTAACTGAAAATAAAGTAGGCGACTGTGCGAGCTTGCTGTATCACCGAGGTTCTCCTTTATCTTTGTTCTGGAGATACTCAAAGATTTCTCAAATTCTTTAGGTTCAATGTTTAATAACTGCTTAGACTTTCTTAAAACAGCTTTTTTGGCTGAATTATGTGCTTCATAGTCTGGATATAAGGTATTATCAGTATCGAAAATAACCGCTGAAGGTTTCATAATTGACTCTGTAGATAAGACTCTAAGCATAGTATCTTCTACTAATAGCACTTAGATGTTCATTAATTTCTATCAATGCGATAAGCTCCATAACGCCCAGCATACCTTCGCTAAATCCATTCTTGATATCAATTAACTCTTCAATGTTAGGTGCTAAATATCTTGTTGCTAAAAGTATATCTTCTTTACTGACATCTCCTTGTATTTCTATGTCTACTCCACCTATATCATCAATATTATTGAGATTAACATTTAGATTGCAAATACCTATTAATGCTTTTATAAGCTCATCATAGTATGTACAACTTTTTATTTTTACTTGTAATTTAAGATTTATATCATCAATAGTTTCATTGGATAAATCATTATAATTGACAGGTATCAACTTATAAATTACATCTGCTCTTTCTGATTGCGGGTGGATATATTTTTCTGAATCATTTGCTCTTTTTTTAATTTGTTCTTTCGTATAGTCAGCACTTCTCCCTCTTTCCTTGTCTCTCTCAATTTTAAGTAATACTCTTAGTCTTTCATCCATAGTAAGAAAAAAACTTCTATCTATTTCATCAAGCAGGCTTCTCAAATAAAGAGAATGTAAGCCAGAAATAATTATAAGATTCTTACTTTTCTGTCTTTTTGGAGGTAGAAAAGATCCAGTTTTATGATCATAAGATACAGCACTAATATTATTACCGATAATTAGTAATCTGAGATCTTTAACTAATTCGAACAATCTGTTTGCTTGTGGATGTAGATGTGTAAAAGAATTCCACATAGGGGACTGTCTATCCCAAGCATGATAATCATCTCCTTTTAAATGAGCTGTTGCTGAAAGCCCGAATAATTTAATCACTGAATCAGAAAAGGTTGTTTTTCCAGTGCCTGAATCACCTGCTATACCTATAACCATGGGTCTAAGCCCTAGATGATAGTAGTTATTCCTCTTTATTCCCTCTCTATATATTTGAATTCCTAAGAAGGCTCCAAAAGTTACCAAGAGAGTATAAATCATTGATTTAGAAATTATCTCTTCCATAAAAATAAAGAAACTACTGAGCCCAATGACATCTAGATTTATTAAAAATTTTGCTCCTGAGCTATATATGAAATGATAAAAAATGAAAACTATACTAAATAATGCAATCAAGTAGTTTGCCCCTCCATCATTTCTAGATTGATGGATAGCATACAGTGGTGCTAACCATAATAGCCACCCTGGTGGTGATGGAGTTAAGAAAATTATGATACTAAATCCCACAGCTAAAGTTGACATGAGTAAATCAAAATTCATTCTTAACATTCTGAATGCATAATAGAGGAATAATAAGTAAAATACTGGCAGTATGTAAATCGTGAAGTCAGTACCTAGGGTTATAGATAATGAATATAGCTTATCTACTTCCCTATTATTGATAACCATTTCAATAAAACCATTAGATAAAATTGCATGAATAAATGTTACTGATATTACTGCTAAAAATGATTGCAGTGTTTCCCAAAAACCACCTCTAATATTCTGATTAAGCCATAAATAGATAAAGATTATTGGCACTCCTATCAACATACTATATTTAGTAGCAACTGATAATCCTAGAATAATTCCTCCATATTTATAGTTTTGATTTTTGATTAAAATTAAAGAAAGAAACAAGATAGAGATAGGTATTAAATCTAATTGACCATGCCAGAAATTGATGAAAAAGACGATTGGGGATAACCAGTAATATACAATAATCTTTCTTCTTCTATCATTAAATAACTTCAATAATATAGTAAGCAATAAAATATCAGCTATTAAAATATTGAGTCCAAAACCAAAGTGAATAAAGTATGTAATTGAAAACATATTATCCAGAAACCAACCTATAAATGTTACTGGCAAAAGAGCAATAAACATTATTGGCCCATAAGGAAAAGATAAAATATCCCCCCCCGAATCTAGGAAATTACTCCATGGTGAAAATGATGGATTTAAAAAAAATGCTTCATAGAAAGGAATAAACCAAAGATTATGTATAATTGGTGTCATTACCATTAAGAAAAATAACTTTACAATCAAGCCAACTAAGAATGCCTTATTGGAAAATATTCTATTGATTTCTAATCCCATAATTCTGGATATTTTGTACATACAGCATCTACCTTAATCCCTTTTGCTTTTATGTTCTTTCTATAAATAATGGTATCTTCTCTAGTTTTATTCTGTAATTCTGGGGATACAAGACATATTTTAAAATTTCCCTTATCTCTCAATATATCAACTTCTTGATTATTAACTGGAAACTTACTAAAACAATCTAGCCACACCCAGTCTATCATTCCTGATAATTTCATTGCATTTTGAATATTCTCATATTCAGAAACTCTTACTGCCGATCTTCTCTCCCCTTCTTTAGCTGTTTTAACTAGAAATGGAAATGATTGATCTAAAAAGAAATAATCACTAATACTGTATTCTTCCATTAGCTTGATTAGCTTCTTTTCTAATCCTTCTTCTTTAACATTTAATATTAAGATTTTATGTTTATATAAATCTAACCATTCTTCTATTACCTGGCCCTTTATATATGGTTCATGTTGAAGAATTAATTTTGAGCCCAATGATCTAATATCTATCTCAACTCCTAACTCTTGAGGAGTCTTTTTCAGTTCCTCAATTGTATTCATTCTATGTTTAATTTTTATCATTTGAATCCAATCTTTTTTTTAGGATAAAACTATAAATAAAAGTTCTTTTTATAAATTTATATTTTTCTTTATAACTAATATTCCAATGTGACATACCATATACTCTTTCTCCAAATTTTACTTTAAAGCGTTTTATTTCTAACTGCCTAATACTAGCCATAAAGTAAGCGTATAAATCTAGAGAAAAATCCTTTGGAGGTAACTCCCATGAATTAAAGAATGTTCTATGAAACATGGTTGGCTGTGCATTAATATCCCACATTGGAGTTCTCATTAAAATTGTCTCAAAAAATGACATTCCAATTGTAAAAAATGTATCTACAATTGGTCGGCCATACCTCCTTCCTTTTAGAAATAGTTTTTCAGGATTACTAGATTGTTCGAAAAGATTTATACCTATCATTATATCCTCAGGATTCGTTTGGAGATCTGCATGGGTCCAAGATAATATATCTCCAGAAGCATGTCTTAATCCTTCCACTATTCCATTACCATAACCTTGATTTTTCTCTATATTAACAACTCTTAGGAACTTATATTGATGTATATATTCCTCTAATAATTTTTTTGAGCCATCACTTGATCCATTATTAACAATAATAATCTCTATATTTCTACTTTCTGCAAACCTTTTGCAAGAAGAAATCAACAAAGGAATGCTTTCCTCCTCATTATAACAGGGGATTATTAAAGAAATTTTCACCCTATTTTTTAAACACAATATACTTCATTCCAAAAAAATTAATAGTTGCCGATACTGCGGTTGCAACTATAAATGCTATAGAGAGATAATAATTGGATCTATTAAAAAAAGATAAAACTAATTCATTAGTAAATATATTCATCATCAAGGATGACAAATACAGCAATATAAATGGCGGTAATGACATTAGATTTTTTGATGAATTGATAAATGTATATTTTCTATTAAAAAAATATGCAAATAATGCCCCAGAAATGAAACTTATTCCCTTTGATATTGATGACGGTATCGCAATATAAATGAATGATGCATAAAAGAACATATCAATAACTACAGCTGTAGAACCGATCAGTAAAAATCTTAGAATCTCTTTTTTCAAATTATCCCAATTTAATCAATCACAATATTTTTTAATTAGTTTGGCTTCATCTTCCTTTGAAATATTAGGATCATTAATAAGATTATAAGGATGAGAATCCCATTTGTGAAAACATGATTGCCAATATTCAAAAGTAGAAAGATCACCTGGCGTACCCCAACATATATATTTATCTATTTCAAACATAGAACATTTCATTCCTAGTGAGATGGCATCATTAATACAAGTATCAACATAATATTCATTATTAATAGTACCTTTTCTATTTTTCATTCTTTCAACACTATCTAAGAAATATGATAATTTCTTAAAAGTAAAAACCCCTACAACTATAGGATCATTATCAGGATCATCAAGCGGTTTCTTTACTGAAATACTTTTAACTAATTTAGTTTCTTGAGACATTTCAATCCATCCATACATATGCCTATTTCTGATTGCGCCTGGATAACCTCTGGCTCCCCATATTACAATATCAATATCATCAGCTTCCATGATAGAGTTAAAATCATTATTACTATATAACATTCCATTATCACAAGCTGCTATTGTTATAGGCTGCTCAAACTCGATGTCTATAGATCCTTGAACACATGTTGTTGCTTGGCCATCTGTAAGTTGATCGAGAATAATAAATTCTGAGTTATCACGAACATTTTTTAGGTCTTCTATAATCTGATCTTTACAAGAAATATTATCCCTTAAAATATATCTATTTATTTCAACATTAGGAAGGTCTGATAGTGCCTGTATAGCCATTGGCCTTCCTGATACTGGTATCATCGGTTTTGGTAAATCATATCCCTCTTTAGCAAATCTATTACCTATGCCTGCCATAGGAAATAACAGAACTCCTTCATAAGAAGGTGCTTGTTCTTCTTCTAGTATCCCTTTAAAGGTATCAGACCAATATAAATAATCTTCAAGGTCTCTTGGTGTACCCCACTGCATAAAATGCTCTAATTCAAAAACATTTATTGCAAGATTATCATCAAGCATAGGCTTATAGGCCATACTCACATAATATTCTCCACTTACTAGTAGTTTTTGATCAACACATCTTTTGAAATAGTTTTTCATCATTGTGCCTGTTTTAAAATAATAAGTACCAGAAGAGGCGTATTCATTATTTGAGTCTTTAGTAAAAGGCTCTTTTTCCTGTATATCTGTAACTACGCTTTCCTTTTCCTTCAAATATGCATAATTATTATTCCATAGTGTATGTGGATGAAAACCCCTATATGCTGGTATTGAACCATCACAATTTGTTTTAAATATATTTTCCTTAAAAGCTTCATAGGACCAATAACAAGTAAAGTCACAATAATTGACTATGGTCGGTTCTGATAAACTGATATGATCCATAGATTCTAGAACTGCAAATATGGGTCCTTTCTTATGTTCAGGTATTGATACTATTTTTGCCTGAGGACAATAAGATTTAATGACTTTCTCCATCTGATATTCTTTATTATTCAGGTGATTTTCATTACAAATAAATACAAAGGAATCATCATTTATAGAGAACATATCAATAACATGATGGATAATAGGTTTTCCTTCAACTACTATCAGCGGCTTGGGGACTTTATATCCCACTTTTCTAAATCTTTCTCCAAAACCAGACATTGGAATAACAATTTGCATAACTTCCTCGTTTATTCTTTTTTTACCTAATTTAATTATTAAAACAAATAATTAAAAATTATTCTTTTTTTAATAACAGTGATTTGAATTAAAAGAAAGATTTCCCTTAAGAATATAGATTGAATACACTAGAATTAACTATGCTCTTAAGATATATAACATCAAAAACACTAACTATAGTCCTTTTGGTGGAGTGGCTTATATCAATTATATACTCATATTTCATAATCCCCCCAAGAGTAGATGATGGTTATTATTTGATGCCTGCATTAAGTGTAGCCAATGGATATCCTCCTGGAATATTCTTTGGAGAAGAGTTTAGATCTTTATTCTTTATTCTGCCAACTCAACCCTTTATAAATGGTTTATTTTTATCACTTATATCTTTATTTGGCTTTGAATTTGACATATATAGTTATAGATTATTAAACTTCATAGTTACTATTATAGTATTGATATTTATAACTTTTTTATTAAATGATATTACAAAGTCACACAAGTATCATAACTTAACTACTAATATATTCTTAATAATTATTTCTTTAACACCATTTGCTACAAACTTTTATGTAAATAGGCCAGAAAACATGGGCTTACTTCTTTTATTCTTAGCTATTTACTTAGTTAATAGAATAAGCTTTTATAAAAAAAATGAATTATCACTTATGTTTTCTATTGGTATTCTAATAGGTATTACTGCGACCATACATCCAAATTTTACGTTATTTAGCTCTATAATCTTTTTAATCGCTGGTTATAAATTTTTCATTAATGACTCTACAAAAAAGAGTAGAATCCTTATGTTTAGTATTGGGCTAATATTACCAATTACAATATTCAGCTCATGGATATTATATAATTTTGAGATTGCAAGCGATCAACTCCTTAATAGAATAGATGAAATTAGCCATCCAGGATCTTTCATCTCAATTCCTGAATCATTTTCTGTGATATTTAAAAATGCTTTCTTCTTAATGGAAGAAAGTTGGATAAATAAAATATATCATTCAATTTTTATGCTTCCTTTTATAATTTCCTTAGCTTTATCAATACTTTTAATCATCAATATAAGGAAAAATGACGTAGTAAGGCCTTTTTATAAAAAAGTATTATTTTCTTTAGTTGTAGGATCCATTTTTTTATTAATAATAATGGTTCCATACCCACCATATTTGTCATCTATTTCATTTATAATCACTTTAGTTAGTGCTATTTTTATTTCTCAGAAAGTAGTGAAACTTAAACAAATAAAAAATAATATTATACTTGTACCGATTCTTTTTACTCTAACAATCCTTCCTTTAAGCCCTCTAATAACTCATTCTGCAAAGCTTAAAAGTACAAATAATTCTTATTATAATATTAATAGAACCTCATCAGTAATTTCTAATTTAATTTTAGAAGACGACATAATAATTATTACAAGTGGTCAATTACTACCCCCTTTTATACAAATAATTGATAAACAATTAAAAACAAAAAAAATAAAATTATTTTGGTTATTCCCAGCAGCACAGAATCCTGGAAAAGACTTTAAATTACTTTTTATAAAAGAACTAAATACTGTCTTATCAATTGAAAATAAATCAAATACAATCTGGGGAAATTTAAAAAAAGGATTGAACTACTCTAATGATAATCAAGAAGTATGTATAGCTCTAAAAGGGAATCATTATATTAAATTAATTAATATAGATATTTTATTTGAGGATAGAGATAATATTTTCTTTAGGCCTAATAGTTTCACAAACTATGCAGATATAAATCAATGTATTTCTAGTTTTAAAAAAATCATATAATGATATAAATGTCAGATGTAAAATTTAAAAATCTTTCCACCTTGATTGGATCTAATACAGATCTTGTTCAAGGAGCTGGTGGTAATACCTCTATTAAAAATGATAAAGGCATGCTAATTAAGGCTTCTGGAACATGGTTATCAAATGCAAATAAGGAAAATATATTTGTAACTGTTAATGAAGAAATAATTAAAAAAAATATATTTGATGGAAAAAAAAATCCAATTGAAGGATCTATTATTGATCAAACATCGCTTAGACCTTCAATTGAAACTACTCTGCATGCATTAATGCCCCATAAAATAGTTTTACATACACATCCCA
>Ga0233427_10004713_pt1 | contig 11228 bp, 10 predicted proteins | sample SI_118_April2016_5_FD_179885 | JGI IMG/M metagenome (GOLD analysis project Ga0233427, IMG submission 179885) | Seawater microbial communities from Saanich Inlet, British Columbia, Canada - SI_118_April2016_100_MG | ecosystem: Environmental > Aquatic > Marine > Inlet | place: Canada: British...
ATGAATATGTTTTCACTTCTCTTAGAACAATCTGGGGTGTTGACTTAGACTATTTATCCGAAAGGTTTTTAGAAAATATTACAGAACACTTTTTGAAAGAAATAGCAAAATGGATAGAGAAAGGTTACATCCAAAAAACAAATAAACAATATACTTTAACACAAAAAGGAAAAGCCTTTGCAGATGGGGTTTCTTCTGATTTATTTATAGTCTGAATATTTAGACAAATCAATAACAGGTACATTTTCCCAATCAACAATTTTTGCTGCTTCTCTCATGTCGGTAAAATCAAAATCGTGTACTAACTGTCTTAATTTTGTGTAGGAAGTACTTAAATTATAGTAGGATTTGAATTTCCTTTTTAATGAAAGACCATCAAGCATTGGCTGATTAGGATCAAAATCTCTTGGGTGAAAATAAGTCATAGTATAATCTGAATCATTAAGTAATTTTCTAATCAATCTATATGGGAAGAACCTAAAATACCCTCCACCAGAAGCAACAAACTTTTTACCCATAAATGTATCAATACTCATAGGGAATTCTTTAATAGATATCCCTTTATAGTCAATAATTGAGGGTGTTGCAAGTTCAAAATCAGTAAAACCTCCATCCTCTCTAGGTGCTGGGAAAATTGAGGCATCATACTCAATGCCTAACTCAGATAAAACTTCAAATGCCCAAACATTTTGTTTCTTAATTGAAAAACCTGGAGCACGATATGAAACTACTTTTTCACCAGTAATATCTTCAATACTTTTCATGCATTGAGATAAGTCCTGCTTATATTCTTCTTTGTTTTGAGTATATGCTACCTTATGCATATCAGAATGTGCAGCAACTTCAAATCCTAAATCATGTATTTTTTTTATTATCTCAGGATGTTTCCTAGCAATATATCCAAGTACAAAAAAAGTAGCCTTTACATCATGGTCTGATAAAATCTGAAAAATCTTATCCATCCCTTTGTGAATTCTAACTTCATAATTATCCCATTTATCTAAAATATCAGTCGGATATTTATGTAAAATGTGAAACCAATCTTCTATGTCAAAAGTTAAGATTTTCATTAATATAATTTATCTGCAATTTTTGGCCCTACAAAATTAGCAATCTTTAAAGGAAGTAGTTTCCAAATTTTTGTTAAAAAAGTCATTTTCTTTAAACTAACTTTTTGTGGTTCAGAAAAAGAAAAATATAATTGCCTCTCAATTGGTTTCCATTGTTTTTTAAAGTGTAAAAGGGAACTATCTTTTGTACTTCTTCCAAAAGAAAAATACTTTGCTTCAATTTCAATTGAATATTTAATCATTTCCCAATACAACAAAACACTAGTGTATAAATTATTGTATTCACTCAAAGTGGAAAGCCAACAATCCTCAACAAAATTATTGTACGACAATACAACAGACCCTCCTATTACCTGATTTCCATATCTAACAACAAATATTTTCATCTCTCCAAACTTATATTCATTGGATAAATTATTAAAGAATTTAATAGATAATGGAGGAGAACCTAAGCGCAACATATTTTTCGAATACACTTCATAAAAACTCAATATCGCTTCTTTTGAATTAGATATTTCTACTTCAAGTTCGTTTTTATAAGCCTTTTTAATTTTTCTTCTGTGATTAGACTTAAATATTGCCAACTGTTCTTCAGCTGTTTTTTCAAGATTTAAATAAGTGGCTATTTTGTCTGTATCATAATGCTTTGAATATGGCTCAAACTCTCGAATTTCAAACTGATTCGGTAAAAATTTCTGAAGAGATTTAAAAATTTCTTGCTTTGAAAATTGGTCATCCTTTCTTATTATTCCTCCATAAGAGAAATGTGGCATAGAAACAACTTTTGAATCAGAAGTAAAAGTATGTTGATAAACTGCAACAACCTTTGATTCTTTTTCTATGAAAAAACTTTCTCCTTTCCAACCTAAAAAATTATCTAAAAATGAAATAAGTGACGGATTGTGAGCAATAGTATAAAAATCAGGGGAGTTAATAATTATATCATTCCATTCTTCAAAATCTTTGTCAATATTTACTTTTCTTATTTCCAATACGATAAATCTTTATTTAACAATTTCTCTAACTTATTAATATCTTCAGCAAAATATGGTTTTAAATATACTAAATCCTCTTTTGAGATAATAACTTTCTCTAATGATCTACTTGCAACTCTTTCTAAGATTTTTCTTGGGATAATTCTTTTCATCACTTCTCTAAAAATAGTAGATACAATATTATCTCTACTCAGTAAGAACTTTGAAAAAATATTTGTTGGCACACCAGATTCGTTATGTTGAATTGCAACATCAGTTGCGAATGTTTTATCTACTCCAAGAAAAGAATAGATTAACTCTAATTGAGTTAAAGTATTATCTTTTAAATCCTCTTGCAGAACAATCTTTACATTAGAGAAATTTTCTAAAAAAGTTTTTGTCTGGTTAAAATACATTCCACATTTTTTATACCCCCAAATAAAATCCCAGTTTTTTGATAATCTTTCTTCTTCTGTATCCAAGCCTTTACGGAACGATAGTTTTTCTCGACTATCCCTTTTCAGATACATAAATGCTGAAAATGCTCTTTTAACCGGCTCTCTTAAAACAATAATAATTGGAATATCACCTAGAGTTTTTTTAATTTGTAATGCTGTTTTATCATGAAAAAAAATAGTGTCAGGGCTTGCATCTCCAACTCTTTTATTTTCTATTTCTTTGTATAACTCTTGATATTCCTCAAAAGATTTTATTGCATATTTATCTACTGAAATATCTCCAATACCATTATGTGGAAATTTTGCATCTATAGAGCTAAAATATTTTGGTTCTTTTAAATCAGGAAATGAGATCTCTGGATGCTGCTTTAAATAATAATACAATGCTGTTGTCCCACATTTTGATGCACCTATAATTAGAAAATTTGGCAGCATTATTTATTTATTGTTTTGAAAAAATTAGCATATAGCTTTACAATATTTCCCCAGTTAAAATAGTCTTTAACTTTTTGATAAACTCCTTCTCTATATTCTGGAAAATCATTTTGTTCAATATTATAAAAAATATCCGAGACATCATTTTTTGTAGTGAAATAAAATCCAAATTCTCCAACTACTCCTCTGTTAAATCCATTATCATGGCACACACATATATTTTTGGATGCCATTGCTTCAAGCAAAGAAGGATTAGTCCCCCCAACTGAATGTCCATGGAAATAGGAAAGTGCATTAGACCTTACAACTTCCAACTCAAATTTATTGTAAATACCACCTAAAAATACAATATTCTCATCATTATGTTTTGTTAATGTCCTTACATAGTCTGTTTCCATTAAATTTCCTACAATAATTAAGTGCAAACAAGCCTCTGATTTCAGATAGCCATCAACAATCATGTCAACATTATTCTCAGGCTCTAAACGACTTACAATAAGATGGTATTTATTGGATTGTAAAGAATATTTCTCAAGAACATTTGTAACCTCAGTATTCTTTAACCCGCAAGTGGTATTGAGAAAGGCACCATATTCAATAGTCGATATCTTCTTTGTTCTGTTAAATTCTTTTTTAAAAACTTCCTCAACTCCAATTGAATCTGCAACAATATAAGGGCTTAATTTTGCAGAAAGATAAAACATAAACTTTAATATTTTTTTTCCAGAATTGGACCATTTTAATCTTTTCCAGCCTATTCCGTCAGGGTTAGTAACAAACTTTTTACTAAATAAATAAGGAATAAATAGAAAAAAGGCATTCCCAACACCACAACTATAAATAACATCAGAATCCCATACTTTTATCATAGAATCCAGATAGAATCGTATAGTTTGATTTGGTTTAGAATATTTAGAATATAAGATATCTACCCCTTTGTATTCCAAAACAGAATTGAGTTGTTTCTTTTGATGAATATCTCCAACTACTCTAATTTGAAAACCATGGTTTTGAGATAAACCAACAGCAACTTCTTCAACAAAAGTCTCAAACCCACCATAGTTTGCTGGTATACCTCTTGAGCCAATAAATGCTACCTTCATGCTTTTCGTTTATGAATCGCAAATATATTAAATAGTATTAATCAAAGGAGGCTTTATTCTATTGCATTTTTGCTTTTCAAAAGTTAAGGTTAATTTAAATTTGCTAATAATTCTTCCTTTGAAACAACACCAACTTTTCTATAAGTTTCTTCAGAATTTTTAAATACAATAAAAACGGGGACACCTTGGATTTTATATTTTGCTACTAATTCTTTATTGGCATCTGCATCAATAAATAAGACTTTCACATTATTGTTTTCGGATTTAATTTCATCAATGATTGGTTTCATTTTTCTGCAAGGAACGCACCACTGTGTGCTAAAATCAATCAGCACAGTTTCATTAGAATTTAAGATATCTTCAACTTCTGAAACAGAAAATTTTGGTTGCTTTGATACTTTTCCCCCTTTTGATTGTATTGTTTTAAAACCTTTAGAATTCCAAGATCCTATTCCTCCAAGCATATTGTATACCTCAGAAAATCCTAATTTTTCCATCTTTTTAGCTGCAGATGAAGACCTTCCTCCACTTCTGCAATACACATAAATTGGGACATCTTTTCTGACAATTTTTAGTTTACTTTCAAAATCATCTGCATAAAAATCGATATTAGTAGCATCTTTTATATGTCCAGAATTAAATTCAGCAGCTGTTCTTACATCAATAATAATTCCATCATTTAGGGCAGAAAATTCCTGAAATTTTTCTGCTTTTATATTTTGTACAACTTGTGAATTAGTCTCTCCACACGATATTAGAACCACAATAGATAATAAACTTAGTATTTTTTTCATTTTATTTATTATTTAATTATTAATTCAATTTACTATTTAAACTTGCCCAGCCACCACCATTATAGGCATCAATTCCCCTTGCTTTTGCAATTAAAGTTGCCTGACCACTTCTAACGCCTGATGCACAACAAAATATAACTGGCTTTTTAAGTTTTTCTATTTTTTTAATCTTGGATTTTATTTTGTCTAACGGAATATTTGTTGCTCCTTTAATTTTACCCATACTAAATTCTCCTGGAGTTCTTACATCAATAATGTACGCTCCATTATCCATTAACTCATTGTAGTCAATAGATTTTATTCCGAATAATTTCTTTAAAAATGACATATTAACTTACTTTTAGAACATCTTTAATAACATTACCCAATGCTTTTTTATCAAGCAAACCAGCCGACATTTGTGGTTTTTCATTCATAGGAACAAATAACATTGAAGGAATACTTCTAATACCAAAAGCACCAGATAATTCTTGTTCTGCTTCTGTATCTACTTGGTAAATGTCAACTTTACCATCATATTCCTTAGAAAGATCATCCAAAATTGGGGCTAGCATTTTACAAGGCTGACACCAATCAGCATAAAAGTCAATTATACAAGGTTTATCACCTTCAAATTTCCATTCGTTTTTGTTTTTGTCAAAATTATGAACTCTATTTTTGAAAGATTCCATGTTTAGTTTTTTTACCATTTTATTATTTATTTAATTTATAATTCATAAAGATATTTGCCCAAATTATTTTGGATAAAGAATGCATTAAAGGAGAAATTAATAGCCATACAACTGAAATTCCAATAATTTGAGGAATGATTTCAATTTTAACTCCTAAGATAATTAATGCGAGCCAGATTGTAACAACTACAGATGTGCCTAAAGCGTAAGAAATATACAAAGCACCAAAATAGAAGCCTGTTTCTGGAGTGTAAGTTTCATTACAAACCGAACATGTTTCATGTATATCTCCCATCTGTTTTAAATTATACGGATGCCCTGTAAAGAAATCTCCTTCATGGCAATGAGGGCATTTGCGCTTTAATATACTGTATAGTTTGGTTCCTTTGCGCATATTAATCAAGATTACAACTATTAATACAATTAATAATTTGCGAGAGTTTCTCAATCCTTAAACTGTACCTAATTGATTTGCCTTCACGCTCAGTTTTAAGCACACCTTTATCTCTCAAAATTCCTAAATGATGAGAGGTTTCAGCCTGTTTTAACTTCAAAGCATTATGGATTTCAGTTACCGTAAGTTCTTTTTTTTCTTGTAAAAGGTCTAACAAAGCGATACGAACTGGGTGAGATATTGCCCTCAGAATTCTAGCTTGTTTCTCTAGTAATTCTCTATTTATCATTGTTTTAATATTCATATATATGTATCTAGCTATTTAGATACAAAGATATAACTTTTTATTTAATTAACAAAAAAGTGTTAGCATCTTGTAAATGTGTGCATTACAAAATAGCAATATTATAACATATATTTGTGCTGTCGTAATACTTGTTTTGGGTTGTATTAATCTAACCGTTTTATACAACATAAAAAAACCCTCACAATCGTGAGGGTTTTTCTTTATTTATATATGGACTTTATCAATTATCTCATCTTCATTATATCAGACTCTCTGTTAGTTATAAATTTTATTCCTAACATAAATTCATGCGAACCATTTGAGGCTATACCTATTGGACCAGTAGCAATATCATAAGAATAACCAACCACATATCTTTCATTAATAGTATACCCAAGTAAGCAAAGAATATCTCCATTTGTTCTGTAACCACCTCCAAACCAAAGCTTATCATCATAAGTTGTTTTAACACCTATATCAAACTGAGTAGGTGCAGCTTTAAATGATTTTAAAAGTAATGATGGTTCAATTGACCAAAACGGATCAATTTGATACTTGTATGCTCCTAAAACATAATAATGTCTTAGAAGTTTTCCATCACTCTCTACATTAAAATTGTCATAAAAATTTCTATCAATCAAATCCGGGCTATAACTTAATAACTGAGGGATTGAAAGACCAAAATACCAATTTTTACCATATGTATTAAAGCCAAAAGTAGCATCAGGTACTGCTCTTACAATATCCCCACCTTGAAAGAAAGGATCGGCAGAATCTAAAACCTTTAATCCATTTTTTGAAATCTTTAACTGAGAGAACCCTGCAGCAAGAGCAAAAGCTGCCTTAACTTCAGATGACAAGCTTAAATGATAAGTATATGACATATTTCCTCCTAAGCGGCTTGTTGGCCCTGCTTGGTCGTTATAAACAACACCACCCAAGCCTACATGATCATTTTTTTTCCCATAAATACTTAATATAGTAGTTCGTGGAGCATCAGTTATTCCTACCATTTGATTTCTAATAGTTGTATTTACTTGGTAATAATCATGCATCCCAGCTATTGCAGGGTTAATGGCATAATTATTTATCATATACTGTGTAAGTTGTGGAAGTTGTTGTGCATACACTACAGTTCCAAAACCTATAGTAAAAAATAAAGCTACTATCTTTTTCATATTTAAAATTTATTTAATTATTGTTAAAGGTCCTGTTTGGGGATCACTACCATTATCTAGATCTATTATATAATAATATGTTCCTATACTTAGGCTTTCCCAGTCAAAATCATCATTTGTTATATAATCCTTTCCAGAGCCAGCTATTCCTTTGTACTCAAATAACATATCTCCCCATCTATTAAAGAACTGTACCGTAGAGTTATACAACCCAAGATCTTCAATATACCAGTCATCATTATAACTATCACCATTTGGTGAAATTGCATCAACTGAAATAACTCCAACAGCTACATAAACTGAGCAATATCCAATACAAGGTCCATCAGTAACAAATAAATTATACCAATCAGAATTTGTTGGACTAAAATAGAATTCATTAACTGTAGATAATTCCTCACCATCTGCATTTGTCCATTGATATGTATTAAATCCATTAATAGAAGATAGCGTAATCTCAGTACCTTCAATTATCGTAATAGGAGCTTCTTCATTTAAAACAGTACAACCAGGGTTGAAATCTGGTACATTTATTATAGCTGTTACAGTTTGATAACATCCAGTAGCATCATCAGTAATAGTTAACATTAAAGTATTGCCACCATACATCCAACTTGAATCAGAAGTAACATTTAATTCTGCAGTTGTTCCTATTATAGATCCATTTGACATTGTCCATATATATGATAATCCATCTCTTTCATCAATCTCTATTTCAATTTGATCTCCCATACAAAAAGTGACAGTGTCTGAAGTTGCATAATCAGGTAAAAATACATTTTGATATCCAAAGAGTGTTATAGTATTTGTAACCAGACATCCTCTATCATCTTTTACTACAACAGTATGTGTCTCAGGAGCACCAGAAGTTAGTAGCTCAAAAATATTTGCTGTTGCTGGAATAGTATTGTCCCATAAAACAGTATATGGGGATGTTCCTCCTGTAGGGTATACTGTAGCCCCAGCATCATTCACTGGTGGTTCACCTACATTACAAGTTTCATCATAAGTGTCAATAGTAATTTCTAAATCATTGTCTGGCTCACCTACAAAAATATCGCCAGAAGTTGTATCACAACCATGAAAATCTGTTACGGTAACTGTATATATTCCAGTTGATAAACCTGTGAAAATAGCTGTACCACCTACTATAGGATTCGCAGCAGTAGTTGGCCCAGGAAATAACTCATATGTCCAGTTTTGAGAGGTTCCTGGAATAGGAGTACCCCCAGTAGCTACAACTTGAATCTCTCCTGTAGCTTCACCATGGCAAAGAGCAGCAAAATCTGTTGTTGAAATATCTAACACATCTGGCTCATCTAAATAGTAATGTGCTGTATCCGTACAACCATTTATATCTGTAACAAAACAACTATATGATCCTGCAATAAGATTTGATGCAGTATTGGTTATGTCACCTGATGACCATATATGGTTAATGATAGTGCCTGACCATCCTCCCACTGTAGTTACTTTTAAATCTCCTTTATCACCATTACATGCAATAGGAGTAGTTGCTTGTATAGTTGCTATCAAATCAGCTGGTTGGTACATAGGAAATGAGTCTGTAACAGAACATCCATCCATATCAGTAACTGTACAAGTATAAAATAATGGATTAGGATCTAAGCCACCACACAAGCCTATTGCAGTTTGTGTAGTTTGTGTCAAAGGATCGTTCCATTGATAAGAGTAAGCTCCTGTTGATGAAGGTACACCACCTTGTACAACAATTGAAATAGAACCATCACAATCACCATTACACCCAACATCATTTACAGTTGAAGCTGATATATCTATTTGTAAAGCGTCAGCACCAATTGTATATGTATTAGAATATAGACAGCCATTTGCATCTGTCACTTCAAGTAAATAATCTCCAGTAGATAAGTTATTAATAAAATAAGAAGTGCTTAACACATTACCAAGTACATCAGTCCATTGGTAAGTGTAATTTGTACCTATACCTTGCCCTACTCCTCCACTAACAACTGCTGTTATATTCCCCGTACTTCCACCGGCACAGAAAACATCAGTAATTATAGGGCTAACTGAAATAGCTGGTGGCTCGTTAAGAGTAATATTAAATACCTGCTCGCAACCATTATTATCTGTAATAGTAAAGGTATGGACCCCTGCAGCTAAAGATGTCCAAGTAAATGAACCATTAGTTGGATAGGTTGAACTTCCATCAGTAACACTATATGGAGTTGCGCCACCTTCAATATCAAACCATACATTATCAGTTCCTCCATTACAAGCAATTTCGTAATTATTATAATTACTCGTTGAATCAACAATAATCATAGGAGGCGGTTCTGTAATAATTATTTGATAGGAATTAGCACACATGTTTGAATCCCAAATCTCTACAGTATATGCCCCTGGGGATAAACCTGAAAACACAAAACCAGTTGGACAAGTATTAGGGTTTTGATTACATATCCATGATGGATATAATGGTCCTCCATCAATAGAATATTGGTACGGTGGGATGCCACCCATTGGCATAATAACCTCAATATAACCATCATCATAACCATAACAGCTAACATTACTATAGATAACAGAATCAATATAAACAGAATCTAAAGGATTAATAATAAAGGTATCTCTATCCAAACATCCTAAATTATCCTCAACATACACAACATAAGTCAGGGCATAAAGCGCTGAGAAAGCAACATTTCCTTGAGGAGAAGGAGACATAGGGGTTAAAGGATAAATAATGTCTAGCTCATCAGCTTCATTATACAAGGTGTATAAATATGGCGTTGGTTGTGGGCCAGTAGTAAATACTTTAACATCAGCATTATTCCAAGTAAAACAAGTCATTTGAGTTACAGCTAAACTATCAATAGTAATTGATATTGAAGGCTCTGTAATAGTTACACTTTGTGTAACATAACAACCATTTGTATCCCAAACCTCAACATTATATGTCCCTGCTCTTAATGTATCTGCAAATGCTGTAGTGTCATTTAATGAAGCAACAGTATCGTTAGGATTAAAATATGTAGGAATTGTATCGTTTGCATTATCCCAAAGATAAGCGTACCCAGGGGTAGCTCCAGAAACAAATACTGTAGCGTTTCCATTGTCTCCTCCTAAACATAATAAATGTGTTGGAATTATATTATCAATTACTAAAGGAGTAGGCTCTGTTAGTATAGCTGTAGATCCTGCTACTATACAGCCATTAGTGTCAGTTACTGTAACTGTATATGATGTATTTGCCGATAAAGTATCTGCTATATTAGTAGTATCTCCATTAGACCATGCATAAGAATAACCTTGATTCCCTCCTGAAACATCAACAGTAGCTTGTCCGTCAGAAAAACCAAAACAAGAAACATTCCATCCTCCAGCAATTGTAGTGTCTAAAAAGAATGAGTTAATCAATAATGAATCTGGTTGAGTCATGAAAATCTCAAGAGAGTCTAAACAACCATTATTATCTTCAACAAATGCCTGATAATAAGTTGCTGCTAAACCACTAATTGTGTCATTATTTGAAGCTGGATGAGTTGTAGAAATATTTTGTACCCAATAAGAATAAATCGGTGTACCTCCAACTGCATTCACAATTATTTCTCCATCTAAACTTCCATTACAACTAACATTATAACCTCCTATATAGGTAAGTGTATCAAAATGTGTAATTTCTAATAATTCTGGCTCAATAATAATTATAGTATCTGAAGCTTGGCAACCTAAAGCATCCTGAATTTGAATAACTATAGTGTCAGGGCCTAACATATTACCTTGTGGAGTATATGATGGATCATAAAAAGGATTAGGCAAAGCATTAGGGTTCCAGAATGCAAATGGAGATGCACTACTCCCTAATGGGTTTAATGAATCA
>Ga0233427_10004716_pt1 | contig 11219 bp, 14 predicted proteins | sample SI_118_April2016_5_FD_179885 | JGI IMG/M metagenome (GOLD analysis project Ga0233427, IMG submission 179885) | Seawater microbial communities from Saanich Inlet, British Columbia, Canada - SI_118_April2016_100_MG | ecosystem: Environmental > Aquatic > Marine > Inlet | place: Canada: British...
GTTGTTAATTAGAATTTGTATTTACAGTAATTCTTCCATTAAATCTACTAAAGAATTTACAGCTTTATCATTATTCAAATTTTCTAAAGCATATTTTCGTCCATTATCTGCTATTTTTTTCCATTTTCTCTTATGTGAATTCTAAACCATTCCTTTTGGTTTATTGATCCATCCACCTTTAGATAAATTATCTATATCTTCAAGTACTTTTTTAATTTCATCCATTTCGTCATCACTGAGTTTTTCATTATTAGATAATTTAACTAGCATAATTGTTAAAAGACGATACATTGGAAAAACAACTTTTTGATTCCAACCAGGTTGGAGTTTAAACACATATGGATTACGTTCAATTCCAACGTCAACTTCAGAAGAATATGCAGGAGCTTTCTTATAATGTAAATACCCTATTGTTGCCATTAATGGAATTCCAATTAATGTTGCAATTCCAACATAGTGACTAAATGTTGGAAATATTTCAAGTAAAATTGGAACTTTTTCTAAAGCAAGATAATATGTAACAACCAGAGTATTGGTTGCGCCAAGAACAAATGCAAAATATGTCATCCATCCAGTTCTAAAATAAAACCAGAAACGAAAAATAAGTTTTTTCTTCATAAAATAATCCTTCAAAGTACATATATGAATAGATTGTATAAGTTATACGAAGTTATTAAAATTAGATTACCGTATCAATTGTAATTTCTAATTATTGATCAATATTACAACTTCTGCTATATTCTATTTTAATACTAATGGTTATTTCAATTAATAACGTACCTTCTAATGAATAATAACATGTTTACCCTAAAACAACCATCTCAAATTATTTTTGGTAAACACTCTGTAGAAGAATTTCAATTTGCAAAACGACCATTAATTATTTCATCAAAAGGTTGTAAATCTAGAAATTGGCTAAATCACTTGAAAGTACAAGATTCTATTTTATTTGATTGTGTTGAACCAAATCCATCCATGGATACCGTTGACTCCATACTTTCAAAATTTGATAAATCTGATTTTGACTATGTGATTGGTCTTGGTGGTGGTAGCTCCTTGGATGTTGCAAAATATGTTGGTTTCAAAACATCTAAAAAGAAAATTATGATTCCTACAACTTTTGGCAGTGGAAGTGAAGTTACTAGAATTTCTGTATTAAAAATAAATGGTAAAAAAATTAGTTTTCATGATGATGGTATCATTCCAGATACTGCAATTGTTGATTCTACTTTTTTAGAAAATACACCCATAGAAATTATAAAAAATTCTGCAATTGATGCATGTGCTCAATGTACAGAAGGATATGATAGTAAAAGTGGCAATGTGTATACAAAATTTTTTTGTTATCGTGCATTTGAGATTTTAGAAGAGGCAATATTAACAGAAAATTATGAAAAACTTGCATTAGGATCATTAATAGATGGGTTGGGTTTTGGAAATTGTTCTACTACTTTAGGCCATGCATTGTCATATGTATTTTCAAATGAAGGCTATAGTCATGGACATGCGTTGGCATTTACTACTACTGTATCTCATAAATTTAATGATTCAATTTTTTATAATCGATTTAGAAATTTAGTAAAAAAAATGAATTTTGATAAAATTACTTTAAAACAAGATCTTAATGAAGCGTCAAAAACCATACTTTTAGATAAAAGGCATTTAGACAATAATCCAAAAATTGTTAATCGTACTGATATTGTTTCACTTCTAGAAAAAATTAACAGTGGAAATATTTTTTAGCAGATTTTCTTTTATTAATTTATTCCATTAATTATATACAACAAATTTATATTAAAAAAATATTCATACGCTTATGAAATCAAACATACTATTTTTACTCATTGACTCATTTAGGGCTGATTATTTTTATGATCATAAAAAATCCTTTTCTACTCCAAATATTGATCAAATGATAAAAAAAGGAACATATTTTACTCAATCTATTAGTTGTGCTGACGGAACTGCAGTTGCAATGGGTGGAATTTTTACTGGACTATATCCGACAAATAGTGGTATTAATACATACAAACTCAAATCCAAAAAACCTAATTATTTTAACCATCTACAAAAATTAGGTTATAATATTTTTACAACTTTACCACATTATGCTGGAGTTGACATGGTACTATCCGCATATCTCAAACAAACTGGCAATAATTTTCAATCTAAATTTGAACGTCTAGATACAGGTTATGGTGATGATATTTTAAAAAGACTGAATATAGATAATTCAAAGGAACCTTGGTTTCATTTTATGTATTTGGGAGATTTACATATGTCAAATGTAACTAGAACAATGGATATTCCAAAACGATTTGATTCTGAAAAATTTGGCAAAAATAAATTTGAAAGATCCATTTCAGTAATTGATTATTGGCTAGGAAAATTTTTAGAAAAAATTGACTTAGAATCAACCCTTGTAATAATAACTGCAGATCATGGTGACTATATTCCGATAAATGATGTTAGAGATCATCATTTTATTCCTGAATTTACAAAATCCGTAAGCATAGCAAAATTTTTTTTACCTAAACCTCTTTGGCCACTTACAAAAAAAATTGTTAAGCGATTTAGATCAAATATTCAAGAAAAACGATTTAATGATGCAACTAAAAATTTAACTGATTTAGAAAAAAGAAGTTTACGAACCCGAGCTGGATGGTATCTTTTTGATGATTTGGTACGCACACCATTACTTTTTTGTGGTAATAATGTACTAAATGACAAACTGATTAATAATCAGGTGGGTAGTGTGGACATATTCCCAACAATTCTAGATTTACTTGATTTACCACAAATTGATGGAGATGTTGATGGTGAAAGTTTAGTCCCATTACTACAAGATGAATCTAGTAGATCTAATCCAATTTATCTTGAAACTGCTTCTATAGAAATGGATGATGTATTAGGAAAAATGGTAGGTATACGAACTTCCGAATACAAATATTTTCGTTCACGAAAATCATCTAAAAAAAATATTCATCTTTACAATTTAAAAAATGATCCTTTGGAAGAAAATAATTTGGCAAATACTGATCTTGAATTAGTAAAAAATATGGAATTAATTCTCTCAAATTTTTTAGTAACATTAGATGTAAATGCCAGTGAAGAACTTAGTGACGAAGAATCTAGAATAGTAGAAAGTGAATTAAAAAGATTAGGTTACATGTAGAAATATTATCATTTATAATCGTGCAATGGACTATCCTGAAAATCATCTCCTCTTTCATTATCTGGCGGTAACTCTCTACGTTTCCTTGCAAAATATTTTTGTCGTTGATCTCCGTCTGATAATTTATTGTATGTAAGGTAAACATTTGTTCTTGGATCTTTTGACTTATTTTCTTTTGATTGATGAGGAGTAAAACCATCAAAAAATACTATGTCCCCTAAGGAGTGTTCTAGTGGAACAAAATTCATTTTTTCTAAATATTTATCTGGAATTGGTGTATCATATGGTCCAAGAAACCCCTTATTGTGAAAACCTGCTGCAACTTCTAAACAACCATTTTCAATTGTTCCTTTATCTGTACAAATTAAGACATTCATAAAATCTGGTGCATAATCATCCCATCGTGAAATTGCATCTTGATGAGGTTTGAAACCTGCGCCTCCTGGATTTTTGAAATTAATTTTATCCTTAAAAAATACTGCTTTTTCTCCTAATAATTTTTCTACACTGTCTAAAATTTCTTCTGAAGTTACTAAATCATGAAATTTTTTATGATAATCTATAAAATTTTCTAGTCTCGTCAAAATTCGTTTACCATTAATCATACTAGTTTCATAATATCCCATTTCTTGACCTTTTTTCCAATCTGATGGTTTTTTCATCGCATACTCATAAACCCAATTTCTAATTTCAGAAATTTCATCCTTATCAAAAAATTTTTCTTTTATTAAGAATCCGTCACGTTTAAAATTATCAACATCTTCAATTGTTAGATTCCTCATGATAAAGATCTTTTATTTAAATTAAAATATGTTGTCATTAATATCTGAAATGACAATATTGATAAAGTTTAATTCGTTTTTAATAATATGAAAAAAAATGTAATTATTATATTAATTGATGGTGGAAGATTAGATTTTGCCCAAAAATCAGAAACTTTTAAAAAATTAAAGTCAACTATGATTCACTTTGATCAATCTATTACATATGCACCGTATACTACCGGAGCAATGCATGCAGTATTATCTGGTTGTTATGGAAATAGAACTGGTGTAAACAGCTATTGGAATATATTTAAGTTTAAGAATGATCAATTTTTAACATTAGCTGATTATTTGAGTCAAAATAATTATTATACTTATGCTGATGGTCATACTGAATTAATAATACCAAAATTTGGCTTTAAAGAATTTAATGTTCATGATGAACAAAAAATTAATTTAATTCAATGGCATTCAGAGTTATTAGATGATATGAAAGAAATTTACGATGGAGGCAAAAATTTTTTTCTTTATCTCCATTACAGTAAAATTCATACGGGAATAAGTGATGAAGTTTTAAAAGTTTTTAATAATTTTAGTAAGGAATATTTTGATAATCTGGATTTAAATCTAAAACGTTATTCAAAATTATTTCATAACGCTGAAATTTATTTAGATTCAATTTTGAATAAAATCAAAAATTTAAATTTATTAGAAAATTCAATCATCTTAATTTTATCTGATCATGGCATTAGTATTGGCGAAAAATTTGGTGAACGTGCCTATGGGGCATTCTGTTATGACTATACTTTGAAAACATTTGCGTATCTTTATAATTCTGATATTACGCCTCAAACAATTTCCTCACAAGTTAGGCATGTTGATTATATGCCTACTATTTTAGATATGTTGGATATTAAAATTAATAATTCATATGAAAAATTGGATGGTGAATCGTTAATGCCTTTAATTAATGGCAATTCAATTACTGAAAAATTTGCTTTTTCTCAAACAGGTAACCCATTAAATAAAAATCGCCCACCTAAAATCCCTAATATAAAATCGGTGAGAAATTCAAAATGGAAATTAATTCATAATGAGTATAATAATACCAAGGAATTATATAATTTAATTACCGATCCTAACGAAGAAAATAATTTAATTGGAATAAATGTTGATATTGAAAAAATTTTTTCAGATGAACTTGTAAAACATGAGTAGACAAAAATTTATTTAAATTTTTTTTTAGCTATTTCAATATCTTGTGGAGTGTCAATTTCACACCAATTTCCATTTATAATTATGGGTGAGATTTTTAATCCAGAATTGATTAGTTCCTGTAACATATCTGTTAAATAAGCTCTTTCTAATGATGGTGCATTATGAAATTTACCTATGTGTGTTTTTTCTAACTCTGAATATTTATTTTTAAAAATTTTTGCACCTTCCTTTGATAGTTTCATTAATCCAATGAATTCTCCAATTATTTGATCATCTTTACTTTCTGAAATATTTTTTCTGATTTTTACTATTTCACCATTTTGTATTATTACATTATCTGCTTCACTTTTTGGATGTTGATCTCGATTGATGTATCTTTTTTCCCAATTTAGTTCAATTGCAATTCCAATATCTCCTTTAAATTCCACAATTGAATTTAGTATTTTTTCATCAAAAATAATATCTGAGTATGTTGTAATCATTTCATTATTCATGTGTGATTTTGCCACCATTAGTGAGCCTAAAACGTCGTGTTTTTTGTGATTTGTATCATTGATGTATGTGACATTTTTAAAATTAAATTTATCTGCATTAGGACCTGTTATAATTATAATATTATCAATTTTTTTATTTTTAAATAAATCTAATTGTATTCCCATTATTGAATTATTATTAATTTTTATCAACCCCTTTGGAAAATTTAATATTTTTGTACCTAATCTTGTTGATGAACCTGCAGCAATAAAAATTATTTTCATCATATTTTATAGATTATTAATAAATTGCTCTTTAATTTTATTTGGAGATGTTGAAATCCTATTTCCAGCAGAACCCCCTTTTTTTATTTTCACTATAATCATTATTGGTCCCATGTTATTTTTAATACTTTTTAATTTTTTTAATATGTCTTTTTTATTATTTACTTTTAAAACTTGTTTATAATTACATGATTTAGCAATTTTTTCAATTTTAATTGTATCTGATGCTGTTGGTTGCCCACCAGTTGATTCATGTATGGAATTATCTAAAACTATATGAATAAAATTTTTTGGTTGAAGTTTTCCAATGGTTGTAAGTGAACCTAGATTCATCAAAATGTTTCCATCTCCATCAAAAACAAAAACTTTTTTTTTAGGTTTTTTTATTGCAATTCCTAATCCTATTGAAGATGCTAGACCCATCGAACCTATCATGTAAAAATTTGTTTTTTTATCATGTACATTGAAAAGATCTCTACTTATGAAACCATTTGCTGATACAATTGGATCCATTGAAATTTTTTCCATTAGAATTTCTATTGCTTCTTTTCTAATCAAGAAATTCCCTCGGTACTACTAATGCACATGATTTATTTTTTTTAGTTTTTTCCAATGCCCAGTCACATATTTTCTTCCAGTTATTATTTTGAATAACTTTATGATCTAAATTTATTATTTTTAATAAACCTGGTTGTATTTTCCCAATTTTATAATGTTCTGGTGCATCATTTTTTAAATAACCTCTCCATCCAATTAGAAAAATTAATGGAAATTTGTATAATTGTATTAATGAAGTGATTGTACTAATAGAATTTGCAAAACCTGCATTTTGCATAAATACTAAAGAAGGACTTTTTGCTAAAAGCATGCCTGCAGCAATACCTATAGCTTCTTCTTCTCTGGATGCAATTATAATTTTTTTTTTATTAATTCCTTGCTGAATAAATTTTTTTAATGTAGAATCTGGTACACCAACAAAATTTTCTATTCCCATCTTATCTAAATAATCAAACATTTCATTTTGATAAGATTCTTTCAATTTATGTAACCTAATTGTTTCAATTTTGCTTCTATTTCTTTTTCTTTATTTTTGATATCATACATCTCTTGTAATTCAAAAATATCTTCCATTGATGAAATTTTTTCTTCTACATCGCTTAAACGATCTGAGTTTATCATTTGTTTTAAAATTCTAGACATTGAAGAGTGAGCAGCTCGTAATGTTTGATTTGCATGAATTACTGCTTTAATTTTATGTGAAATTAATTCTTCGATACTTACTGAATCATATGTTGTTGGGATTACAATTATTGGTGAACTACCTTTCCATGAATCCGTAAATTCAAAAATTTCATCTGGTGTTTTTTGTTTAGAATGGATTAAAATTGCATCTGCGCCAGCGTTCTCATAAGCTGTCGCTCTTTTTAATGCTTCATCCATACCTGCACCTGAAATCAACGCTTCAATTCTAGCAATTACCATGAAATTTTTGTCTTGTTTTGCTTCTTTCCCTGCAATAATTTTTGCAACAAAATCTTTTTCAGAAATTAAATTATTTTGTCCATTTTCAAGTAAACTATTTTGTTTTGGAAATACTTTGTCTTCTATACATATTGCAGCAATTCCTGCGCTTTCATATTTTTTTACTAGATGACTAACGTTGCTTGGACCACCATATCCTGTATCACAATCAGCTATTACTGGAATCTTACATGCTTCTGCCATGTTGGATGCTACATCCAAAAACTCTGTCATTGTTAAAATGCTGGCATCAGGCACTGCATGTGTAGCTGAGATTGCAAAACCACCTGCCCAAATAGCATCAAATCCATGAAATTCAACTAGTTTTGCAGACATTGCATCAAATGCACCACCAACTTTTACGATTGATTTTGATTCTAAATGATTGAGTAATAATCGTGATTTCATTCTATACGTTCTTTAATTCTAATTTACTTATAAAAAACATGCTAAAATTACAGCTTTCAATATCTTTACAATAAAGAAAATTTTGTTGTTAATTAGAATTTGTATTTACAGTAATTCTTCCATTAAATCTACTAAAGAATTTACAGCTTTATCATTATTCAAATTTTCTAAAGCATATTTTCGTCCATTATCTGCTATTTTTTTCCATTTTGGATTATTTGGATTTTTAATAAATTCTTTAAATTTATCTTCATAATTATCTTCATTAATAAAAATTGCAGTTTCATTGTCTGTATATCCCAAATATTTACCTCCATTTTTTTCTGTGATTTCCATAAATGTGAGACACCCAGCTGCTGGAATTTCCCAATATTTTATTGTAGGTCCAAATGTTGTAGATGCAATCGATGCTTGATACTTTTCTAATAATTTTGGATATTTATCACCAATAAATTCATGATCTAAAGTTGGTGTATAATCTACATATCTAAGTTTAGTACATAATTTTCTTAATTTGTATTCATAGTAGGGATTACCATGAATTGGTTTGAATTTATTCATTAATTTAGTATACAAATTATCTTTACCTACTGCACCTGAATTCAATATTTTATTTTTTATTCTTTTTTCAAAAGGTAATACATTTTGATATAATGAAGATTCTAAACCATAAATTACTGTTTTATATTTAAAATTTTTAGGATAAAATTGATGAAATAATTTTTTTGTGTTAAATCCAAAATAATAATCAATTTTATACTTATCATGAAAACTTATGGTGTTGTATTTTTTTGCAGCATGAAAATCTCCACATCTAGAAATTACTGGAATATCTAATTCATCGATTCCAATTAATTCATCTGGAGAACCACCATTCCAATTTTCATATAATAAAATAATATCATAATTTCCTTTTAATTTTCTTACATCCATTTTATTTTCTGCATTAAAATAATCCACTTTAATTCGAGAATTCCTTTTTAATGCATTCATAAAAAAATGATAATATGTTGTATCATAATTATTTGGGAATAACAATTGATTTGATTTTTTATAAATAAATGCAACATTAATTTTTTTATTCATATTATTTTTGTATAATTCATGGTCTAAATATTTTCTTAATTATTTAAATAATTAAAAAAAATTAGATAATTATTGATTATTTTGAACTTTCTTCTCATAAGTAATAAAAAGACCATATGACTGGAGTTATTTGAATTAATAATGAAATTATTGGTAACTGGTGGTTTAGGTTTTATTGGAAGTAATTTTATTCTTGATGCTTTAAAAAATACTAATTATGAAATTTTAAATGTAGATGCAGAATTTTATGGCTCAAATCATTATAATTTAATTGAAGTAGAAAATTCACCAAAATATTCTTTTGTAAAAGGTGATATTACTGATAAAAAATTAATTGAAAATTTAATTTCTGAATGTGATTGTGTTGTAAATTTTGCAGCTGAAAGTCATGTTGATCGAAGTATACTTGATCCTAGTCCATTTTTAAATTCAAATATTTTAGGTGCATTTACAATTTTAGATATTATAAAAAACCAGAAAAAAAGATTGGTACATGTGTCTACCGATGAAGTATATGGAACAATTTTAGAGGGTTCTGCAACTGAAAAAACTCGATTTAATCCATCTAGCCCATATTCTGCAACTAAAGCTTCTGCTGAATTATTAATTAATTCTTATGTGAAAACATATGGTGTTGATGCAGTAATAACTAGATGTACAAATAATTATGGACCACGTCAATTTAATGAAAAATTAATTCCAAAAGCTATCGGTTTATGTAATGAAAATAAAAAAATTCCAGTATATGGAACTGGTGCAAGTATCAGGGATTGGATACATGTTGAGGATCATTGTAAAGCAATAATGTTAGTTTTAGAAAAAGGAAAAAGTGGAGAATCTTATAATATTTCTTCATCTAATGAAGTAAATAATCTAACTTTAGTTACAAAAATACTTGAAATTCTAAATAAATCTAAAGAAAATATTCAATTTGTTGAAAATAGACTTGGTGAAGATACTCGATATAGTTTAGATTCAAGTAAAATTCATCGAGAATTAGGATGGACACCTAAGATAAGTTTTGATGAAGGATTAGAAAAAACAGTTCAATGGTATATTTCTAATAAAGATTGGTGGAAGTAATATTAAATTAAATTCAATACCAAAAATTTACAATTAATTAAAGTGCATATTAAAATAATAATCTAAACTTTTTTATTTAATGAAAAATATAACACCGCTCTAATCGAACTTGATAAGAAAAATGAATATGCTAAACCTACTATGCCTAATAATTGTCCAAGAGTAAATATTCCCAAAATTAATGTTAATATGGATATGATATTTATTACAACTACATAATTACTTTTTTCGTGTGCAAGAAATTTTGAATTATATAAGCCACTGATAGTGGAAGGAATTATTGAAATTGATATTAGAGGAATTAATTCAGCTGATTCATTAAATTCTGGGAAAAATATTGGAATTATTTTGGGAATAATTAATGCACCAATCAATGCCAAAATAATAGAAAATCCAATAGTAATGATTTTAATTTTAGTCGTATTTACTCCACTAGAATCTTCTGGAATTGTATATTTTTTTACAATTTCTGGTATTATTGCTAGTACATTTAGAACTTGTAATGCTAAATAATAATTACCAAGAATTGTGAATCCAAATATTGGTCCAATAATTAATCTATCAATTTGATTATTTAGAATAATACTTAGATCTATGAAAAAATTATTTGTAATAAATTTCCATTTAGTTTTTAGAAGTTTAAAATCTATACTCTGATTTTTAAATCCTGAATAAATTTGAATTAAAAATGGCATAAATGATAAGCCAGTACCAAGTAATACCCCAGTAGGTCCCATTACATAATATAAAATTAATGATAAAACTACAAATAGAATTTTTTGAAGAATAAAATAAATAGAATATTTTCTGTATGATTTTCTACCTAATAATTCTGAAACAGAAAGATTGTAAATTACTGCGCCCAGTACATAAATAGATAATCCGATATTTATGAACGCAAAATACAAAACTATTGCAGAAATAACAGTAGCTAATATTGATACTAAATATATTGTAGATTCAATTTTAATTTTTTTTGCAACTAAAACTGTAATTGCTGCTGGTCCACCAATAAATGATAATGATGTTACAATACTCGCAATTCAAATATAATAACCCAGTTCACCATAATTTTCTGCTCCCATTAATGCTGCTAAATAAATCCAAAATATTGCAGATATAGCAGAACCTACTATACTTGCAATTCCAATAGTACTCATATCTCTTAATCCATGATTATTCCTAAAAATTCCCATTTACTTAACA
>Ga0233427_10004722_pt1 | contig 11213 bp, 11 predicted proteins | sample SI_118_April2016_5_FD_179885 | JGI IMG/M metagenome (GOLD analysis project Ga0233427, IMG submission 179885) | Seawater microbial communities from Saanich Inlet, British Columbia, Canada - SI_118_April2016_100_MG | ecosystem: Environmental > Aquatic > Marine > Inlet | place: Canada: British...
TCCAGAAGGACATTTGCGGTTGATCAGCACGGCGACGGTTTGCGTGACGGCGATTGGTTTGGTCCTGGTAGGTGCCGTTGCCTATCGGGTGTTTGAGAGTAAGGTCTTCGCGCTCGTCCTTCAGGCGGCGCCATTCCTATCCATGGTCACGTTGAAAAATTCCTATCAGGTTCGGCCTGAATCGTTCGTGATTATCACGATGCTGATGCTGATGATGGTAATGGTGTCGGCGCAACGCTCCGGTGCCCTGCAATCGATGCGCCTGCGTTATGCGGTGGCATTTGGGATCGTCGCCGGGTTCGGTGTCGCGGTGAAGGTTATCTCCGCGCCAATTTATCTATTACCACTCTTTTTGTTGGGGTCGTTTAGGGCACTCACGGTTTACGCAGGAATCTCGTTCCTGGCGCTGGTTGTTTTCACGTTACCGGCATTTGGGTCCTGGGACATATTTTTTAATTGGATGCTGAAGATTTCGACGGGCACGGGGGCCTACGGTAGTGGTGCCGTGGGGTTTGTAGACCCTGACGCATACACCAAGGCGGTCCGCGAAATATTTGGTCGGCCGCTCCTGCATGCCCCCTTCGTTTTGGGACTGACCGCGTTGGCCGTGGCAGCTTGGAAACGGCACTGGAATAATGATGCGAAGGCCGTTGCGGGGCTTTGTCTGGCAGTATTGGCACAAGTCCTTTTGGTTGCAAAGCAACCGACCGCCAACTTCATGATTCCAGCGTATATGATGAACGCTCTCACCATTGTCATGTTGGTGCGTTTGGTAGCAGGCTTTAAATTTGGTGGTGATGTCTTTCGCGCCCGCGCGGGGCTGGTTATTCGGGGGCTTCTTTGTATCTTGATTTTAGCGCAACCCTTTAGCGTTAAACGCTTAGATAAAGAACAGCAGTTTAAACATGCGGAAGCACTTCGTATTGACGATAACCGCTTTTCGCAATGTGCAAGACTCTATGTCTTTCCCGCGAGCACACAGTCCTTTGCCCTGGCACTTGGTGATTGGTGGACTGGTAGCCGATTTGGAGAAAAGCTAGCTCAAACCAAGCCTGCTAATGATTTTTGGTTTGAACAAAACACCATGGATTTCAGGGACTGGAAGGGGTCGCGGGATGCGGCTAAGATTATCGCGAGTTACCCCTGCGTCTATATTCGAGGAACTCATTGGGTCCACTTGAGCAAGCATTTGAAGAAGGCGGCTCCAGGTTTTAAAGTGACCGCCACGTGCCCAAATAGATATGAAAAAGTTCTCCTGTCTGGCATTGATTGCGCAGGAAAATTGGTAAAAAAATAAAACGGCTGAGAAGGAAAAGAAAATGGCTCAAGAACAATTTGGATTTTCAGGATTTATCGTGCGCTTGGTCGTGGCGCTCGTGCTGGTGTTCGGAACATTTAACCCGACAGGGCATTCATTCTATCACTGGGCATTGGCCGAGGGTGGTAGCATGCCGCTCAAGTTCGTGGCCGGGATTGTAATCGCAATCGTCTATATTGTTTATTTGCGCGCAACGTGGCGTTCGATTGGTCCCATTGGCTTGGTTCTCGCGGCGGCATTATTTGGTGGCATTATCTGGGCCCTAATAGATTTTGGCCTGATTGATACTGCCAAACCCACTGTGATGACCTATTTGCTTCTCATTCTAATTTCCTTGGTCATGGCGGTCGGATTGTCATGGTCGCACTTGCGACGGCGGATCTCAGGGCAGTCCGACATGGATGATTTGGAAAGTTAAAAGTCTGCGACTTACTTGCACCCATTGTGCTTGCGCCACATTTCCGGGTCGTGACCTTCGGGCATATTGGCACAAGGGTTGGGGTTCGAATACCCTCGAAGCATGTTGTATTTCTTGATTTGAGCCGCTGATAAAATTTTGGGCGTTTTTAAATGCGTGGCCAGATGAATGTATCTCAATTCTTTCCTCGCTTCCGAGATGTTATTTAGGGAAGATCGCAGTGTCGCATCTGTTATGGACCGGGATTTGAAGAGACGTTCTAGTTCTTGTTCAAGAGTGATGAGCTTTTCACCCTGTTTAATTGCCTTGGATTTCATCTGTGTATAAAGCTCGGAAATAGCAGAAACCTGTTTCTCCGTGAGCGATATTTTGCCCTTCATCTCCAGCAAATGTGCGGGGCCAGGAACGCCATTAAGTTCCGCCGCTTTGGCCAAGCCCCACCCGCCGCCTCGTCTTAATTCGGCAATATCATCGGGCGAGAGGCTTTTAATAACCCGCTTTTCCTGTCCTGCATATTTTGAGGTATGGGAATGTGACTTTTCACTCGCTTGGGCATTGAGGCTAAGGGCCAGGAGCGGAATCACAAATAGAATTTTTTTCATCGTATTTTCTTTCAATAATTAATTTCTGCTACCAGGAACTTGCCACATCGCATGAAATTCATACATGATACAAATCATGTATGAAGGTTTTATAGAACACCTTATTGGAACGGCCCACAAGCAACGAGAGTTGGATCAGGGGAGCTACCTATTTCACCAAGACGACCCGGTACGGTCAGTCTTTGTTGTTAGCGAGGGTTCAATCGAGTTGACCCGTCATCAACGAGATGGTGCTTCAATCGTTCTCCAGCGCGCATCAGCGGGAACGATTTTGGCAGAGGCCTCAATTTATTCTGAGAACTATCACTGTGACGCGGTGGTTACTTTACCCTCAGTCGTAATTGAATGGTCAAAGAGGATATTTTTTGCGCGCCTCGAGAAAGACAAAGGCTTTGCTAACTTGTGGGCGGCTCATTTGGCCAGGGAAGTTCAATCGGCGCGAGGCCAGATTGAAATCCTATCGCGGAAAACAGTGGCGGAGCGGGTAGACGGGTGGTTGGCATGGCAAGGAAACAATTTGCCAGCAAAGGGTCATTGGAAAGAAATAGCCGTACAAATTGGCGTTAGCCCCGAAGCGCTTTATAGAGAGCTTGCGAAGCGACGATCCGTCTAACGGGGCGCGTCTCCTTCTAACAATACGCGATAAAGCAGCCGCTTTTCATCAGGTCCATAAGTGTTGGTCGCTGCATGCATGGTGCAGCGGTTGTCCCACATCATGACATCGCCGACGGCCCAGTCGTGATGGTATTGAAATTCGGGTTTTATTGAATGTGTGTATAGGTCCTCTAACAAAGCTTTTCCCTCGTCCGCATCCATGCCGACAACACTGTCGGTGCGGGCTGCATTAACGAACAACGCTTTTCGGCCTGTATCCGGGTGGGTGCGCACGATGGGATGGACAACGTCTGGCGTTTCCGCCTTTTCTTCGTCGGAGAGTTTCAGCAGTGCCACACCGGGTCGGTTCGTCCCAAAGCGGTGAACGGCCTTGAGGCCTTCAAGCATAGTCTTTGTCGATTCCGGCAATGTTTCATAGGCGCGATACATGTTTACGAATTTGGTCTCGCCCCCAGATTTTGGATTGATCATGAAATATAGCATTGTCGCTTTACTGGGTTTGGCCAGATACGATTCATCTGTATGGAAATGCGTCGCGCGTGGGTTCTTTGTTTTTTCGCCAAATAGTTTGCGGTCTTCGCTGGAGACGACAGATAAATGCGGGTGATCTTTGTGGCGAAGTTTTCTGTACAGGTGTGGCTTGGATTTTCCAAACTGATTTGCCGCCGCCAGAAATTCATCCAGGGTTAACTCCTGGCCCCGAATACACACCGCTAGATGATCTGCAAAGGCTCGGGTCACAGCGACTTTTTCATCGCTCGATAAAGTTTGGCGGAGATCCAAGCCGTAAATAGCAGCGCCAATTTTATCCGATAAAGGTTCAATGCGGATATTCATTTTAAATCCTAATTCATACCACCAGACTAGAGCAGTTAAATGCTAAAAAAAAGCTGAATACTGTTGTAACCATTCACGTGACTTTTTAATCCAGGGAAGGTATCAAAGATGCAGGGGGAAGCTCTTACTTTAGGGCTTTAGGTGATATTTAGTAACAGGAACATTTTTTTATGCAAAAAACAAAATCTCGTAAGAAGGCGCCGACTCGGTTAGCGCGCGAAAGAATTTTACCCTTGGGAACTCCAAACCCAATCGATGTCCATGTGGGAAGCCGTGTTCGGTTGCGTCGCACGCTTATGGGCTTGAGCCAGGAAAAATTGGGTGAAGAAGTTAATCTGACATTTCAGCAAATTCAAAAGTATGAGCGCGGTGCCAACCGGATTGGTTCAAGCCGCCTCTATGAGTTCGCTCAAATTCTAGACGTGCCAGTTTCATTTTTCTTTGATGACATGCCATCAGATGCGCAAAACTTCGCAGACCAAAAGACTGATGGAAAAGCGACGGCAAACAAAGGTCAACTCCAAGACCCCGATCCCATGATCAAACGTGAAACTCTCGAACTGGTGCGCGCTTATTATAAAATCATCGACCCCGGCGTTCGCAAAAGCCTCGTGGATCTAATGCGGGCAGCCGCAAAGTATGAAGCCATCGAAGATTAGAGTCGTTTGGCTTATGTATTTTCGCGCTGCGGGTAGGGCTGCCAATCAGTGGTTCTTAGGCCGACTTCTTCGAATTGGTTGGCATCGGCATTGAGCGCGTGGGCGGTCGTGTGAACGGCCTGGCCATTAATCAGCGAAACAATGAGCCATGTAAGGTCAGGCTCCCATGCTTGGGCTAAGTCACGGGCGCTGGGTTGTGCGGATTGATCGGGGTGAGAGTGGTAGACGCCGATAATGCGTTTATCGGTGTCTTTGATCTCGCGCATTAAATCGAACCTTAGTTTGGGGTCAACCTCGAACGACTTTAACGGATCACCTTCGATAACATTTGTACTGGGGGCGACGCGGGTCACGACAAGGTCGTTGTCAGATTGGCCCTCTGTCCAATTGCGCCCCACCAAAAGCCCGCAGCATTCTTCAGGCGCGGCGGTTTCTGCTTCATCGATGATTACTTTAAGAAGGGCACCTGGAATAAATATCAAGGGATGACCTTGAGCGTTCCCAAACGTTTACCCGACGCCGGGTCAACAACGATTACCCTGCTGCAAACGGCTTTGCCTTCCTGAGAAGTGCCGGCAATGATGACATACATTCGACCGTCTCCCGTTTTGACGTCTTTAACGATGCATCCAGGGGGCAGAGACACGGCCAGGTCTTGAGACCAGGACTCCGTTGCCTTTGAGATGGAACTTTCCGACGATGCGGCAGTGGATTTTTTACCAAGGGACGACGCATTTTTGTATATTCCGTAGCCAACACCGCCCAGCCCGATCACAATAAGGACGCCCATGCCAATAACGATACCCTTGAGTGCACGCATGGTTTTGCTTAACTCTTTCCTATGATGAGCACAATGCCCAGTACGACGAACCAACAGTCTTATACAGTCCCGGTGCCCGAGCACAAGGCCGGCACGCGGCTGGATAGCTTCCTGGCGGAAGCCTTGCCGGAAATGTCACGGACACGTTTTAAGTCGCTAATTGAAGGCGGACAGGTTAGCAGGGAAGGGGATGCGGCTGCCGTACTTGAACCTGCTCAGAAAGTTAAAGTCGGACAGGTCTATCAGGTGGATGTTCCGCCCGTCGTTCCAGCCCTACCGCAACCACAAGATATCCCGCTGGATGTGGTGTTTGAGGATGATGATCTGATTGTCATTAACAAGCCGGCCGGGCTTGTCGTGCATCCGGCACCCGGTCATTTTGAGGGAACCTTGGTCAATGCGCTCCTGCATCATTGCCGGGGTAGTCTCTCCGGCATTGGCGGGGTCAGTCGACCAGGGATCGTTCATCGTTTAGATAAGGATACCAGCGGCCTACTTGTCGCGGCTAAAAATGATGCGACGCACCACGGCCTTTCCGAGCAATTTGCGGCCCACACGGTTCGTCGTTCCTACTGCGCCGTCGTCTGGGGCATGCCCGCGCCACGGGAAGGAACGATTGAAGGAAACATCGGGAGAAGCCCATCGAACAGAAAAAAAATGGCGATTGTCGCGCGCGGTGGAAAGACAGCAGTTACCCATTATAAGGTAGAGCGCGCTATCGGGACTCAGGCCAGTTTAGTAACCTGTAAACTGGAGACCGGCCGCACCCATCAAATTCGTGTTCATATGACCAGCATCGGGCATTCGCTGGTCTGTGATCCCGTTTACGATGGTGGTGCCGCGCGACGGTTGCGGTCGGTCTCCGATGAACAAAAAAAACAGCTAAATTCATGCGAGTATCAGGCATTACATGCGTTAAACATAGGGTTTTATCACCCTATAACGGAAAAAGACATCGACTTGTATTCAGAAAAATCTAATTATATCAATAAGATAATTAAAATATTAGATACAGACTAAATTTATATATACCTTATCAAATTCGTCGGGTAATATGGTGTTATTCACTGCGTCGCGAAGCGTCGAAGCGAATAGCATTTATGTATTTCAACGTTCGGCGAAAGTACCTACTCATGGCATCCGTAATACCCGAAGACGGCCCCAGTCCTGAATTGAATCTGTCCCGCTATCTCAACCGGGTCCACAACATCCCCATGCTCACGCCGGGGGAAGAAGTCGAATTGGCTCGCCGTTGGGTCGAACAAGGGGATCAATCGGCGGCAGACCGTCTGATAACCAGTCACCTTCGTTTGGTCGCACGAATTGCGATGGGATACCGCGGGTATGGCTTGCCGTTGGCGGAGGTGTTGTCCGAAGGAAACCTTGGAATGATCAAGGCGGTTAAACGATTTGACCCGGATCGTGGATTCCGTTTGGCAACCTATGCCATGTGGTGGATCAGAGCATCAATGCAGGAATATATCTTGCGGTCCTGGTCGATCGTGAAAATGGGAACAACGGCAGCACAGAAAAAATTATTCTTCAATTTGCGCAAACTGAAAGCGCAGCTGCAGGCCATCGACGATGGCGATCTGTCGCCAGAGCACGTCACGATCATTGCGGATCGATTGAATGTGTCGGAGGCAGAGGTCTCCAGCATGAACGGACGTTTGTCGAGCCACGATCATTCTTTGAATGTGCCGTTGCGCGAAGATGGCTTTGATGAATGGCAAGATTTTTTGGTTGATGACTCAGAAAGCCAAGAGACCTACGTTGCAGAGGTAGAGGAATTAACCATTCGCCGCCAACTTCTAACCGGGGCAATGGGGTTGCTAACGGATCGGGAGCGCCACATTATCACTGAACGGCGCTTAAGCGATAAGCCTTCTACGCTTGAGCAGTTGAGCCGGGTGTACAGTATTTCGCGCGAACGCGTTCGCCAAATCGAGGCCAACGCCCTTAAAAAGATAAAACTTTCCATTGAACAAGAAACCAGCGGGACCGATCTGGCGATCTAGGGAGCACGTAGCCTATCGCAAATCTTCCATGATGATGCCGCCATCATCTTCTAGATCGGGTAGGTCCTGTACATCTGAGTTGCTGTCTTCATCAGGCGGATCAGCTTTCTCCTCTTTCTCATCCTCCTCCTCTTCGTCTGCGTCGGCAACGATCTGAGCGACTTCGGGTCCCCATTCGCCGATAATTTTCTTTTGTGCGGCCCGCAGTAACGCAATGCGGCGCTGCGCCATGACGTTCAAAAATGTAGTTACCATCGGCGGTATAACCATGTACATCAGGTACCCAAATGCGGCTGCGGAATACATTAGCGCAATGATAAACACGTCAGAGAATATTTCCGTTGCCGCTTCGTAGGAATTGTCAGTCTCGACCCAAAGTTCCATCAGGGATGGAAAGACGCCGGTAAAGTTCATGCTACCGACGCAAATGGCTTGAGATTTTCGGGCGGAACGATCAACGATAAACGCAACTAGGCTTGGTAGCATGCCAAAGAATAGGATGATCACGGTCGGCAAGGCGACCATGATGAGCAGAATCACCAAACAAAAAACGCCAAAATATAATTTTAAAATGCTGCCCATGCCACCGTGTTCCGAACTCGAGACTCAACCAAAGATAAAAACAAGAGTTACAATAAATGCCATAAAAAGAAATGAGGTAACAGCTGACGCATGATGCCCAGAAGATTCTGCCGAGTTGGCTCGCTCTTCTTCGTTTTCAGTCAGTTCCTTAACTTCGGCCTCTGCGGTCGCGTATTCGGCTTGTGCCTCTTCGAAACCGTTCATATCGTCCTTACGCCGCTCGGCGTTATCGATTAGATCAAACAGGTCGGGCAGGCTGCCTTGGCGCACCAGCTTGGGAATTTCACCTTCAATTTCACGCCGGGTAGACCGATTGTAGTAGGTGTTGATTGCGGGACCTAAAAGTCCCCCCATCCAACTCGATAAACCATAAACCGGCTCACCTTCTAGCTTCCACTGCATTAACGCTAGCAGGCTGAGCATGCCGATGAGTGATGACGCTTCGCCAGGACTTGCGAGTGCATTTAGGTGCGGTTCAATTTCCTGATCGAAATGGGCGGCGATGAATCCCGCAACATGCCGGTCAATAGGTTTCCCGGTCGTATCGGCGCGATTGGCCGCCCGATCTAGTGCCGTCAGAATTTCTCTAATATCGGTTACGTAGTCCTGGGCAATATTTGGACTTTGGCAAGCAAGGGATCGGTTTTCCTCATAGAGGCACCGTTCTATTCCATAGCCTAAAGAGACTTTTTGTTGAAATTTACGTAGCTCCTTAAAGTTGGCATCATAGGAAAAAGTATCTGGCGAGTTATCTCCTTGGGCAACGGTCCAAATACCGAGGACGTTACGCGATAGAACTTGAGCAGCGAATTTATTTTCCTGAGTGCGTAGGTATTCGACAGCCATTGCGCCTCCGAACCCGTCAGGCATAAAAGAAAATCCTCGATAACGAATAGGGCCGGTTGGGTCCATAATGAGACTCACTTTAGTGACCACAAAATCGTCTTTCGAATCCGCCTTATTTACGTTTATCGTCGCGACTTCGGCAATTTCCTTAATAGAATCTGCCAAGCCACTTATTTTCAGATCGCTACGAGCCCAAATTTCCAGGTCGCCGCTTTTGATTGCTTTTGCTGCTTCTGGCACGTTTTTCGCCAGAGCGTGTGCAAGTGCCCGCGGGGCTACCAGTTCATACGATTCAAACTTAAAGGGTGCGTCTGCCTTGATCAGGCTCTTGCGGGGAAGTGCCGCCGGACGTTTGCCGTTAATCCAAGTTTCTAATTCACTGGTTCCCCAGCGTTCATCAGGTTCGTCGGAAAGCAATCCCCGCAATACTTCTGTCATTTTAGCCGGAAGGCGATAATTTTTGAGGAGGACCTGATAGGTCCCAATCTCGGCACGCTGAATAACTTGATCGCTTGTTTCCAATTCAGCAATTGGATTGTCTTCCAGCAAAAAGTACAAGACGGTAATACCAAGAGAAAACAAATCGTCTTTTATATCGCCGGGGCCACGGCCGCCGGGCGAAGCCATGGCTGCTGGCAATGAATCAAAAATTACGGGCTGGTCGAAACCCGGAGGCGTCGTTGCACAGTCGCCCAAAACCATTTGGGTACGTTCTTCATCCATATAAAATAGATTATTTGGACGAATGGCCCGATGGGTAATCTTTCGGATCCCCAATTCTCGGATTGCTGATCCCAGCGGTTTTATAACCTGTGTCGGTATATCATATTCCGTAATTCGAAAACCATCCGCATCGTAGGTACTGGTGACCTTTCCACCCATCGGGCGGCGATAGATCATCGCCATAGCGGTTTGGTTCAAAGGCGGCCAATGGACCTTTCCCCAATCGACCAGCTTCATCAGTCCGGGAATATCACCGGCCTTAAGGTCATCTATGATCTCATCCCGAATTGGCAGACCCGGCGTACATATCAGGGCAAACAGTTGGCTGCCCGCCTCGCGCCGGTCTTCGACGCTGTACGCCTTCGCCGACGGGGTGTCCAAGTCTGGAATCGTGGTGTCAGAATTGATGATAAAACGATCGTACAGAATAGCCGGACCACCGCCAGACCCTGGCAGTGTTTCCGGGATCTCTGTTTTTTTGGGTTCCTCGGGAACCTCAGCTTCTGCGGGAGCTGCTTCTGCCATTACTGAACTTCCATTCCTTCAGGCTCAGGAAGAAGATTAATCGCCTGTTCTAGGCAATACAACAAAACGTCTTAATAACACTTTACCAGGATAAATTATGAGCCCTAATCGGTAAACGGGTCGGTGACCAAAATAGTGTCGTCACGCTCGGGACTTGTTGATAGAAGTGCGACCGGCGCTTCAATAAGCTCTTCAATTCGGCGGATATATTTAATGGCCGTCGCAGGAAGGTCAGCCCATGACCGCGCCCCATAAGTGGTTTCGCTCCAGCCTTCCATAACTTCGTAGACCGGCTCAACCTTGCTTTGTTGCTCCGAACTCGCTGGAAAATAATCGAAAGTTTCGTCGCCGATTTTGTAGCCCGTGCAGACTTTTAATTCAGACATGCCGTCCAAGATATCCAGCTTTGTTAGGGCTATCCCATTGATTCCATTGACCTTAACCGCTTGTCGAACAAGCACTGCATCAAACCAGCCACATCGCCGCGATCGCCCGGTGACGGTGCCGAATTCATGCCCACGCTCGCCCAGGCCCTGACCAATTTCGTCGTGAAGTTCGGTTGGGAAGGGGCCGCTGCCGACACGGGTAGTGTAGGCTTTGGTAATGCCCAGAACAAAATCAATCGCGCCGGGTCCTTGTCCTGACCCTGCGGCTGCTTGGCCGGCGACTGTATTAGAGGATGTGACGAAAGGATAGGTGCCATGGTCGATATCAAGCATGGTGCCTTGCGCACCTTCGAACAGAATGCGTTTGCCGGATCGACGAGCGTTATCAAGCTGTTTCCAAACAGTTCCTGCGAAGGGAAGGACTTTCGGTGCAATTTCTATCAATTGCTCCAACAGCTTAGCGCCATCGATCAGGTCCATGCCCATGCCCTTGAGCAAGGCATTATGATGAAACAGGAGCCTTTCGATTCGGTTTGGTAGGACGTCAGGTTCCGCCAGATCACCCACCCGAATGGCGCGACGCGCGACTTTGTCTTCGTATGCCGGTCCAATGCCTCGGCCAGTGGTGCCGATTTTGGCTTTGCCCATGGCTTCTTCGCGGGCGTTATCCAGGTTACTGTGCAAGGGCAGGATCAAGGATGCATTTTCCGCGATTTGAACAGTATCAGGGGAAATTTCGACCCCTTGTCCGCGCACGGTGTCGATTTCGGCAACTAAAGCCCAAGGATCAACGACCACGCCGTTTCCAATTATTGAAAGCTTGCCGCCTCTCACCACGCCGGAGGGTAGGCAACTTAGCTTGTA
>Ga0233427_10004723_pt1 | contig 11211 bp, 12 predicted proteins | sample SI_118_April2016_5_FD_179885 | JGI IMG/M metagenome (GOLD analysis project Ga0233427, IMG submission 179885) | Seawater microbial communities from Saanich Inlet, British Columbia, Canada - SI_118_April2016_100_MG | ecosystem: Environmental > Aquatic > Marine > Inlet | place: Canada: British...
TCTCATAAGTATATATATATATATATATATATAACATATAAATTAATTATTCTAATATAAAGATTAAATAATTAATAATTATAAATATTAATTCGTATTTTAATTAGTTTTAAAACAATAAATATAAATAAATATAAATAATTTAACTATTATAACTATTATAACTATTTTCATTATGGAATTTAATGAATATAAAGATGTATCTTTTAAAACAGACGATGAATTTATACATATACAGAAAAAAGAATTAGTTGAAAATGATGAAAATATTAATAATAATGAAAATAATGTAAATAATAATGAAAATGATGTAAATAATAATGAAAATAATGTAAATAGTAATAATAATGAAATTGAAAATAATACAAATCAAAATAATTTTGTAGATTTTAATGATGAACCAGGTGGTATTATTTATGATATTTTACATTTTATAGATGATATTTATATTTATGGGCGCACATTATTAGAGAATAATTACATTAATTTATCTGATACAGACGATTTTAATTTAGTTTATCCTAATATTTATATAGGTAATTATAGCACATCTACAAATTATGACTTATTAAACAGATTAGGTATTACACATATTATTAGTGTTATACCAACATTTAATCCACCATTTGAAGATAAATTTAACTATTTACATATTGAAGCCTATGATGATGAAACACAAGATATAACTAAATATTTTGAAATAAGTAATGAATTTATTAGTGAATGTTTAAATCAAGGAGGTAAAATATTAATACATTGTATGGGAGGTCGCTCTCGCAGTATTACATTATTTCTTTCTTTTTTAATTTATATTATGCAGGAAAAATTTCATAAAAAATCATTAAATTTAGAAAATAATAATGATATTTATAATTCAATAGAATATAATAAATTTATTAAAGATAATATAAAAAAATTCAACTACGATGGTGTAAATAATAGTAATAATGATAATGGTAATAATGGTAATAATGATATTAATGATGAAAGAATAAATACAAATAATAATATAATGCCACAATTTAATGATAAAGAAAAAAGTTTTAACATTTATAAGAAAGAAAAAATGCTTTCTGATGTAGATGAATTGATTGATATATATAATAAATTAAAAAAAGAAATTACAATTTATAAGAAAAATAATGATAATAATATAAGTATTGATTTTAATAAAACTAAAAATTATAAAGATATTAATGAACTTAATAAAATAGTAAAAAAAATGAAATTAGAAGCAGGACAACATTTTATAAAAGAATTAATAAAGTATATAACTAAATATAGAAAACAAGCACGTCCAAATCCCTATTTTATTAAACAAATCATAGAATATAGTTTTTATTAAATAATATAATATTTTTTATAATATATTTTATATTTTATTTTTAGTATTTTAATTATAATATAAGTATTATATAAAGTAATAATTAAAAATGATTGAAAGATTAGCATTAAAATCATTTATTGGTGCTAGCATTACAGGTGGATTAGCAGAAGTTTTAAAAATAGGTCTTCTTTATAAGAATGTAAGTGTTAAAAATACATTAATAATTAGTGTTATTTTTGGTTATATCATTGCTTATATTGCACAAAGATATATTTTTGGAGGTGGTAAAATTTTTGGTATTAGTTTTTTAAAATATTGGGCTGTGGCATTTGTAGGAATTCAATTTACAAATATATTATTAGAACAATTAGAAGATAATAAAACTATTAAAAGTTTTATTGAAGATAAAAATATTAGTGAAACTAGAAAAATGATATATCAATATATACTTATAAATATTGTAATTATTATGTTATTTATATGTATTGATTTTCCTTTACGTAAAATATTTATTTTTGTTAAAAATCCTAATGATTATGTTTATAGTTATATTTTATATATGATTAGTATAGTGATTTATATATGTTTTGATGGTAAATATTTTATAGAACTCTAAACTTTATTAGACTAATTACTAGTATTTAATATATAGATATTATATAGTAAATTAATATAATTATTTATTAAACTATAAAAAATGAAAAGTTTATTATTTAAATCACTTGGATTTTCAACAATTACAGGTACTATAATACAAATTTTAAGAATATTTTTTATTTATATAGATGTTAGTCTTAAAAATACATTATATATAAGCACAAGTTTTAGTTATATTATTGCTTATATTGCGCAAAGATATGTATTTAATGGTGGTGATTTTTTTGGAATTAGTTTCTTAAAATACTGGTCTGTAGTATTAGTAGTTATTCAACTATCACATATATTATTAAAAAAATTACAAAATAATGAAACGATTAAAAATATTATTGAAGATAAAACTATTAGTAACACTAGAAGAAAAATATATAAATATATACTTTTAAATACTGCGATTATAGTATTATTTATATTTGTTCAATATCCTTTAAATAAAACATTTGTATTTATTACAAACCCTAATGATTATGTTTATAGTTATATTTTATATATGATTGGTATTATGATATATATATGTTTTTGATGGTAAATATTTAATAGAAATGTAAATTATAGTATTGTATTTACTTATTTTTTATTTTAAGTTTAAGTTTTTAATATTAAGTTAATATATGTTAATAAATATATATTAATAATATAAACTAAAATGTATAAAATTAATACTAAACCTAATCAAAAAAGAGATAAATTTAATAATATTACTCTGGAGAATGATACTTTTATACTAAATAATAATAATTATAAAAATAATAATATTATAAATGAAGATATAAATAAAATGCATTTATTACCACCTTACTGCCCTATGACACCAACATCTTATACAGATTTTTTTAGTGATAATACTACATTATCCAGTGTTGAACCTTATAAAACAGAATTAGTAAAGCACCCTAAAGATGGCTATATACATAAAATAGAATATAATCATTTTTATAATGATTTTAAAAAAGATGCTTTACATTATACAGATAATAATTATGAATTTATAAATAATACTAATAATCATTCTAGCAATACTAATAATAATTCTAACAATACTAATAATCATTCTAGCAATACTAATAAATATATACTTAATGATAATAATGATGTTAAATTATATAATGAAACAAAACATAAAAGATATAATGATTTTGCTGTCCCTATGTCTATAAATGGAAGTAATAAAGTAAAAGATTTATATGACAATTGTAAAAATAAAAAAACATTTGAGTATAAAAGATATTCTACTATTGCTCCTCATCATAAACAATGGATAGATAATCCATTATTCATTGATGATATTTCAATCGAAACAGAAACATTAAAAACTAAGTTTGTAGATAATAGAGAAACTCATACAATGGATATTTATAGTGATGTATTTCAAGATATGTATGCGATGACAATGTAATTATTTTTTAATTATTTTTTAATTATTTTTTAATTATTTTTAAAAATAACCTCATTATATTTATAGTATAAGTATTAATAATATAATATAAATAATATAAATAATATAAATAATATAAATAATATAAAATTATAATAAATATAATGGATTTAGCATCAATAGAAACAACTAAAAATTTAACTTGGGATGATGCCATTGAAAAAATATTAAGTGAAATGGGTGATGAAGCACAAATTAACGCTTATTTACATAAAAAGGCACAAGAACATTTTACAATTAAAAATATAAAATTTCAATTACCAATTATTATTCTTAGTGCTTTATCAGGAACTGGTAATTTTATTAGTGCTAATTTTCCTGAATATTCAGAATATATTATTTTAGGTGTTGGTGGTGTTAGTATTTTTACATCTATTATTTCATCAGTAGCACAATTTTTACAAGTCAGTCAATTAAGTGAAAATCATAGAATGTCTTATTTATCTTGGGAAAAGTTTCATTCTACTATTAAATTTCAACTGAATAAAAGAAGAATTGCTAGAGATAGTATAAAAGATTTTGTTGCTTTAATTATACCAGAATATCAAAGATTAAAAGAAATTAGTGCTGATATACCACAACATATTCTAGAAAATATTAAAAATAATAAGAAAAAATTAAAAGATATGCAAGTGCCATATATGTTAAATGGATTTCATCCTGTTAAACCATATCAAGAACAAGAAGTGGAGGAAGATGATGCTGATAATGATGGATTAATTAATATTGGAGCACTCAATTTAGATTATGATAATACTGAAGTATGATACTATTGAAATGTAAATAAATTTTAGTATTATTATATTTTAGTATTATTATAGCGTTTTAACCTTTTTTTTATTATCAATTAATAGTATATATAAATTTATAGTTTATATATAAATTTATAATTTATATATAAATTAAATATAAATTATGTCTAAATTAAATTTAGATTTACCAATTCTTCTTATAGATACAAGTTATTGGTTATATTATCGTTTTTTTTCTTTAAGAAATTGGTATTATCGTGCTTATCCTGAAAAATATAATAATTATAATAATGATAAAAATAGTTTTAATGCCGATTATAATTGGTTTGAAGATGAAGTATTTATGACTAAATATAAAAAACTTTTTATAGAAAATATTAAAAAAATATGTAAAAAATTTAATACTAAATTAGAAAATGTCGTTTTTTGTATAGATTGCCCTCATAATGAAATCTGGAGAAAGACGTATATTACTAAATTAAATAAAGAAATTGATACTAATAATGAAACAATAATCAATAAAAATGATAATGATAATAAGAATGAAAATAATAATCAACAAGTTCAAGAATTAATACAAGATTATAAAGGAACACGTCTAGAATCACATAAAAAAAATAGATTTAATTCATTTAATATATTTAATTATATGAAAACTACTTTTTTACCTATATTAAAAGACAATAGTGGTGCTCCTCTAAAAATTATTTCTTGTTCTCAATGTGAAGCAGATGATATAATAGGACATTTAACTTTATATATTCAAACTTTAAAAAGAGAAACTAAACCTATTATATATATACTAGCAAATGATAATGATTATTTACAAATATGTAATAATAAAGTTAAACTAATCAATGGTGTTGGTAAAATTATTTCTGTATCGCATTCTGGTAATAGTAATAGTAATGATAATAGTAATCGTAATAATAATGGTAATAGTAATACTATAGGTGATAATTATTTATTATCTAAAATATTATTAGGTGATAAAAGCGATAATATTAAATGTTGTGTTGTTAATATGGGTTATATTTGTTCTGGAATACCTAATTCTAATTTTAAAAATGTTGGTAAAAGTTGTATCTCTAAAATTTTTAATAATAATGAATTATTGAAAGTTTTTTATGATTTACTCATTAGTATTAGAAATAATACTATTAATGGTAGTGATAATAATAGTGGTAGTGATAATAATAGTGATTTTGGTAGTTTTAGTGGTGATAATATAAATAAATTAATAGATATAAATAAATTTAAACATAATTGTATTATGATGGATTTTAAAATGATCCCATTAGACTTAAAACAAACATTATATAGTTTATTTAATCAATTTATTTAATTATATTTTAATAATTTAATTATATTTTAATAATTTAATTATATTTTTTTAAGTATAAAAAGAAAAATTATTATAATTATAAATAATAATTTGTATATTTTGTATATTTTATATAATTTTTATAATTTATATAATTTTTATAAATAAATTACTAATAATTTTTATAAATAAATAATTAAAATGGAAGCAATTGATACTATTAAATTACGTCAAGAAGTGTCAGATATTTGTAATGAAAGATATCAATGGCAATTACAACGCCCAGACTATCGTGAAATGAGCGTTGAAACATTTACAGAAAAAATGACACAAAAATATGAGTATTTGAGCACAAAATCATCTACTTTATTTGAACAATGTATTAAAGGAGACCTTAATATGGAACAATTTAAATATATGATGAATAAATTAGAAGAAGTGAATACAGGTAAAGATTATAATACAGCAAGTCAAGAAGTAGGTCAAAAATTAGTTGATGTTTATGTTAAACCATTAATTGGTGATGACAATAAATAAATTATAAATTATACATTTTTTATATTTTTTATATTTTTTATATTTTAAATTAAAATTTTAAATATTATATTATTATATATAAAATGGTAAAACTATATTTAAAAATGAAAAATACAAAGAACAATAAATATAAAATAAATAATACAAAGAAAAATAAACAAAAATATAAAACAAATAATACAAAAAAATATAAAATTAAAAAAAGTAAAACTATTAAACATAATTACTATAAAATAAAAACAAAAAAAATAAATAACTATAATAGAAAAAAAATAATTAAAGGAGGGTCAATATGTAATTTATTAAAAGTTGAAAATAATAGTATTATAGGTTTAACAAACATACCTGATGATGTAAAACAGAATTTACTAGAAACGCAAAAAAAAGTAGAAACACTTACCCTTAAATCAAACTCAAAAACTATTGATTATGATACAAATAATAATTTATCAAATTTAATACAAATTTTAATTACAACTAATAATTTTGAAATTAACAGTGATGATACTGTAGAACCAGGTATTAAAATAGATTTGTATGAATTAAATAAAAAATATGGTGCCATACAAATACAAACAAGTGGTAATTTAAATGATTGTTTAATCCATAGTATTTTAACTTGTGTTAGTGAAGATTTTAGAAAATTAAAACATAAAATAGATAAAGATATAATTGCTTCAGCATTTAGAAGAAAAATATTACCATATATTGATGGAATGACAGAACTTAATAAACAATTATTACAAAGTTCGTTATTTTTAGATGATAGGATTATAGAATCTATTAACGAATTTTATAGTATACAAATAATAGCAATTAATGAAAATTATAATACAGATTTAAATTTTATAAATCTATATCTTGTAGATAAATATAGTAATTACATTTTTTTAATTCATAATAGTAATAATATTCATTTTACGGCAATAAAATTTAAAAATAGTTATAATGTTTCTATGGACATATTTAATTATTTACAAAATAAAAAAAATGAAATATTAAATACAAATAAAAATATAACAATAAATGAATTAAATAAAAAAGTTTTAGATGAAGTATTAAAAAGTTTAGGACTTACAAAAGTAAATGATACAAAATATACAAATAAATATAATACAGAATATACTATAGAAGAAGCACAACAATATTTATTAGAAAATGGTTATAGTTTAAATTATCCTTAATAAATTTAATTTATAAAAAAATAATTTATAGTTTAAATTTTAAAATTTATAATATTTATAAATTAGTTTTGTTTATAAAATGCTAATCGTGCTTGACGTATTTCCTCTTTTGTAAGAGGTTTTTCAATAGGCTTATTTTCACTTTTTTTTTCTTGTTCTTTAGCAATATCTATCCTTAGTGCTTCTTCATATGCTAAATCTTGTTCTTCAATAACTGTTCTTGTATATGTTCGTGATTGTTGTAATTTTTGTTTTTGTGTATTAAGTTCTTTCATACGTTTTTCACGGGCTTCTTCTTCTTTAATTTGTTGTAAAATCATATTCATATACTGTTCTTCATCAATATCAAACTCATTATTTATAATAGTATTTGATTGAGTTTGAAGAGAAATATTAGATTCATAAGATTCTTGTAATATTTTTTCCATTATTTCATCATCTTCTTTTTTTAAATCTTGTTCTTTTTGTAATTTACGTTTTTTATCATCTTCAATTGTTTGTAAAGATTTTTCTTGTATTTCACTTAAAATTTCTTCTTCTGTTTTATGATAATCTACTAAAGATGCTTGTAATGCTATTGTTAAGTCATCATCATTATTCATATGTTCAGGATTTAACTGATGAATGTTTTCTAATTCATCTTCTGGTTCATCAGTTTCATCTTCTTCTTCATCGTCAGTAATAGTTTCAATATCACGTTCAAAATCAAGATTATCAGTATCTTCGTTAGTATCTTCACTAGTTATGTCATTGTTAGTTGATAATGATGATGACCCTGATGATTCTGACATATGATTACTTATTTCTTCAATAGATTCTTGAATTGCTCTAAGTAATTCGTCATCTTCTTCTTCATTATGAAAAGACATTTTAAACTTATAAATAAATTATTATTTAAATTATTTTAATTATTTAAAATCAATTTTTTTATAAGTATTATTATTATTTTTTTATAATTCTTTTTTTATTATAATTATTTTTTATAATTCTTTTTTATTATAATTATTATTTTATTATTTTAATAAATCTATTTATAATTATTATTTTTTTTTTATCAAGAATAAAATATAATTATATATTAATAATTAACTAACTTAATAATAGTATTAACTAGTATTATAAATTTATAATTAATTTTTTATAATAATCTCAATTGAATTACATAAAAATGGTGTTTAAAGATTGGATTTTACCTATATTAATAGGATGTATTGCGTCATTTATTTTAATATCTATTTTATACAACAATAATAATAGCCAAATTAATTCTCTAAATAATACCAACTATTTAAACCAAAATTTTGCTAATATTGGAGCATTAATTCAACTACAAAATTTTCACAATAGTAATAAACCCTGGGTTCCATTAGAAAATAATTGTGTTGTTTCTAATGAATTAAATAATAATAATGTTAATACTAATAATAATAGTAATAATAGTAATAATAATAGTAATACAACTGCTACTAATAAACAATATGGTATGAAAATAACTACCACAAATTCGCCTGTTTATTCTGGAGAAACTACTAATAAACCACTTTATAATTATTATCCACAAATATCATTAACTACTGAATAAATAAAATGATGAAACTAAATAACATTTTGAAATGATTAAATTAAATAATAAAAATAAAATATATAATTAATATAATAAAAAAAAATGAATTTATGTAAATATAAAAATATTTTTGGAGAAATTGGAACAGGTGCTCATAGTATTCGTATTTTTAATATTGCTATTGTTGATGTAATATTAACTATTTTAGGTGGTATTTTAATACAAACTATATTATTACAATGTTTTCATATTTATATTGAATTAACTATTGTATTAGTATCATTATTTATTCTAGGTATTATTTTACATCGTATGTTTTGTGTAAGAACAACTGTTGATAAATTATTATTTAAAAAATAAAAATTATAATTAAAAAAATGTTTCATTCTTTAATTTATTTCTATATGGTTATGATTAATTATTATATTTTTTTTGTATTTTATCACTTATAATTTTACCTTTATCAAATGTAATTACTCTATCCATACCTTTGGTCATATCATTATCGTGTGTAATGACAATAACTGCTTTCTTTTTTGCTATAATATCAATCATTTTTTTTATTTGTGCTTTGCTTTGTGGGTCGAGGGCACTGGTGGGTTCATCGGCAATAATTAAGTTTGCGTTTTGCATTGCTGCTCTTAAAAACCATATTGTTCCTTTTTGTCCTCCACTAAAATTTTGCCCTCCTTTACCAACTTTTTCATCCATACGTTTTCTAAATATCTCTTCTAATTCTATAAATCCATTTTCTTTCATAAATTTTAATATATGTTCTGCTGTTATTTCTGGTGGTAAGCCATAAGTTAAATTTTCCCTTAATGTTCTATTGAATAATTTAGGATGTTGAGGAATATAAATAATAGTTTGTCTTAAATTATCAACATCAATTTCAGTTATAGGAACTTCATTAATGTAAATATTACCACCTTGAAACGATTGTAAAGATACTAATAATTTCATACACGATGATTTACCACTACCAATACCACCCATAATGGCTATTTTTTCAAATTTTTTAATTCGTAAATTTAATTTATTAAATAATTGTTCTTTCGCATTATCGTGTGTATAATCAACATCTTTAAATCTAATATCTAAACCTTGTTCTGGATGTGGTATTGTTTTAGTTTTATTTATACTATTTGGTTTTGGTAATTCATCTATAAAACTATCAATTAATTCAATATGTGTTTTAGTATTCATAAAATCTTTGGCTGATGAATAAAGAGTTATGAGAGAACCTAAAATAGTATAGTTAATAATAAATACACTAACAAGATTATTTACTTTTATCTTACCATTTAAAAATAAACTATATGCTACATAATTAAGAGATAAGAATAAAAATATATTTACTATAGAAAAGTATATTTTAAATTTACGATTGCATAAACCTGAATTTCTTTGTTCATTTTTAGTATCTTCATTAATATCATAAAGGCGTTTCTTTTCATCAGGTATTTTTTTACTGGTATAAATAGATAATAAATTTTGTAAAGCATCATCTATTTCTTCGTGGCAACTATCATATTTTTCTTCTACACTCTTAATATTATGATTACAACTGTTAAAATAAAGGCGAGACATTAAAAATACAACTGCTACACATCCTAAATAAATAAATCCTAAAGAAAAATGGTTTTGATAAAGATATACGAAATTAGATATAATCAGAATACTATTGGTTAATACAAAACTTTGTATTTGATTAGATACATCATCTAAAATCCAAGGTAATTTTATTAATTTTGTAAGAATATCTCCTATTTGTAATTCTTTATAATTTTGATTATAACGGTCTACAATTAAATCAAAGAAAAATTGTCTAACATAGGCGTGAAATTTAGGCCATATATAATTATCTATATATGAAATAGCAATATGAAATACTTGTATTATACACCATATTCCTAATAATATAGCAAATAAATATTTAGATTTTTTTAAATTAGCATCTTTTAAACTACTTATGACTTCTCCATAATAATGCGGAACCGCAATATTTTGTAATGGTAATGATATAAATGTTATTAAATAGACAGTATACCATTTCCAATTTTCTTTAACAAATGTAGTATATAATTCATATAAAACTGTCATTTGTTAAATTATTAATGTTAAATTAATAATGATAGTTAGAGTTTATTTTATTTATTTATTTAATTTTAATTTAGATTTTAATTAATATAGTTTAATTTAGATTTTATATTTTTTAATTAGATTTTATATTTTGAATTTAAATTTATTATTGATATATTGTATTTTTATTATTGATATATAGAAAGTTAAACTATAGTTTATAATTGAATTTAAAAAGGTAAAAATAATTGAATTTATAAAAAATTTATATTATTTAAAATTTATAAATGAAATTATAAATAATAAAATAATATAAGGTTTATTTGAAATATTTAGTTGCTGTAAGCGA
>Ga0233427_10004729_pt1 | contig 11201 bp, 12 predicted proteins | sample SI_118_April2016_5_FD_179885 | JGI IMG/M metagenome (GOLD analysis project Ga0233427, IMG submission 179885) | Seawater microbial communities from Saanich Inlet, British Columbia, Canada - SI_118_April2016_100_MG | ecosystem: Environmental > Aquatic > Marine > Inlet | place: Canada: British...
GGCACAATCAAGAAGATATTAATGAGTTTACGTTGCGCCAAATAGAACTATATCAAAGAGAAAGAATGTCTAATGGGTAAGCAGTTTAGGTTTATTAATACACCATTAGAAGGATTAATAAAGATAGAGAGAAATTCAATCTCTGATCATAGAGGCTACTTTAGTCGGTCTTACTGTAAAGAAGAACTAAAAGAGATTGGCTGTAATGAATCGATTGCACAGGCGAACTCCACTTTAACAAGAAAAAAAGGGTCGATTCGCGGGATGCATTTTCAATATCCTCCACACTCAGAAACAAAAATTGTTACTTGTAGTCGAGGTAAAGTTATCGATATTGTGATAGATATACGTAAAGAATCAGCAACATTTCTTCAGTGGCACGCTGAAGAACTTAGTGAGAAAAGTCATATATCCCTTTATATACCAAAAGGCTTTGCTCATGGATTCCAGACATTAACTGATGACTGTCAGTTAATGTATTTTCACACAACTTTCTATGAACCTAAGTCGGAGGGGGTTATTAATGCTTTTGATCCTCTGTTCAAGATAGAGTGGCCATTAATGACGACGGAAGTCTCAGAGCGTGATAAAAATGCTACTTTTTTAGATCCTAAATTTAAAGGTTTAGATACAGATATATTATGAGATGTAGACACTGTAGTTCAGAGTTAACACATACATTTATCGATCTTGGAAGCTCCCCGCCATCCAATTCTTACGTTTCAAAAGAGGCATTAAAAGAGGTTGAGCAATGCTACCCCTTAAGGGTAATGGTTTGTGACCATTGCTGGTTAGTACAAACAGAAGACTTTGTTAAGGTGGATGAAATGTTTGCAAGTAACTATGCTTATTTCAGTTCGTACTCAACTTCATGGCTAAAGCATGCAAAGAGTTATGTGGAGCAAGTATCATCTAAATTTTACTTAAATAGTAACAGTATGGTGGTTGAAATTGCCGCAAATGATGGTTACCTTCTTCAGTTTATAAATGATAAAAATATTCCATGTTATGGAATTGAGCCGACTCATGGGACTGCACAAGCAGCTAGAGAAAAAGGTATTGAGATAGTTGAAGAGTTTTTTGGAATTGATGTAGCGAGTAGATTGGCAAAACAAGGTCGCCAAGCCGACCTAATGATTGCTAATAATGTTTTGGCACACGTTCCAGATATTAATGATTTTGTACAAGGTTTTTCAATATTGTTAAAGCCTAATGGGATCGCGACCTTTGAATTTCCCCATGTGCTTAATTTAATGAATAATAATCAATTTGATACAATTTATCATGAGCATTATTCATATTTAAGCTTTAGTTCGGCTTGCAATATTTTTGGGTTTAATGGTCTGACAGTATTTGATGTTGAGCAGATTCCGACACATGGTGGTAGTTTACGTGTTTATGTGCAACTAAGTGATTCTGGTAGCTATAAAGTTAATACAAATGTTGCAGATTTAAAAGAGAAAGAAAATCGAGCAGGTATTAATAAAATTAATACTTACAGAGGGTTCCAAAAACAGGTGGAAGATATAAAAAACAATTTTTTATCTTTCTTAAATAAAACAAAAAACGATGGACAAAGTGTTGTTGGATATGGAGCTGCCGCCAAAGCGAGTACTTTGTTGAATTTTTCAGGAGTCCGTCAAGACTTACTTCCTTATGTAGTTGACAAAAGCAATGCCAAGCAGGATAAATTTATGCCCGGAAGTAGAGTACCGATTATGAGTGAAACTCAACTTAAAAAGGACAGACCCGATTATATTGTTATATTTCCATGGAATATTCAAGATGAGATAATAGAACAATTAGCCTATATTAGAGAATGGGGTGGAAAATTTGTTATATTTATTCCTTCTATGCGAGTCATATGATAAAAGTAGCTGTAACCGGCGCAAGTGGTTTTCTTGGTCAACATGTACTAAATTACCTTAACAATCTACCAGTTGAAGTTATTGCAACTACTCGCTCAATGCAAGCTAATTTACCAAAATTAAATAATGGATTATGGATAGAGCTTGATATTCAAAATCCACCTGAGAATATATTATCTTTAATGGGAAATCCTGATGTTTTAATTCACCTTGCTTGGCAAGGATTACCAAATTATAAGTCGCTTCATCATTTTGAGTCAGAGTTACCAGTTCAATATGATTTTTTAAGCACACTTATTAAAGAAGGCTTGCAATCTATAGTTGTTGTCGGTACGTGTTTTGAATATGGAATGCAGAGTAACTCGCTTTCTGAAAAATTAAACACAAATCCATCGAATCCATATGGCTTTGCAAAAGATTGTCTTCGTAAACAGCTTGAGTTTTTAAAAATCCAATACAACTTTCAATTGACATGGGCTCGACTATTTTACTTATATGGAGATGGACAATCTGATAGTTCAATCTACCAGCAACTAAAAAAAGCAATTCAACATTCTGAACCTAGTTTTAATATGTCAAAAGGCGAGCAATTGCGTGATTATTTACCAGTTGAAAAGGCTGCTCAATACTTAGTTGATTTAGGATTATTACAAAAAAATATTGGAGTTATTAATGTGTGTTCAGGGGAGCCAATATCAGTTAAAAACTTGGTAGAAAAATGGTTGAATGAAAATAATTGGGATATAGAGTTAAACTTAGGCTTCTATCCCTATTCAGACTATGAGCCTAGTAACTTTTGGGGTAATCCATGTTATCTAAAATCTTTATTGAGTTAAATTATAATTTTTTTATTAGTAGTAAAAAATGAATCATAATATGTTAACTAACTGTCCAAAATGTAATGGTGAATCTTCTTTATTATTTAAAGCCAAAGACTATAACCGTAAAATAATAAATGATTTATTTTCATACAGAAAATGCAATAAGTGCAGCCTAATTTTCTTATCTAACATTCCAAGTAATTTGGGCGATTTTTACAAAGAAGATTATTATGAGATACCCTCTAAGGATAAGCTAATTAAAATAACCAATAAAGTTGAATATCAGGTTGAAATGATAAAAAATCATGTTCCTGATGGAAAATTACTTGATATAGGGGCTGCATTTGGTGTTTTTGCATTTAAAGCAAAAAGTCTTGGGTTTGACGTTAGTGCAATAGAAATGAGTAAATTATGCTGTGAATATTTGTCAGATAAAGTTGGGGTAAAAGTTTTTCAAGGTGACAAGCCAGAAAGTATTCTTCCAACATTGGGTGATTATGATGTCATTACATTCTGGCACAATATTGAGCACCTTTTGGAACCATGGAAGGTGTTAGAAGAGGCAGCAAAAAAAGTTAACTCGGAAGGAGTTATATTAATCGCAACTCCCAATCCCGAATCATTTGCATTTAGATTATTAGGACGTTTTTGGCCACACACTGATGCACCGCGTCATATTCACCTTATTCCAGAATTTTTATTAACAGATAAAATGAAAAGTCTTGGCTTTGATTTAGTTATGAAAACAACGAATGACAAAGGAGGACTTTCATGGAATAGGTTCTCTTGGCAGAGAATAATTATGAATCAGTTTTCTTCAAAAACAATGCAGAGGGTTGGATTTATTATTGGATGGCTTTTTAGTATTCCACTTTCTCTTATTGAAAATAGAAAGTATAATGGAAGCGCATATACTGTTATCTATAAAAAATCACAGTAGTTTTTATTTTAATTAGTATGAAATAATGAAGTTCTCAGTATTACTTCCAACAAGAAATGGTGGAAAGTTTCTTAAATCTTCTATTGACTCAGTGCTATGTCAAGATTTCAAAGATATGGAGCTAATTGTTTTCGACAATGCCAATACAGATAATACTTCTGAGGTAGTTGAATCATTTTCTGATGATAAGAGATTAAAGTACTTCAAGACTGATAATGTAGTATCTGTAACTGATAATTGGAATAATGCACTAAAGAAAAGCTCTGGTGATTACGTGCTGATGATAGGCGACGATGATTATCTTTTGCCTGGATATTTTGATACTATAGACTCGATTATCGAAGAGAATAATTTCCCAGATGGCATAAGTTATTGTGGATATAGTTTTATATATCCTGATGCAATTGATAATAGCTTAAGTTACTACTCTAACCCACATTTCAAATATGAAAATAAATTTATTGATGGAGAAATAATATTTGAAAAGCAATTAAAATCAATTGTTTATGATATGTTTAAATTTCATAACCGAATACCATTAAATACTTTACCTCATATTTGGTCAAGAAGAGTAATGGATCTTGTAGAAGGTGACCTTTTTAGGCCACCCTATCCAGATCACTTTGCACTTAATGCAATTTTATTAAACGCAAAAACCTGGGTATTTAGTAAGAAAAAATTATACATAATTGGCGTTACTCCAAAGTCATATGGACATTATGTTTTTAGTGATGAACAAAAAAGTGGAGAAGATTATTTAGGAATATCTGGCGAGTTTCCTGGACAGCTTCCAGGGAGTACGTTAATAAATAATATGTATGTGTGGTTGCAGTTACTCAAAGATAATTACCCAAATTTCCTATCTGATATAAGAATATCTAGGAATAATTATGTTAAACATCAATTGCACTTCTGGATTTCACAATACAGACATAGAAGTATCAATCGTAAAGATTTATTTCACCGGATTGGTTTGCTAACTTTAAAAGATAAATTTGGCCTTATTTCTGTTCTTTGGCACAAAAGAAGTTTATTGGCACTAAAATCTATTTTTAAAAGACCTAAGCCCTCAAAAGTAGATACATTTTATTATGGACCTAAATCGCTAGAAGGGGTTTTAAATGCTAATGATTTTTATAATAAAGTGATTAAAAAATAAAGTCCATGGAAAGTAGACTTAATAATTTTCATATAGGTTACGCACCGTATTCAGAAGATTTTTTATCTCCTGGAGACCGGAGAAGATTTGTTCATTATGCTAAAAATAGGGGGATTAATTTTGAAACTGCTAATCCAGAAAGTGAATATGATATAGTTTATGTTACTCATAATGCAGACATAACACTTTGGAGTAAATATGATAAATCAAAGGCTGTAATTGTATACGAACTTTTAGATTCTTATTTAGCATTACCTACATTTTCATTCACTGGTCTTTTTCGTGGTGTGGTGAAGTACCTTTCTGGGCAGTATAAGTATTGTGTATTTAATCATAAAAAATCTATTGAATTAATGTGTAGAAGGGCAGATGTTGTGATTTGCTCCACTAAAGAACAAAAAAACCATATAGAGCAATATTGTGATAATGTCTATATTATTCTTGATGTTAAATCTATGTATTGCAACTATAAAAAAGTTGAAAAATCTCAAGTTATTAGTGGTGAGTTAAATATAGCGTGGGAAGGAATGCCGCATAATATAAAATCATTTGCAGTTATTAGGGAGGCACTCTCAATTCTAAGTAAGCAGTACCAAATAAATTTGCATTTAATAACTGCATTAAAGTACAAGAAATACATGAATAGATATATAACAAAACATACTGTCAATGAAGTTGAAAAACATATTGATATTAATAATGTAAATTTGTATCAATGGAATGAACTTACAGTTTCGCACATTGCCAGTACTTGTGACTTTGCAATCATTCCTATTAACGCAAAAGACCCAATGGATAATGGAAAGCCTGAGGATAAATTATTAATATTTTGGTTAATGGGATTGCCCACAGTTGTTTCGGAAACTCCTGCGCACTTAATGGCAATGAGTGCTGCTGGATTATCAATGTCATGTGCTAGTACAAATGATTGGGTAAGCGCAATAAGGAATCTAGCAGATAATGCAAGTAGTAGAAATCAAGCTGCGAAAAAAGGTTTTATGTATGCCTCTGATGTAAGTAATGAAGAGAAAAAGATGTCATCATGGGATAATATGTTTAGCTTTGTTGTTGATTTGAAAATTAATAAGCTTTCATAATTTCAAGGCTTTAAAATCGACTGCATTCAAGAGATTTCCTTTAAAAAAACTGAATTAATAAGGATTGCATGATTGAACATATATAATTTAATTTTAATAGTGATTATGGGAAATACCTTAATCTTATTTTAGTAGAAAAAGATAATTAAGGAGTAAGTGTGAGTAAATGTTTAATATGTGAAAGTGAATACCAACCCTTTGTTAATTTTGGTGATATGCCAATTGCCAATGCATTTGCAACAAAGAAGGAATTAGAGAATGAATATACCTTTCCAATGAAGGTGGGTTTTTGTGAAAGTTGTAACATGGTGCAGTTAGTTGAGCAGCCAGATAGAAAAAAAATGTTCCATGAAAACTATGCTTTTTTCTCATCAACTTCAGATTACATGAAAGAACATTTCAAACGATTTGCCGATTCAGTTTCTGAATTACAGGCGTTAGATAAAAATTCTTTTGTAGTTGAGATTGGTAGCAATGATGGAATCATGTTGCAGAATTTTGTGGCGGGCGGCGTTCCTTGTCTCGGTGTTGAGCCATCAGAGAATGTTGCAAAGATTTCAATGCAGAAAGGGATTGAAGTCGTTTTAGAATTCTTTGATCGGCCTTTAGCTGAAAAGATATCTAAAACTCATCAAAAGGCAGATGCAATACTTAGCGCGAATGTGATGTGTCATATTCCCTATATGCACTCTATCTATGATGGTGTTAAGGCTCTTCTAAAAGAGAGTGGCGTTTTTATATTTGAAGACCCTTACCTAGGTGAGATTATTGAGAAAACTTCTTTTGATCAGATTTACGATGAACATGTATTCTTATTTTCTGCATTGTCAATCAATAAACTTGCAAATATGCATGAATTAGAACTTATTAATGTTGAGCCACAAATCACTCATGGTGGCTCCATGCGATATACAATAGCTCATAAGGGAGTGAAGCCAGTATCAAAGAATGTAGCAACTTTAATTGAACAAGAGGTGGTGCTAGGACTAGACAACAAGCAATCATATCTTGGTTTTACTGATAGTGTTAACAAAATTAGAGATGACTTAATTGAACTTCTTAAAAAGCTGAAAAAGGAAGGAAAAAAAGTTGTTGCATATGGAGCGACATCGAAAAGTACTACAGTAGCTAATTACTTTGGTATAACTCCTGAACTCTTAGAGTGTATCTATGACACTACTCCTATTAAACAAAATAAATATTCACCTGGGGCTCATATTCCTGTTCTGCCGTATGATCAATTTAGAAAAAGTAATCCAGATTATGTGTTACTTTTTGCATGGAATCATGCAGAGGAAATAATGAAAAAAGAAACTGATTATATGAAGAGTAATAGACATTGGATTACCTACATTCCTGAGGTAAAAGTTCATTGAATAAGATTCTTTGTGCAAATCCTTCAGAGCAATTCAAAAGTTACCAGTTAGAGATTGAAAAAGCTGTAATTTCAGTAATGCGAAGTAATCGCTATGTTCTTGGAAAAGAGGTAGATAGTCTCGAAAAAGAGTTTGCTGACTATATTGGTACAACTTCAGCAATAGGTGTAGCTAACGGCACAGATGCTATTGAGCTTGCCTTACGGGCATTAAATATTGGACCAGGAGATGAGGTTATAACTGTCTCTCATACAGCTGTTGCAACAGTAGCAGCTATTGAATGTACAGGGGCAAAAGCTGTTCTAATTGATGTAGAGCCTAAATCGTATACGTTAAATCCACTGCAATTAGAAGGGTGCTTAACAAACAATACAAAAGCTATTATTGCAGTTCATTTATATGGAAATGCAGCAGATTTAGATTCGATAGTAACCTTTTGTAACGCTCATAAATTATTCTTAATTGAAGATGTCTCTCAAGCCCATGGAGCAAAATATAATGGTAAGAGACTTGGTAGTTTTGGAGATTTTGGTTGTTTCAGTTGCTATCCTACTAAAAATTTAGGTGCAATTGGAGATGCTGGCTTAGTTACTACAAATAGTAGTGATTTGGCTAATAAAGTTAGAATGTTGAGGGAGTATGGGTGGAAAAATCGAACTAGTATATATCCAGGACGAAACTCAAGGTTAGATGAAATTCAAGCTGCTGTTCTTAGGGTTAAACTAAAATATCTTGATGTAGATAATGAAAAAAGACGTAAGTTAGCGAAATATTATTCTGATGAGTTATCTGACCTGCCAATTCAACTTCCTTCAATTCGTGCAGAAGTAGAGCCTGTTTTTCATCTTTTTGTTGTGCAAGTGGAAAATCGCCAAGGCCTTCTTAAATACTTAAAAGAAGAGAGTATTTTCGCAGGTGTTCACTACCTTCTTCCAGTCCACCTGCAACCAGCCTACCAGGACCGGATTCAGACTGCAAGTGATATGAGCAATTCAGAAAGCATAATAAAAAAAATAATTTCATTGCCAATTTATCCTGAGCTGTCAATTAATGATGCTAAGAAAATAGTTTTTACTTTAAAATTTTTTTTTAATTAAAGATATATTTATGATTAAAGTTAATAGCACTTCATTAGAGGGTTTTCTAGTTATAGAGCCAAATTGCTTCAAAGATGATCGTGGTTTTTTTCTAGAAACATATCAAGAGGATATTTATAAAGCTGCAGGAATACCTGATAAATTTGTTCAGGATAACCAATCTAGATCTATTAAAGGCGTTATTAGAGGGATGCATTTTCAAGTTAATAGGCCTCAAGCACAAATTGTCACTATCATGCGAGGCTCAGTATTTGATGTTGGAGTAGATTTACGTCAAAATTCACCAACATTTGGAAGATGGCATGGAATAGAATTAAGTGATACTGGGCAAAGACAGATATATATGGCTCCAGGTATAGCACATGGTTTTTGTGTTCTTAGCGATTTAGCTGATTTGCATTATAAAGTAAGTAGATTTTATGATCCCGACGATGAGTGTGGAATGATTTGGAATGATCCCGAAGTTAACATTGATTGGCCATCAATTACTCCTCTTATCCACCAAAGAGATGCAGCTTATCAATCATTATCTCAGTTGATAGATAGTCATCAGTTGCCTCATAATATTCCTATTGAGGTTAAATAGATAAGATGTTAGATATTAGGAAGAAATTAGAAGGAAAGGTGGTTTCTATTACAGGTGCAAGTGGCTATATTGGTTCCGCATTAACTCAAGAATTAGAAAAGTATTCACTAAAAATAATACGTATTATTAGAAAAAAACTTGTTCCAAAAGATGGTGTTGAAGATTGGGTGCTTGATCTAAATAAACAAAGTAGTTGGATTAGAATTGTCAAAAAATCAGATATTATTTTTCATTTGTCAGGAAATACTAGCATCTATAATTCTGAGAAAGACCCGAAAGAAAGCTTAATATCAACTCTTTTCCCGATTATTCAACTGATTAATGCTTCAAAAGAATTATCTCGCATTCCTCGAGTAGTTTTTTCATCAACTGCTACAGTTTATGGACTCACTGATTTACTTCCTGTTTTGGAAACTAGACAGCCAAATCCTATTACTATATATGATTTGCATAAGTTTTTTGCTGAACAACAATTATTACTGGCAAGTAGTTGCAATACAATTGATGCAATTTCATTAAGGTTGGCAAATGTTTATGGTCCAAGTCCAACAGAAGCCCTTGCAAAGGACAGAGGTATTCTTAGTAAGATTACAAGAATGAAGTTTGAACTCAAAAGACCTTCATATTTATGGAGATGGTGAATATCTGAGAGATTATATTTATATTGATGATGTTGTCAATGCATTTTTGCATGCAAGTGTCATGAATTATAATAACTTGTTTGACAAAAATGATAACATACTCAATGTTGCAAGTGGAAAAGGTGCTTCAGTCATAGATGTATTTAAATTAATTTCTAGTGAAGTAGAAAAAATTACTGGTATCAAAGGGACTATAAACAATGTTGCATGGCCTAAAGATACCAATGACATTGAAAAAAGAAATTATATAGCCTCCATTGAATTATTTAAATCTTTTACAGGTTGGGAGCCAAGTGTATCTTTACAGGAAGGTATCCAGTTATTAGTTAAACACTTCAGTAAGAGGGGTATTAGTAATGAAATTAGTTAAATTGATAGAGTTTCCTTATCTTGAAGAAAGTAATGGCGACTTGGTTGTAGTGGAAGGAGACATAATTCCATTTAATGTGTCTCGAGTATTTACTGTAAGAGCATCGAAAGGTTCTGTGCGTGGTCAGCATGCTCATCGGCACTGTTCACAGATACTAATATGCACTAATGGTGTAATAGAAGTGAAATGTGATGATAGTAGAACAACTGAGAAATATGTTCTAGATAAAGCAAATTTTGGGCTGTATATTCCGCCAGGAATATGGGGATACCAAAAATATACAGAGGAAAATACAACCCTGACTGTACTCTGTGATCGACCTTATGAGGAGGCTGACTATATACGTAATTATGATGATTTTAAGCTTTTTTCCAAACAAATTATAGGGTGAGGTTAGTATTTTGAAAATAATAGTAACTGGTGCGACTGGCCATATTGGATCTTATTTAATTCGTGAGCTTGGGTATCAATTTAAAGGATCTGAAATTGTCATAATTGATAATATGATAACTCAACGTTTTCCTTCTTTGTTTAACCTTCCAGCTGAAGGTAATTACCGTTTTATTGAAGGAGATGTTGCAAACATGGACTTGAATACAGTATTTTCTAATGCAAATATAGTAATACATTTAGCTGCAATTACAGACGCAGCAGGAAGTTTTGATCGAGCCGAAGAGTTGGAGTTTAATAATTACCAGTCAACTGTAAAAGTTGCTAACGCTTGTGTTGAAAATGGTGCATCATTAATTGCATTATCGTCAACTAGTGTTTATGGCACTCAAAATAATGTTGTTGATGAGGACTGTTCAGAGGAAGAATTACAACCACAAAGTCCGTATGCAACTACTAAACTTAAAGAAGAAGAGTTAATTACTAAGCTTTGCCAAGAGAAAGGATTGCAAGCAATCCATTGTCGATTTGGTACAATTTTTGGGGCCTCTCAAGGTATGAGATTTCATACTGCGGTTAACAAGTTTTGTTGGCAAGCAGCAATGGGAAAGTCTATTAGCGTTTGGTCAACGGCATATGATCAAAAGAGACCATATTTAGATTTATTTGATGCATCAAGATCGATAGAATTTATTATAAGAAACAACTTGTTTGATGGCAGAATTTATAACGTACTCACTGAAAATGCAACTGTACATCAAGTAGTTGACATCATTAGAGAATTTATTCCAGATCTAAGCGTTGAGTTTGTAGACAATAGAATTATGAATCAATTATCTTATGAAGTGTCATGTGA
>Ga0233427_10004735_pt1 | contig 11190 bp, 17 predicted proteins | sample SI_118_April2016_5_FD_179885 | JGI IMG/M metagenome (GOLD analysis project Ga0233427, IMG submission 179885) | Seawater microbial communities from Saanich Inlet, British Columbia, Canada - SI_118_April2016_100_MG | ecosystem: Environmental > Aquatic > Marine > Inlet | place: Canada: British...
GTCTCAGGGCTCGAGGTTCCATTTGTTACAACACCCCCCTCGGGGTCGATTTTCACCGCCCTCGGCGGTTTCGCCGCTTCCGTAATGCTTTCCACGTTCGCAACTCTGTACAGACTAGCCACCGTTGCCGCTTCTCGAACTTAGTGCAATTGGCCCGGTGTGCAACAATCCGACATTTGGCCGATTCACGTTGAATTGGCGGTTCAGGTTCGCCCGCCTTCCGTCGGCGTTCTCGCTCCCTTTGGCGTTCTCTAGTCTTTTGTTGCCAATATTCACCCGACTCGCGAGCGATCGCACCCGCTTCTATTTCGCGGAGTGTTTTCACCGATACAACCCTCTGTATTGCTGGCGAACTGGCACGTACGGCACCCGTCGCCAGATTGCAACGTATCGGCCATTCCCGATATACACCCAGCGAACCGGAACCCGGACCGACCGCCGATAGTATGGTTGTTCAGCCCAAAGTAACCACATTACCTGTTCACTATTGACCAACGCGGGATCTCGATTAGGTCGCTCGATACCTTGCGCAAACGCGTTCGAGGCACCAACCAACACTAATAACAAACACACCCCGAGTGACTTAATCACGTGTGACCTCGTTTGGTTTCTGTAAATATTCCTTGACCCTATCGCCTCGTTTTGCCCTTGTCCTCGGTCGTTGTTTTCTTGCTGTGGCATGACCAACACAAACCTTGATGATTACTCGGAACCCAGAACAATGGATCGTTTGCCCCGCTCACGGGCTTGATGTGGTCGACCAACTCGGCGGGGCTCGGGTTGTCGCTAGGGCAACGCACACACAACGGGTTGCGGTTTCTGAATCGTTGTGCGTATCGTCGCCACTTCGACCCGTACCCGCGTTGTGAGGCGGTCTCACGTTCCCGTGTCTTGTTTCGGCTCGGGCTCGCCGAGCGTCGTTTCGGGGCTCGCGGCATTTGTTCCCGTCCTATCCATTAGGGCGCGTAACGCATCTGCCCCGCCCGCCTTGTCGATTTGCTCGCCTATCTCGCCACTCGCAACGGTTGAGCGTACGTTGACACCGGGTGCCGATCCCTCGAACCGGTTGAGATTTACCCCAGCGTCGGCGGGTTGAGCCGTTGTAATGATCGTCGTATGTGATCCGAGCGAGAGCGGCGTACCGTCGGGCGCTTGTGGGGCGATACGCACGCCAAATGTGCTCGACTGTAATTGAGTGCCCGGCGGCAACTCCTTGAGAGTATTACACCCCGAGGCGGTTGTGAGAACGAGCAACGCACCCACGAGGACCACAAGAGCAACCGAGCACGTGTTACCGAGCGTCCGGGTTTGGTTTGGGTTGAGTTTCATGAATCACCGTCGGGGCGGCATACGCCGCAGGGCAGAACGAATAGGGAGAATCGCACGGGGCACCGAAACCGACCGAAACACGAGAGCGAGGCACGCAACAACCCGAAAACGAGACCACCGAAACCAACACAATTAACGCGGCGGTGAGTTTTCTCATTTTTGCCCTACCAAAATCATAAATTTAAAAGAAAATGCCGCGAACGTCCTTGTTGGCGGCATTTCGTGTGCGGTGCTAGGTCTCTCGAGTCTCTCACACTCGAGCCCTTCCCCAGACCACAAGAGGCAATGATCGTCCTTGATCGCCTCAATGTTGGGGAATGGTGCGCTGGTTTTGAGAATAGAATTTGAAATTCGTAACACCGTCGGGCGGCGGAACCGAGGTTGATTCAATCGGTTCGCTTTGGCTCGACATAAAACCGTATTGCGACAATCGGCAACCCAAAGACACTAAAAGCCCACTCGACGACAACCGAATCGCCGGTTTGCATTGGCGTTGGGTGATCGGCGTTGGCCTCGTGACCGGTTTCGGGCTCACGATTGCCGACCTCGCCCGTTTTTTAAGAGCAAGTAGGGGCAACACCTCGAGGATGATTCGCCAAACGCGAAAATTGCTCGACGCACATTTTTCGATTTCACCGACGGCAGAATATTTCGCAACCGTTTCGAGCGTCTCAGATCTCGGCGAACGCTCGTATTCGGGCGAACGTTACCTCGCCTACCCCGGCGAGCGGCAGGTATCGCGAGGCGAGGCGAACGCGTGCGCTTGGTGCGGTGACCGGTGCAACGATAGGCGAATACACAACAAACGCCCCGTGTGTGCCGAGTGCCACGGGGATTTACTCAACATCAACCTAACGAGGGCGGCATGAATTGGCAGAATTCAACGGGCCGCGAAGGTGTGAAGCCGAGAATGCCAGCGTATCAATCAGGTAGGGCTACCCTTGAATATAAGTCGGGAAAGAAATCAAAACCGTGTGATAACTGTGGAGTGACCCACGCGACGATGTATCAACTTGGGCTGGCCCGGTTGCCGGGGGAAAAACCAAACCTCAAATGGCGCCTTTGCGTTACGTGTCGATCACACGTAGAGAGCTTATTTGAGAAGCACACAAGAGAATGGTTATGGCGGTGATTTCTCCACACTCCGCGTTTGTGCATATTCCCAAAACGGGCGGCAATTTCGTGCGCTTATGCTTGGCCGAAAACGACCTCGAGTTGCGCGAGGCAAACGAGGGTCCAGACGGACGGACACCAACCCAAGCGCATCAATCACACCGAGCGTTGGCGGCGTATCCTGACTTGTTTTCGTATTCGTTCGTTCGCAATCCTTATCAATGGTATCGGTCGGCGTTTTGCTACCGACAACAACGCGGTTGGCCTCAACACGGGCGAGGTATGGATCTCGACGCGTGCAAATCCGATTCGTTTGCCGAGTTTGTGTTTGGGGCCTGTGAGGCCTTCCCCGGTTTCTTAACCCAACTATACGAGCAAATGATTGGCAACCCGATAGCCGTTGATTACCTCGGTCGAACGGAAACGTTGCGCGAGGATCTGTGCGAGGCGTTGACGTTAGCGGGCGAGGCGTTCGACGTTGCCAGCATTATGGACCGAACGAAATCAAACACCGCCGGTGCGCTCGGCAAATTCGACGAGGTAATTCTCACCACCGAGATCAAAGAGCGGATCTACGATTCAGAGAACACCTCATTTGATAGATACGGATATCCCCAATGAAACCGGCGGCAAATTACTCACCCCGAACGCAATGTTTGCATTGTCCCGAATGCCACAACCACGCTTCGTGTCAAATCTACTTTGGCGACCCGATTTTGTACGCAACAATCGATTTCCGATTAGTTTGTGACTAGGTTCAGGTCCTAGTGGGATATTATTTCCCGTGGAGGTTCGAGTCCTCTCCTGGGCACTATGTTTTTCGGGGTGAACCTCACCTCACGGTGTTCCGTTTCTCTCGTTTCAATTGTCTCTATCCCTAGTGGAAAGCGAGCGTGATTTATGAGCAGAACCGGCAACCCCCGAAAACGTGTCGCGGAAAAACGGATCGTTGTAACCCGTCGGGCGGGCGGTGCTTGGGAGGCTTGGGGTTTTTTTCTCATTTGTTCCGGCATCGGGCTCGCTACGTGCGGCGTTAATTGGTTGATTCCGGGTATTGTGGTCGGTTGTGTCGGCTTGCTCGTTTTTGTCGTTGGGCGGTTGATGTGACGTGTACACGTATGAGCGTCGAAAACGAGTAGGAAAGCGTTCGACAACGAGTCGGCAACGTGAACCTAAACGATTCGACAACGTGTCGGCAATGAGAACTTAAACGGTGATCACTCTACCCTTTAACCTACACCCAGATCCAAGCCCCACCCCCCAGAGGTGACGGCGGCATTTTTGAGATTTAAGAAACCGCAACTCGCCGAGCGAGGACCGTTGCGGCGGAGCGTTCCGACGCTTTTGTGTGAACAACCTCGCTCGGCATCTTTACAGATCTCAAAAACGCTGTACTCTTTGGGAATGCAAACGATGCCACGCAACGCCGCGCACCTCGACGCGAATCTAGACGCCCTCGACCCGCTCTCAAGGGAGTTCATTACCCAATGCCGTAAAGTAGTTGCCGATCGGCAACTCACACAGGGCGCTATTTCTGAGCTTTCGGGCCTATCACAATCACACGTGAGCCAGATCCTAAACGCCTACCACTCGCCCCGCCTCGAGCTTGTAGCAAAACTCGCCGACGCGTTGGGCATTGATGTGAAATTCATGATGACGTTTGGCGAATAGTTGCGTACCTAGTCAGAAACTTGAGCCAAATCTCGGAATTCTCAAAACTTCGTCTTGACGAGTTAATTACACCTTTCTAATATCCCCGACGTTCACACAAGAGCGTCGGCGAGTGCCGACAAACTTATTTCCTTGTCGGCATTCGAGAACCTAAACCTCCCGAATGCTCTCTCTCGGTGAGGTTCTCCCATGCTTAGCCCGTTTGCTTATCGGGGCAATCTCCCACGCTTAACCGGAGATCGTATCTAATGACAGATCAGGAATTGCGATTCGAATATCTATGCAAACTAGGCGCGGGGATCGTTCTAGCGCTTCTCAAACCTGGGCATGATGCTCGCAACGGTTGACTAACTAACTGCACGTGGTTTTTCCACGTTCCTACTATTTTTCACTTCGGTATACCTCGACCCAACCTATTAGTTATTCGACCGACACGGAACAACTTTGCACGGATGCGATTCACAGGCCTTAACAGGGAATCGCCACTATGAGTTTTTGCAACCCGCAAGTTTTCAACACGTCAACGGTTGACGTGATTCCACTTGATTTAGACCGAACCTCGGTTCGTGAGCGGCACCATACGGAGGGTCGCCGAGTGAAATGGTTAGCGTTTATGGAAACCTACTGCGACCGACTTGATATGAGGTATCCCGGCGAGCACGCACGCAACGTGCGGCGAGTGCTTGAGCGGTTTACGCATTGCCGAAATTTGAACGAGCGAACGGTCGACGAGGTCAATTCACTCGATTTAGACCAGTACGTAAATAAACGGCGGGGTGATCGTTGGCGGGGTAAGGAACTCGGAAACCGGACGATAAATAACGAGGTCCACATTTTGAACGCGGCGTTTTATAAGGCAGGCCCGGCGGGGTTTGATAGCCGATCGAGGCGGAACTATGGGTTTACCGAACACCCGCCCGCCGCCGAGCCGCTTCCCGAGCTCAAGACACCACCCGTTGAATTGACACCGGCGAGAATTGCGGCGTTTGTTCGATCACTCCCGTTTGCCGTGTGCCCTCAACCAAATCCGCATCAATTTTGGTCGGCGTTGTTTCAATTCGAGTTTGCCGTTCCCTTGAGAACTCGAGGCGTTTTGAATTTGCCTCGACCCGAAAACGATGCGTTTCAGCGGGGCGAGTTCGTGTTACCCGCGTTATACAACAAGGAGGGCACAACCCTCGGTGATTTTGCTTTCCGTATTCCGTCTAAATTGATCCCGGTTTTGTTCGCATTACCGAGCGCACCCGGCGAGCCGTTGTTTCCATTCATTAAATCGAACGGCAAACGATACTCGGTTCGCTACTTCTCAAACGTGTTGAGCAACTTTCAACAGGCGGCGGGGCTCACGATCGAGGACCGAATCACGCTCAAAATGATACGTTCGACGGTTGCAACCCGTTCCGCCGACGAGTTCGGTGATTCGGTCGGGCGAGAGTTGCTCGGGCACTCACCAACAACCAACACGATTAACACCAATTACAAACGGCATCGATGGACCGATCGGTGCGTCGAGGCGAGCGGTTCGAATTTATCAATGATTACCGACGCCCTCGAGCGTTAGCGAGTCATGCGGGCGGGCGTGTAGCCCGTTCCTATCCCGCCGAGGTTTGATCACCTTGGATCTCGGCGGGAGTTTTACAACTTAATGATTGCCCGAGGGGTGTTTGTAAAGGGATACAGAATGGCGAATTACGCAGCGGGCTCGATACGCGTTAGCGATCAGAACGGATCGATTAGTGTGATTCAGATATTCAACACCGTTCGCACCGTCAACGGTTCGGTTCAGTACGTTAATAAATGCTCGGTGCGGTGTGATTGCGGGCGGCATTTCGACATTACGCAGGCACAATTCCGAAACGTGTTTTCGTGTTCTAGTGCCTCGTGTCGGAGCAAACGAAACAAAAAACAACACGGAGGTTCCCCGCGAGGGGTTCGGTGAGTCAATGGATTGATTCGCCCGGTGTGAGGGAGTGCGTTTTTAGCACCGGCGCAACCCTGAAATTCGGTGCTCGGCACGGACGACGAGCCCGCATTTTTTACTACTCACTCGGCGGAGCCGGGTTATTTGAAAAGGATTTCAATTGAACACGACCAAATTGACGCTCACTCGTAACGTTGGGCAATCGCTCACACTACAAACAATCGACGGACCTATCGTTATCACTCAACGGGCTCGCCACAAACTGACAATCGAGGCACCGCCCGAGGTCGTAATTATGCGTGACGAATTGATTGACCCGGTTGGTGAGATTTCCCGCGAGGAACTCTCAACGATTGCAGACTAACGGATGCGTACGATATGGCTGATCCGTAGAGAAAACGCAGGACTTCGGTAGTCAAAATACCGCCTAAGTTGTACGCATCTTTTCACCTCAAACGCGCGGAATGGATTTCCTATGTTTGAATTTATCGGCGGCTCGGGTGTTGCGGCACTCTCGTTGTGTTGTTTCCTCGCGGGTTGGGCAATGGCGTTGATTCGACCACTCGTGAGCGACGACTCATTTACCCAGCCGACTCTATCGCGTTGCCGAGCGTGCAACATTCCGATCGGCCCGCATTGCCGAGCGTGCCGAAACAACGAGACCCGCAAAACGCTCAAATTGCACGTACACGAAACGGAGCCCGCCGCGTGATTGCCTTACCCCTACTACCGGACGAAGCACCACCACCAATTTGCTCAAATTGCAATTCGGAAGCAATTTACGACCCAGGACACAACCAAACACAAGATGAACCAGCGGAACCCGAGGGGTTTTGGTGCCCCGAGTGCGGAATCGAGTGCGTGCCATGAACGAGCCAATTAGCCCCTCGGGTCTTTTGGATTTGGCGGGTTGTACTCGGCGGGCGGGTTGTTCGTGCGAGTTTTGCGAGAACTCCGCCGAGGTCGATACGCAATACGATCGGCGGCACGCTAAACAATCCCAACCCAACGACCTAACGCACGCCGTTGACCGTTTCAAATCGCTCTCACACACCGAGGAAAAACGGCACCCGTATCTGTGCGGTGTTGCCGAGCGGAATGTTCCTCACCCGACAAACACGTTTCGTGAGCGTCCGACCGATCCCGTTTGTTTTGACATTTGGGCGTGTTACGAGGCGGGGCGCGAGGGCGTGACCGTTGCGGCGTTTAAACATCGACACGGAGGCGGCGTGTTATGAGATCAACCTCACCCCCCGGTATGCGGTTTTTGGGCAATATCGCCACAAAACAACTTTGCTTGTTTTCGACAATTGCCGACGCTCGAGAAACGTTTCGCAATGGATTATCCGGCGGCGTCACGTGCCCGTGTTGTGATCGTCACGCCCAAATTTATAAACGTAAACTTAACTCGGCAATGGCGATTTCGCTAATTTGGTTGGTCAAATATTGCCGCACGGGCGAACAATGGGCTCACTTCCCATCGTTGGCACCGGCGGCACTTGTCCGCACAAATCAGCTATCAACGTTAAAACTTTGGGGATTGATTGAACGCAAACCTCGAGGCGAGAACGATAAGGGAAAACACTCGGGGTATTGGAAACCAACCGAGAGCGGGCGAGCGTTCGCCGACGAAACGCTCGAGGTGCCTAGTTTCATGATGGTTTATAACGACCAAATTCAATCCGCCTCGCCCGTCAATGTTGGGATCCGAGAATGCCTCGGCACACACTTCGACTATGACGATTTAATGACGAGTTAATTTGGCCTCGCTCGGTGTGTGGTTCGGTGTTTCCGGGTTTTATCTTCGAATTTGCGGAATTCAATCGCGGGTGTACCTGCGAGCGAGACAGGTGCAAATGCTCTGATTCGACGGACTACTGGTCCAGATAACGCCCAGGCATAACTTGGCCGTGGAAGAAAGACTATGACTCAAAAACAGACTACGACCACGGCTCCAGTTGATGCCTTGGTTATCCGGGCCATAGCGATTGAAGACGCGAGATATGTATTGCGATGGTTGCATCAGCAGCGGGCACTAAATAGGGCGTGGGTGCCGAATAATATCGCCGAGTTGGCTGACAAGGCGTTAGAGCGGTTTGATGCCGCAGATGAGGCTGACTATGAATCTGCCGAGGCGATACCGATTACAGAGGCTGAAATTGAGACAATTGTGCGTAAGGTTGTTGACGGATAACGCCCCGGTTAACCGGGTGCGAACGATAGACTTTCATTTTCAGGAGACGGGTGAATGAGCACTCCGGTTGAACCGATTGTTATCCGACGATCCAAGCAACAGGTGCGGAAGCGGAATAATCTGGCTGGCATTCAGCTTGAGATGGACTGGAACGGAGACAACCTGATTATTGCGTTGTGTTCGTATTTCGAGGGCCACATGAATTGCCCCGACGAAGAACCTGACGACGAAAACGGATGGAAGCCGTGGGCAGTCCAGAAGGCTTACGAAGCGTTGGACATGATCGTCGATGAGGTTGAAACATCGGACGTGTTTCGAGTCGGATAACTTCTTTTTATCCTAGTTAAGAACGCAATCAACACGTCACGCGTACAGATATTGCGAAACGATTAATAGGGGCACGGACGCCCAGCGACGTGTAACCGGGTCGAATTTTCCCTAGACCGCCGACTCACGAAACCGGGTTCGATTCCCGGTGAGGCCACTCAATCAATCACGGAGATTCAATCAATGTTCGCACTCACAATAGCTCAACCCACCTTGGAGCAATTGATCGAGGGCGAGATTCGCTCGATTAACCGTTTTCGGCGTCTTTACTGCCTCAACCAAACCGAGCCGTTTATCGGTCCCGTGTTCTTGCACGCGGCGAAAACTCAAGAGCGGTTTCATTCCGAACACGCCAATAAATACCCGCTCGCCGAATTTGGTTGCGTTGTTGCCGAGGCGGTAATCGTCGGATGTTTCAACGTGTCCTCGATTGAATCGGGAAACATACCCGCCGAGTTGAATTGGTTAACCGACATCACACACCGAGGCCCGTTCGTTTTGGTGTTTGATCACGTTACCCGGCTCACAAACCCAATTCGCACCGCCGGTTCGCTCGGGTTGTGGGAATTCGACCCAAACCAAACCGCCGCCCCCCTAAACCTCTCATAACGAGGAACCTATGACTAATTCAGAACCCGTTGCCCCTTGGCTTGATGTTCAACACTTCGGCACCGGATTGAACCCCGACGTTATCAGTCTGGACGGACCAACAACCGCCGAGCCCGGCTCGGATGATCGGGTAACGGTAATGGCGTCGAGGTATGCCGTTGGCTTGTCGTTGTTTCACCCGGACGATGAACCGTACCAACCCGAGCGAGAATTGAACGCCCAACCCGTCAAAACGTGTGTGTTTGTGCCAGTGAGCGGGAAAAATAGACGGTGAGTGATTGGGCCCGCCCGTCGAGTTAGAGTCGCAACCCACTATAACCCGTTGTTAGGTAACCGCCGTTTGTGGCGTGAACGGTTCGCCCGTGTTCACTTCAGATTGGGCCCATCAAAACACTAGGACGGAAGCAAACGGAGTTGATTCAATGCGAGGTATGGACTACCCCAAACGCTCACAACCGGTGTTCGCGCAGTTTTTCAACCGATTGATGGCGAAAACGTGTGCGGCTCAAACCGTCGGCGCTGACGGTTGCTGGCTACTTTCACAAATCGTTGCCGTCGAGGATGCCAAACGCTATTCGGGCCCGGTGCGTTTTTTCAATCAGCAATTGTTGCCGATCCTCGGTTGCTCGAGCCCGGCGGGGCTCGCTCGCGTTCGATCAAAATGCATCGAGGCGGGTTGGCTTCACTACGAGTCGGGCGGAAAAGGTATTGCGGGGTTGTATTGGGTGACAATCCCCGACGAGGCGGCATCAATTGACGGCACGTTTTTTGACGAGTTACCCGAACCGGCAACGGAATCAAAAACACCGCCGGTTGTGAGCGAACCCGCACCCCTTTTGAGCGAACCCGAACCCGCCGCACTCACCGACCTCGTGTCGGGGTGCGGCGTTGTAATGGCGGCGCGGGCGGTTAGCGCGGCGTTGCGGGTTGTCGATGCCAATTACGTGCGGGCGGTTGTGGCTCACTTTCAATCAATCCCAAACGGTTGGGCACCCGCCGCGTTAGTCTGGCGACTAGAAACGCCCGCGGTGCTCGCCTTACCGCCCGCCGAGGGTTGGCCCGAGGTAAACCCAACCGCCAAACAACGAGCGGCAACGGAACGTGAGCGGGACCACAATGAGACAACCCGAGCGGCACAACAACAACTCGCCCGCGAAACCGCAAACACGAAACAAATCGAGCGAGCCCGGTTCGAACAACTCGAACTCGATTTCGGGGCGGCAATCGATGCCGCCGAGGATAGCGAGATTTTGATTTTATTGTCGCCATTTGAGCGGGAACAACTCGCTCGAGGTAACTCAACTCGCCGATCACCGTTGATCCGGCGGCACTTGCTCGAGGCATATTCAAACCGAGGTTAAATGCACTATCTAACACTATTGGAGATGGCCGAAGCAACAATTGCCGCCAGCCCGGACGCGAAACGCGATTCAATGGACGACAGGCTTTTGCTTTCGATAAGCGAGCCTAAAACGCACAACGGATATCGTGTCAGACTGTTTCAGACTCGAGGCCCTTACGCGGTCATCATTAACGGCAAATGTGGCAAATTGACGGTTCACGCTAGTGCCCGTCGAGTTCGTGAATTCCTAAACGGTTATGTAGTTAAAAGCGAACTAGGACAGGACACCAACCAACAATGAAATTCTCGTTGCCATTTCCGCCGAGCGTTAATCATTATTGGACGACTCGAGGCACTCGGCACGGTAAACGCCTATCAAACAAAGCAACGAACTACCGAAACGCCGTATTTGCGGCGGTCCTCGATTCTAACAACGGTCACATTGCAACGCCCGCCTCAGGCTCGTTACACGTAACAATTTACTACACGTGGCCCGACCGCCGAAAACGGGATCTCGATAACTACCCCAAAGGGATCCTCGACTCACTCACTCACGCGAGGGTTTGGGTTGACGATTCGCAAATCAAGGATTTGAGGCTCGTTTGTTCGGGCAAATTCGCGGCACCCGGCGGCGTTGTCGTCTTAATTGAACCAATTAAAGGATCCCTCTAATGGCCCGAAATA
>Ga0233427_10004737_pt1 | contig 11189 bp, 8 predicted proteins | sample SI_118_April2016_5_FD_179885 | JGI IMG/M metagenome (GOLD analysis project Ga0233427, IMG submission 179885) | Seawater microbial communities from Saanich Inlet, British Columbia, Canada - SI_118_April2016_100_MG | ecosystem: Environmental > Aquatic > Marine > Inlet | place: Canada: British...
CGGTCGGAATCTATCTCGACGATTGCGACGAGGAGAACGGTCCGCTGCTGGCGATTCCGGGCTCGCACAAGGGCCCAATCCTGGAGCACAACGACAACGGCCACTTTCTTGGCGCCACCGACATCGCCGAGGCCGGGCTCGACAACAGTCAGGCGGTATCGCTGCCCGGCAAGGCCGGATCGATCACGCTCCATCATGTCCGCACTTTGCACGCCAGCAGGGCGAACACGGGCGACCGGGCGCGTCTTCTGATGCTCAACAGCTACAAGGCAGCCGACTGCTGGCCGATCCTGGGCGTCCCCGATCTCGACTGGTACCACGGCTGCCTGGTGCGCGGCGAAACGAGCTGGACGCCACGCATGGAGCCCAACCCCATCCGTATCCCGGCCGACCTTGGCCAGGTCGGGCTGTTCACGAGCCAGGAGGCGGTTCGTGGACGTTCCTTTGGGGAAGATGCGGTTGCTGCCCGGTGAGAAACTTCGGACAACGCAATCGTGATGGTGGCAGCGGCCATTGATCTGCCATAGATCAGTCTATGCTGTTGGCTGGTGAAGCAAGGTGACGATGATGAACTTTAGGCGTCTGCTCCTCTCTGCGGCTCTGGTCTCTGGTTTGTATACGATTGCGCCGTCTGCGATCGCGCAATCGGAGAACTGGTGTCAGATCGCGATCCAGTCACACGCGAACAATCTGGGGCTGGCGACGATCGAGGCCTATGACCTGTGCCTCGAGACAGAGGGTTTGCCGGAATCCGGTCGCGGTATGGTGTTTCACCAACGCGGTGAAGCCAAACGGGAGTTGGGCGACTACGAAGGGGGAATCGAAGACTTCAACATGGCTCTGCCCCTGGTGCCCCAGCCCGAGAAAACCTATGCCGCACGGGGGCTGACCTACCTGACGGCAGGAGACTACGAACAGGCGATTGACGACCTCTCGATCGCGATCGACTACGCGCCTGAGGATTGGGTCAACTGGTACATTCAGGGGCTCGCCAACGAAGCCGCCGGTAATACCCGCGCGGCACTCATCGGCTACAGCTCGGCCCTTCGATTTGGACCCGAAAACGCGTCGATCATGCTTCGGCGCGCCAATGTTCGCGGCGAACTGGGTGATTACAAAGGTGCAATCGCAGACCACAGCAGGGTGCTCGCGATCGATCCCGACGATGCGTCGGCATACAACGGGCGCGCCTGGAACCGGTTCATGGCCGAAATCGAGCTGGAGGAGGCTCTGGTCGATGCCGAGCGGGCGGTCGAACTCAGCCCGGAGGATTTCAACTCGGTCGACACCGTGGCCCACCTGCTTTCCAGCCTGGGCCGTCCTGACGAGTCACTGGTGTGGTTCCAGAAGGCCTCGGATCTGGGCGGTGAGATCCTCATCACCTGGTATCAGGAGGAACTCGCGGCCAAGGGTTACTACGATGGTGCGGTCGATGGGTTGATGAACGCTTCCACGCTTGTGGCGCTGGAGGCCTGCGTTCGCGAGGATTGCCGCCTGCTGGCCGACGCAAACCCCTGAGGTGCGGCGCTGGGACAGGCAGCCTGCATTGGTTCAGGTGGCCAGGTCCTGAACCGGTCCGTTACGATCAAGCACGACGTGACTAATCTGAGCCCCGAAATGATCTGACAGCAGGCGGGTCAGGTCTGCTACAGCGGCCTGGAGATCTCCCGCACCCAGGCTTTGTATCGTGACCACAGCCGAGTTCGTCTCGGGCGTTACGGGGCTTCTGATGTCCTGGTACCAGTTCCAGCGGCGGCACAGCACCTTTTTGTCATCGGCATAGATGATCTCGCCGGTCTTGGGCGGATCGTTCCGCGGCGGCTGCTGGCCCAGGGCAAAGAACGTGTCTCCCTGGCGTGCCTCTCTGAAGCAGACGTCGCCCACGAGTTTGTCGAGATCGTCGGCACCCAACGGAAACACATGCTTGAGTGAAACGGCATTGTAGGCGTCAACAAAGGGGTGGATCTGCGCCAGTCTCCCATCGCGCCGGACCTTGCGGATGAGTCGCTCGACCGAACAGCGATAACTTGTCTTCCTCACGCCGAACGCCTTGTAGGCCTCCCGCCAGACCGCAACGCCAGGGATCTCGCCCATCCCCTTGTCGGCAAACCGGACCTGTGCGTCGGCCTCGATGGCCGTGATCTCTTCGGCAAGTGCCGGCGGCACTGTTTCGGGCGCACTGATGTTGCGGGCTGTAACGACCGCGACCTGCAGGTCAGGGAAACGCTCGATGATGGTGTCGATCTTTGCTTGCACGAAAAAGGGACCCTCATGAAATCTGAGGGCCCTTGGTGCAGGAGCGAAGGCCTTTGTACAAGGCCATCAGGCAAACAAGCTTACTCTGCCGCCTGTTTCTCCAGATCGGCAGACAGTCTGGCAATCAGATCGCGCTTGGCGTCTTCATCGAGCTTCTTGAGTTCGTTGTTGAGGACACCCTCGTTGGGCACCTGATTCCAGTAATCCAGGGAATCCATGCCGAGCAGGGCGGCCTTGCCGACGAACTGGCGCAGAACCTCGTTGGTCGGGCCCATGACCCAACCGGCTTTGCCGTCGCGCAGCAGACGTTCGAGACCCAGCGAGGTCTTGTAGCCGCTGCCGCCACAGGCCTGCAGCATCTTGTCGAGCACGTTGTAGACGTTCTTGCACGAGATGAATTTCGACATCCATGTCCAGTGCAGCAGGTTTGTCCGTGGTGTCCAGTCGGGCTCACGACCGTGACGGGTCCAGTCACAGTTGTCTGTCGCCTGGTCGAGTGCCTGAGCGACGCCGAAGGTGTAGAGGCGTGAAGCCTCGGTATCCATCAGGCATTCGCCGACGTAATCCTGAATGGTGGGATAGTCCGCGACCCGCATGCCGACGTCCTTGTGGACCTTACGGGTGGTCTGGCCCTTGGCAATGTCCATCGCAGCCAGCGCGATGCCGTTGTAGGAGGCGGCAAACATCGTGAGCCCGATCGGGTCAAGCGCTTCGTCGTTCGAGGTCGCGCCGTCGCCGGGGAACCCGACCATGCGGTGTTTGTTGACCTCGACACCGTTGATCTCGATCGGCCCGGACTGGTTGCCGCGCATACCCATGGCGCTCCAGTTGCTCTCGCCGGTGACGATCTCGTCCTTCATGACCAGAAACACCGAGAGGTTGGCGAAGTCCCCGTTGAAATCCGGGCTGGAGGTCTGGGCGACGTAGAAATCGGCGAAACCACCCGAGGTCGTCCACGATGATTTCTTGTGCACACGCCAGCCATCGTCTGTTTTCTCGGCCTTCGAGGCCATGGGATACCAGAAATGCGAACCGGTCTCTGGATCGGAATAGGAGGCGGTGCCGATAAAGACATCATCGTTCAGGCGGCGCAGGACGGCCTCGATCTCAGGATTGCCTTCGGCACGGAAGAGCAGGGCTGAAACCGAAAGAAGGTGCATGGTGTAGACCAGAGCGGTCGAAGGGCAGCCGTAGCGCCCGATCGTCTCCAGCACCATGGCGACACAGACATGGTTCTCACCCAGGCCGCCATACTTCTTTGGCACATGAAGCGCCAGCAAACCCAATGAGGCGAGCGCCTCCATGTTGCGGCGCGGGTATTCGTAGGTCTTGTCGAACTCGATGGCGTTGGGGTGCAGCGTGGTGTTGCAGATCTCGATCAGCTGCGCGCGCAGTTCTTTCTGCGCGTCGGTCAGCAACCAGTCAGGATCCCAATCGGCCCCGATTCTGTCAAATGCTTCTGCTTCCGCCATCGTTCTGTTCTCCGAATGTGATGTGTCTGTATGATCAGCACAGAGCATGTGAGGCGAGATTGAGCCATGTCAAGCAGTGCCGCCACGCGACAACACGAAATCACTGTTCGATGAGGGGCGGGGCGATCACGGGGTTGTTGTTCGACGTCTTCGGCACGGTCGTGGACTGGCGTACCGGTGTTGCTCGCGATGTTGCAGGATTTTTCGATCCTCTTGACGTTGATGTGGATTCCCATGCGTTTGCCGATGCCTGGCGGGGGAAGTACCAGCCCGCCATGAAAGGCGTGCGCGACGGCGCAAGGGGCTACGTCGCGCTGGACACACTTCATCTGGAAAACCTGGAAACGATTCTGGCTGAGTTCGGTCTTGCCGACAGGGTCGATCAGGAAGGACGTGCATGGCTCAACAGGGCCTGGGAGCGGTTGCCGCCATGGCCTGACAGCGTGCCGGGGCTTACCGCGCTCAAGTCCCGGTATGCCATCGCGACCTGTTCGAATGGTTCGATCGCCCTGATGCTCGGCCTTGCACGTTATGGTGGGTTGCCATGGGATGCCCTGCTGGGCGCCGAGATCGCGCAGTCCTACAAGCGGAAACCGGAGGTTTATCTCAAGTCAGTCGAGGCGATGGGCTATGCGCCGGATGAGGTGATGATGGTTGCCGCGCATAACGACGACCTTTTCGCCGCGCAGGACGCAGGGCTTCGAACCGCCTTCATTCCGCGTCCTACCGAACATGGCCCGGATCAAACCTCGGATCTGGAACCGACAGGTAAGTGGGATGTCGTGGCCGACGATCTGCTGGACCTGGCGCAACAACTCAGCGACTAAGGAACGTTAGAGCACCGCGCTTGCGGCTCTGGCTGCGCGAATGCCCTCGTTTGCGGCGCCATGCACCAGAGAGAACTGTGTCAGCGATGTCGCTTCACCGGCGAGAAACACACGGTCGTCCCAGGGCTCCTGAAGCGCCGCCCTTGCCCACGCGCTGCCGGGTTCTGCTGCGGCATAGGAACCCAGTGACCAGGGATCAGAGCCCCAACGCGTGCACAACGTGGCGGTAATACGATCCCGGACATCAGTTCCGATCCCGAGTGCCAGGGCATCACACAGCAGATCGACGGCAACATCGTCGGGCTGCTGTTCCAGCGATAGGGTGAGTTCGTTGCCGACATAGCCCAGCGCGACATTCTCGCCGACCAGCCTGGTCATGATGTAGATGTGGTCGTCAGCGGAGACGAAGCGACCGAACGACGGCGGGCAGGTCTCACCAAAGACATCACCATCAAACTGCACTGCGATTCTGTTGACCGTTCCCATGGGCAGGTAACCAAGCGCTTCGCGAACCCGATCCGGCATCGTGCGCGCGAAACTGATGGTGTCTGATGCGAGCACGCCCACCGATGCCGTCAGGATCAGGGCCCTGGCAGTAACAACGTCGTCGCCGACGTCGAGCTCGACACCGGCATCATTCCAGTCGATCGCCCGGACCGGCGTGTTCACCATGACATCGGGCACACCGGCCCACGCCTGTACAAGCCGGCCCATACCTTCAGGCACCTGATGGACGGTCTCGCCATGAAGAAGGTTGGCCTGATCAACGGCTGACGTTCTCTCCATTGGCAGACCGTTCAGCATTCCAACCCAGGAGGCGAGGAGCGGATACCAGGGAGACGTGGTCCCTGCGACTTCGGCAATCGAGCGATCGGGGTCGGCGGGGTTGAACGCACCGATGGTGGCCATGGCCTCATCGTTGAAGGCGAGCCGGGCGCTATTCTCGGCCTGCGTTTCCCAGCGGTCATCCATGAGCATCGGAATCTCGAGCCCTGGAAACGACTGGTCGCTGGTGTCGAAGCCCAGGCGTTCGGCAGCATCGACGAGGAAGTTGTCGCCGTCGTTGGAAATCCAGAAGCCGCCGAGGTCGTAGGGAAAGCCAAAGGTCGCTTCGTCACTGATCGTGCGGCCGCCGACGACTGGCTTGGCTTCGAGCACGACATGGTCCACGCCAAGAGCACGGAGCTCCCTGGCGGCCGCCAGTCCGGCGGCGCCTGCACCAACGATTGCAACGTCCGTTTTCGTGGTCATCGACGGCGTTTAGAGTTTCGGTCGCCTTGACGGCTTCGTGTACCAGGGGTCGGCCGCTTCGACTGCCGCGCCGATCTGGAACACCGTCGGGTCGTCGTAAGTGCGCCCGACGATCTGCAGACCGGTCGGTACTCCGCGACGATCGAGCCCGGAGGGCACCGACATCACGGGGCAACGCGACATGATGTTGAAGGGATAGGTCATGACCCAACCCAGGAAGGGGTCGACCTCCTTGCCGTTGATCTTCACTTTCTCGGTGGTGGAATCAAAGTCTGCGGGCACGGCCGAGAGAGCATTGGTCGGACAGATCAGGGCGTCATATTTCTCCAGGATCGGCCCCAGCGTGTCGTACATCTCGCCTGCGATGTTGAGGCTCTCGATGTAGTCCATGCCGGTTGTCTTGGCGCCGTAGTCACCAATCCAGGTCGCATAGGGCATCATTTCGTGGCGATGCCGGCGCATGACGTCGCCGATGACATTTCCGAAAAGGTGGCCAAGGTAGTTCATGGCGGCGGTCAGCACGCGCCAGGTCCACTGCAGATCGACCTCTTCGACGATAGCGCCGGCGTCGCGCAGCTTCTTGATCGCCGCTTTGGTGTTCTTCTGGACGTCCTTGTCGACCTCGCAGTAACCAAGGTCCATGGAGAACGCGATCTTCATGCCCTTGATCGATTTGTATTCCAGCGGCAGCGTCATTTTGGGCTTGAGCGTGGCGATGTCGCGGGCGTGCGGGCCTGCCATGACATTCTGGAGCAGGGCGGTGTCGGCGACCGAGCGCGCCATGGGCCCGGAATGACAGTAAAAATCGAGATTGAAGATATGACCCTGCGGGTTACGGCCATAAGGCGGTTTGTAACCGACCACGCCCGAACAGGATGCCGGAATGCGGATCGAGCCGCCGATATCCGAGCCCGTCGCGATCGTGGCCGCACCGGCCGCCAGTGTCGCGCCCGTGCCGCCCGAAGAGCCGCCCGGCGTGAAGTCACGGTTCCAGGGATTGCGTGTCACGCCCCACAGATCGGTGTGGCAGTAGCCGGCGCAGGAGAATTCCGGGGTCGTCGTGCGTGCGTGCATGATGCCGCCTGCCTTGAAGCAGCGTTCGACGATGAAGCTGGTCTCGTCGGCGATGTTGTCGGCCAGAGCGACACAGCCCGAAGAGGCGGGCAGGCCCTTGATCGTTTCCTCATCCTTGACGGCCAGCGGCAGGCCTTCAAGCGGACGGGTGCGCGCACCCCTGGCGTACTTCGCTTCAGCTTTTTTGGCCTGTTCACGGGCTTCGTCATAGAAGGTCTGGGAGAAGGAATTGATCTTTGGCATGACCTTTTCGGCACGCGCAATGACGGCATCCATCAACTCGACGGGCGAGAGTTTCTTTGCCTTGAAGAGCTTTATCGCCTCGACGGCGCCCATGTAATGAAGATCGGAACTGGCCATGATTATTTCCCCTTCTTGGATGACTTGAGTTTGGGCCGCCGGGCAGGTCGCGTAAACCAGGGATCGGCAGCCTCAACGGCAGCGCCGACACGGAAGACCTTTTCGTCCTCATAAGGACTGGCGACAATCTGGAGACCGGTAGGCACGCCGTTCTTGCCGGTGCCGCTGGGCACCGAGAGAACCGGGCAGTGGCCCATCAGGTTGAAGGGCCAGGTCATGACCCAGTCGAAGCCTGGATCGACCGTCACGCCATCGATCTCGACATGACCGTTGACCGGGCAATGATCGGCAGCGACGGCCGGGATTGCGGTGGTCGGGCAGATCAGCGCCTCGTATTTCTGCAGCATCGGACCGAGCGTGTCGTACATCACGCCGACCATGCGCTGGGCCTCTATGAAGTCCAGGGCCGTGGAACTGCGCGCCTGGTCAGCCAGGAATGCGACATAATCGGTCAGTTCGTGTCGATGACTTCGGAGCATCGGACCCAGCGCCGCACCGAATATGTGGCTGAGATGGCCGAAGGCCGCGGTTTTGACCGCAGGCGTCCAGCCCAGATCGACTTCCTCGACGATTGCGCCGGCGTCGTGCAGCTTGGCGACCGCATCCATCGTGTTCTTCTGTACCTCCTTCGAGACCCGGATGAATCCCAGATCCATCGAGAGCGCTATCTTCATGCCGCGCACGGATTTGAAGGTGGTCGGCAGGGTCAGCTTGGGTCGCAGCGAAGCGATGTCGCGCGGATGCGGGCCCGACATGACGTTCTGCAGCAGGACGCAGTCAGCGATCGAGCGGGCAAGCGGCCCTTCAACTGCGAAGTGATCCAGGTTGAAGATGCGTCCTTCCGGGTTGCGCCCATAGGGCGGCTTGAAGCCGACCAGGCCACAGGTTGAAGCCGGCACCCGGATCGAACCACCGATATCAGAGCCCGTGCCGATTGGCGCAACGCCGGCGGCCACAGACGCAGCGGTTCCACCCGAGCTGCCGCCCGGCGTGTAGTCGGTGTTCCACGGGTTGCGCGTCACACCCCAGAGTTTCGTGTGGGTGATCACAGCCGCGGAAAACTCCGGGGTTGTCGTGCGGGCATGCATGATTGCGCCGGCATCAAAACAGCGTTCGACGATGGCCAGGGTCTCGTCTGCGATGTTGTCCTTTAGCGGCAGGCTGCCGCTGGTCGCGGTCAGTCCGGCAATGGTCGCCTCTTCCTTGACGACCAGCGGCAGGCCTTCGAGCGCACCTGTTTCTTCGCCCCGGGCATAACGGGCCTCGGCGGCTTTGGCCTTCGCACGCGCTTCCTTAAAGTGGAGGTTGCTAAACGGGTTCAGCTTGGGCATGACCTTCTTGGCGCGCTTTATCGCGGCATCCATCATCTCGACGGGTGAGAGCTTTTTCGCCTTGAAGAGCTTGAGCGCCTCTGTCGCGCTCATCCATGTCAGGCCTGTCTCTGCCATCTTGCCTGTCCAATCCACTGTTGTGGCCAGTCTGTTCCGTTCCGGCGGGAGCGTAAATCAAAGATCGGCGATAACCCATCGTAGGGCACGGTCTTGCCAACACCTTTGCGCACGCGCAACGTTGTGGTGCTGAAGTCGAGGACGCGTCTCCCGGAGAATTGCCATGAGCTTGCCCACACCGACCAACGATCTGGACCGCGCCGAAGATGATCTGCTGCGCGCAGGTTACTGCATCGTCACCGATGTACACACACCCGGCGAAGTAGACGCGCTGAAAGCGCGGCTGCTGGAACAGGCTGCGGCGGAACGGGAAGCTGCGCTGGCCTATGAGTTTGGTGAACTCTCACGCGAAGCGGGAGAGGAGAACTTCACAATTCCGGTTGGCTCCGATGCCGACATCCCCAAACACCAGTTCATCGGTGTTTTGATCAACAAGGGTGAGGTCTTCCATGATCTCGTCACACATCCGGTTGCCGATCGCACGGCGACAGCGCTGCTCGGGGCTGACTGGGTGCTCTCGGCCTATGATGGCAGCATCGTGCGGCCAGATGGGCCCCAGCAGGCTCTTCATACCGATCAGTGGTGGATGCCACGGCCGCAGGTGCGCAACCAGCGCCAGCGCCCGCCGGGCGATGTCCGTCGCGGCGAGTTCCATGGTAACGACATCGGCCCGGAAGACAAGCTGATTGCACCGGCGCTTTCCTGCACCGTTGGCTGGACACTGACGGAGTTCACGGCGGACAACGGGGCCACGCGCGTGGTGCCGGGCAGTCACCTCTCCGGTGAAGAGCCTGATCCCGCACAGGATTATGATAACGAGGCGGTCAGCGTCGAAGCACCGGCCGGCGCGATGATCATGTGGGATGCCAGGACCTGGCACGGCATGGGAAAGAACCGCACGGACCAGGAGCGGATTGCGATCAACACCGTCTACAACGCTCCGATGGCGCGCACGCAAATCAACTGGCAGGTGGCCTTGCTGCCCGAGATCAGGGACGAAGCGTGGCCCGAACTCCTGGCGCGCCTGGGCTACAAGGCCTGGGGCGGTTACTACGGCCGGGTTGGCGCTGCAGACGGCGACATTGCGCGGGCTGAAGATGTTATTGGCGAGATGCGGTGAATGAGGCCTAAAGGTCTCTCCCTTCTTTTTTCCGTCACAGGCCGGCTTGACCGGGCTGTCCATCCCGTTGTCCTGACGTGATTCCCCCGACGGAATGTGCCGTCGGTTCTCCGACATGGATCGCCCCATCAAGTGGGGCGATGATGGTTGTGGGGATTGGACGCTAACCCGTCAGGCACAGCCTGGCTGCTGCATCGACGATGGCTTCGGCGTCGATGCCGTGGACCCGGTGGATGTCGGGAATGTCTGCCGAGCGGCCGAAATCCTCGACACCGAGGGACTGGATGCGGTGGCGGCGGACGCTGCCCATCCATGACAGGGTCGCAGGGTGCCCGTCGAGCACGGTGATCAGGCCGGCGTTTTCGGGAAGGCGGCCGAGCAGGCGTTCGACATGGCTGGGTTCGGCGGCCTGTCCGGCGCGGCGGTGGTGACGGGCATGGTGCCAGTCGGCCATCAGGCGGCCCGCTGACGTCGCAACCAGAAGCCCGGCCCCGGGCACGTCCTCGATCAGCGCGGCATGGGCCTGGCGTGCCTCGGGCAGCATGGCGCCGACCGCGACGACGGCGATCTCGGCATCATCAGAAGGCTCCTCCAGCCAGTAGCCGCCCGACAGGATATCGTTCTGCAGGGCAGGGCTGATCTCGCGCTTGATCTGATCGACCGGACGGGTTGAAAGCCGGAGATAGACCGATCCGCCGTCATCTGCCTGCATGTGCTCGAAACCCCAGCGCATGATTGTTGCCAGTTCATCAGCAAAGGTGGGCTCGAAGCTCGAAAGCCCGGGCTGACCCAATCCGATCAGGGGCGTATAGATCGATTGGTGTGCGCCGCCTTCGGGCGCCAGCGTCACGCCACCTGGCGTGGCGACCAGCATGATGCGGCTGTCCTGGTAACAGGCGTAGTTCAGGGCATCGAGACCGCGGCTGATGAAGGGGTCGTAGAGCGTGCCGATCGGCAGCAGGCGCTCGCCGAACAGGCTGTGCGACAGGCCCATCGCAGCCAGCAGCAGGAAGAGATTGTTTTCGGCGATGCCCAGTTCGATGTGCTGGCCCGACTGGCTGATATCCCATGACTGCGCCGAGATGACTTTTTCCGACTTGAAGGTATCGACGTGTTCACGCCGGTCGAACAGGCCGCGCCGGTTGATCCATGGGCCCAGATTGGTTGAGACCGCGACATCGGGTGAGGTCGTCACGATATGGTCGGCGATTGCGGCGTCGCTGCGTGCGATGTCATTCAGGATGTTGCCGAAAGCCTGCTGGGTCGAAACCCGCTTGTCGCGTTTGTGGGTCAGGGTTTCGGGCACGGCGACCGGCGCAGCATGACGGCGGCGGGGATATTCCTGCGCAAAGGGAACATCCTTCAGGAAGGCCTGCAGCTC
>Ga0233427_10004742_pt1 | contig 11183 bp, 12 predicted proteins | sample SI_118_April2016_5_FD_179885 | JGI IMG/M metagenome (GOLD analysis project Ga0233427, IMG submission 179885) | Seawater microbial communities from Saanich Inlet, British Columbia, Canada - SI_118_April2016_100_MG | ecosystem: Environmental > Aquatic > Marine > Inlet | place: Canada: British...
CGGGGTAATCACCTTTTTGCATAAGGTCATCCATTACCTTTTTAGCTTTACCACCAGAACTGTATGTGCCAAGTATTTTTCCATTTTCGTCTTTAATTGTATACTTACCTTTTTTCCATCCTTCAGTAACTTCTTCGTGTGCTGGTGCAATTGCAAGAAGTCCTAGTTTCGATTTAGGAACTTTAAAGTGTTTAATTGCTAATTGTTTTGCGGGCCATATTCCATCTGCTTCACTTTTCTTAATTTCCAATTCCTTTCCACGATATATTGCAATCCATCCTGCAAATTTTTCAGCAACTTCAACTTCCTCGAAAAACTCTTGCCAACTTTTTTTATCAAAATTGAGTTTTGGTATAGATTTTTTCATATAATTAAGTATAGTATCTGTTGATTTGACATCGCTCACAGCAGTAACTACAATCTTATTGTTTTTCCACACTGCGATTGTTTGACCTCCCAAACCGTGTTTTTCTAAAGATTTACCATCAGTGGAGAGTAATCTACCTTCCAAACTTTCTTTATCATAAAACGCCTGTATGACATCTTTATCTTTTGGTTTAAGTGCTTCACCAAGTTCAACTTCTTCACCAAGTTCGCCTGGCGTAACTTCTTTATATTTTTGTACAATCCGGTCTGTACCATCTTCTAATACTTCTTCTTTCTTCATCTTTTTTTCTTTTTTATATTGAGCAATGGTTGCTGCACGTTTTCTATCAGCTGGTGACAGTTGTCCCCACCACTTCTCTATATTGTCTGGTTGTTTATCTACTTTTCCACCAGCCTTCTTCCACTTTGATATTGCCAATGCACGTTTAAGAGCTTCCTCGTCAGCCTCAACTAATTCTTCTTCTTCAACAAGACTATCTACCCATTGAATTTGTTCTATAAAAGTTTTCATCTAGATCTCCTTTTTTTGTTATATTTTCTCATATAATACATTAACGGTCCCAATTTTTGCTTGCATTGAAATTCTGCATTGAAAATTCGAGGCGATCAACTAATTTGACCGCTCCGCCTGTAAGTTTATCGATTGCAACAAATCCTTCTGGGGCTGTTACTTTATATCCTGTAGAAGTTTTCATCAAAGTCGTTATTCCTCTAATCTTTTCTAACTTACGAATAATTAATAGTTTTGCTTCAATAAGTAAGTTTTGCATTGCAAATATCTTGACAATTTCAGAAGAATTTTTCCTAAGAAACCCTACATATCGATCTAGTATAAGTTTCTTACTCGCCTTAGTCTTAGCTTGTTTTACTTTATCAATATCAGCTTTTAGTTTGTCATATATAAATGCAATTAATCCAGCCGTATGTTTTTTCACATTTTTAATTTGTTGTCCTTCTCTTACCAACTTATTAGTATAAGTCTGAATCAACCTTGCTGTTTGTGGATCATTTGAAATCATCTCTAACACACTAGAATTTAACTGACGGAATAGAGTTCCTGCATTACTTAATATTTTAGTAACCTCTCCAGTCTCTGTCGCTGTCATAGAGGCGCTCCCAGTATGATCTTTAAAAGATGCATCTGCTTGCCATATCGTATTACTTTTTTTAAATGCTCCTGAACTAACTCCAAAAGAAGCAGACATACTTTCCATTGAAGAACCACTATACGTAGTATGCCACACGATTCCCATAGTAGAAGATAAGACTTTGCGTGCTAATTTAGATTTAGCGGGTATAGCATAAACAATTGTATTTGGTTGAAATGTAATATAATCTTCCCCACTAATCGTTTCTTTTTTTATCATTTCTTTTACGAACATAAAGTCACCTTGTAAAATTCCTTTTATGTTCACTTTTGATAATTCTCTGAGAGCCACCGTCAATTTATTATTGAGGCTTGATGCTCCTGACCCAGGGTGGTTTTTATTAATATCAGCTTCAGTATAGTTTAATTTGCCACCTGACTTAGCAAATACACCTTTTGTTCCTACGAAAAATTTATCATTTTCCGGATTAATACCAGCGAACACTGCTGGTGCTCCATCCCATTTTACGGTTACATTGACGGAAGCATTAGAGTGTCCAGCTAACATATCTCTTAAACCTTGAAGGAAACTTATTGCTCCTCTTGTCCCTTTTACTCCACCATTTAACACCTCATCTTCAAGGTGTTCCATGTGAAGGTTCTTTGCTTCAGTTAAGAATGATGAGAATGCAAACATTACTGTACCTTCATGTGAGGAGCAGACCAAGACGATTCTGATTTAGCAAATAATAACATACCTAATACAATTTCATGTAATTTATCTAAACTTTTCCGTTTTATAGAAGAAAAAACAGTACCAAGCATAATAGTCTGAAATCGTGCCATAACTCGAACTTGTATTTCACTCTCTTGTAATTTATGTTTTATAGCATATTCATTAACATATTTTAAAAAAGATTTTTCATCTGTAAGTTTATTGTAATTAGAAGGAGTTGCAGTTGATGCCCATTCAATTATATTACTATCTCTTACAATAGGCCATGCTCTTGAAATTTTACGGAACGTTCTCTTCCCTTCATTGGTTAATATATAAATTCCAGTCTTTTTATCCATCTCAACTATCTTTTTGGCTACAGATGCAACGGCTTTTGTCGCCTGTTGCCCACCTATTAAATGATCAATGTATTTTAAATAAACTTTACCATGTGCAGCTTTTGATAGCTTTTTATTGGCCTCACCTCTAATAAGTTCACCAATTTTCGGACTAAACAACCTATACATAACTGTATAACCTTCCATACCCTGTCCACCATATTCTGTATTAACATTTTGGGCGAATAAATCACCAAATTTCATATCAAAATCATCAACTACATAAACATCACGTTTTCTAGCATTTATTGTAGTTGTTGTACCACTACCCATTTTTAATGATACTCCTATGATACCTGAGGGTGTACCTTCTATAGAACTAAGTAAATAATTATTTAAATCTGCCAAAGTTGCTTGTTCTGTTAAATCTTCATAATAGAGCCAAACATCTGCTGGATTCCATTTATCTTTATCAAATCTTTGTCCAGGCACAGCTGTCAGAAAAAGTCTCTTTGCTTCTAAAACTATATCAAGTTTGGAATAATCTTTAACATATCTTCTTGGGGCGTACTTAATAGGAAACTTTTTTGCCTGTACTCTATGGGATTTAAGCCACGCTTCGTTCTGTGATAACCAATAAACTAAACCCTCTGCGGCTTTTTCATCCAAAAGTTTTCCCTTTGAATTAGTAATGGTTGAATATACTTTAGATTCCTGTTTTATGAAATCAAAAAATTCATCGTCTGGTAAATCTCCTCCACCTTGATGATAAGCACTTAAAACTAAAAGCCATGATAATTCTTGTTCTTCGGTTTGTCTACTACCTCTACCTTTAACTTCTCCTGCGAGAGTTATTTGATTCTCATTCCATAAAAAAGTAAAAAATGTAGAACTTGGATTTCCTTGTGCTTTAGGGGGAAGAATCACAACATCTTCTACTTCAAATTCTTTTTTAATTAAAGCTACAAAATCTTTATTTTCCATTTTCTTAGGATTAAAAATCCTCGCTGGATTGGAATGTGTTGCTAGTCCAGCAGATTTTCCGGCAGATACTAATTGATTTTGAACATCTTGGCGGCCTTCCGCGATCAATTGTAAATTTGATAAATGACTTTTAAATGATCTCATTCATTCCCTTAAAATTAAATATATTTTACTGATATATTTATACTATTGGTCAGCTTCATTTAGTTTATCTTATTGGTAATACGTGGATATTCTGGTAATTGATCCTCAGTCTGCCACATGAATTCATTTACAATATGTAAATAATCTGGTATATAATATATTACTTGAACCGTAGCAACAGTCCATTTCTTTATGTGAATATAGCTGATAATACCTCCCTGTAGTCTACTAATTAGTTTAATCGGTCAATCGAATCCATTCTTCTTGACTTAGTGGGGCTCCAGCCCTTTTTTTGAGTAAATCTTTTCGCTGTTGTTTTACAGTCTTTTTTATAGTTTGTTTTATCTCTTTTTTAGATGGCATTTTAGGTGGTTCTCTTAATTTAAATGCTAAGTTAACTTCTCTCTCTATTAAATCTTGTACAACACCCCAGCTATAGTTTTCTCTTTCATGACTTAACATACTTTGAAGTTCCACGCAACCGGCCATTGTTCTTCTTTCAATTCTTGTATTTTATCAAAATCTTCTCTCCACTCTTTCCACAACTGAGCATTCTTATTCTCCATTGCTTTTTTTGATTTAGCGTATTGAGCTTCGTAATATTTTATACTCATTTTAAATCTTTCGTGTAATCTAAGTAACTTTGGCGCATATCGTTCACTGTAGTTTTTATTTCTTTTACGTCTTTTTGTATATCATATACTATTATACAGTTCCATACGAGTAATCCTGCGGCAATTGATGCTAGAACAGAAATCACTAATGTATTATCTACGTCTTGTTTTTTATGTATCATGTTTTCCTATTTCGGTGTTGGTAGTGGTACATTTAATGGAAATTTAGAAGTGTCGTTTCCTCTCAGGTCCGACAACTTATTACAAGTTATCCATACAAGGCCGTGTTCATCACTATTGTATAATCTTACATAATAGTCTTTGGGGAAGGCTTCATCTATTTGTCTGTAGAGTAGAGGATGATTTTCGTAAAATTCCCAGCATAATTTTTTACTCTTGAAGTGCTGGTCTATTTGTCCGCCCAACGAAAATGTAAAAAGAAGTATTGATACCCACACTTGGATCGCTTTCGATTATGTATCCCATCGATTTGATAGAATAGGAGTTCTATTTTCTTCTAGATTAGCTTGTTGTTCTTGTTGGTGTCTATGCTCTTTCAGAGACTTACACCTATCATTCAATTCATCCAAATCCGAATTAGTTAAATATAAAAGAAATGTATTAATTGCCTTTATCATATTTTGGCGAGAATATGACAGTTCTTTTTTATTGATGAATATTTGAATCTTGTTATCTGTTTCTTTCATAATGATGATATCCAAATATTCATATCAACTTGTGGACGATATTTTCGACCACAAAATTTAATTGTCCACATATTTTTTCCTTTTAGATATTTATAACTAGTACCACTATTGATCCCAGGGTGATGGTGGTATATTTTGTTCTACAGCAGTCATAAACACTTCTTCGTCAAGTTCCTCCCACCCCTCACAAGTTTCTTCTTCGACGGCATCAGCAAAGAAATTGCCGTACTGGTCTTCCATTACATAGACATCTTCTTCATTATAATGTACACTTTTATTTGTAATAAATAGAATATGAATCATTATTCCCATTTCAAGAAGAATGTAATACCCATCAGGCATAAAAGCCTTGAGTGAAGGTGCTATTTTGTTTTTTTCTTTCTTATAGTCTTCTAGGATTACAACTTTGTCATCACTCAAATTTAAACTCCCCGAAATCTTTTTTCGTCTTTTTTACATTTCCACTACCGCGGTCAAAAACAGGGATGCTGTCATCAACCAAATCTTTACCTGTATCAACTAAATCAGCTTGAGATTTATCTCCTAAATCAATAAGTCTCATCTTTGGTCTATCTACCCCAACTAAAAACTTTTTATTAGAAGTAGGATCGCTATATCTATTCTTCAATTGTTTTATTAACATTTGACCAGATTCTTCTAAATTTTCATTACTAATAAGAGCAAACATAAAATCTGCTGTTGCAGGAAGACCAAAACTTTCACTAGTATCTTCTAGTCCTACATCTGCATTTTGAAATCCTTGACGATTTGTTTGTGTTGCTGACATAACAGGAACATTAAACTCAACTGCCAATCCTCTAAGTTCTTCCGCAACAGATTTTATATAACTGTATGAATTCACATACACTCCTTGCTTAATTCGGGATGAAGAACATATGTTAATATAATCTACAAAAACAATATCTGGTTTAAAATTTCTTTTAAGATTTAATTCATTAAATAATGACCTAAAATGATTTGTACTTGCAGATGCAGTAGGATATTCTTTAATAATTAATCTTCCTTTAACTTTATTCTTAATATCATTTATTTTCTTATCATACATTGATTTAGGAAGAAGTTTTAGATCATCTAAATTAATATTCAATAAATTTGCATCAATTCGTTCTGCTATTCGTTCTTCTGCCATCTCTAATGTTATGTATAATACATTATAACCTTGAGATAATGCATTACTAGCCATGTGACACATAAACAAGGACTTACCAACACCTGTTCCCGCTAAAGCGACATTTAAGGTTTTAGTAGATAATCCTCCTTGTGTGATTTTGTTGAAATATTCTAGATCAAATGGAATTTTCTTTTCGACATTATGATAAAATGAATAGCGATCATCAGAGTCCATAAGATAATCGTGGCCCACATGAGGGTCAAAACTAACAGAAAGTGCAGAGGTAAGTAAATCAGGGATCGCACCTTTATCCGCCTGAGATTTTTCGGGTTCATCCAATATACTAATTGACGCAACAACGGCATTGTAGATTGCTTTGTCTTGACAGAATTTTTCTGTTGTTTCCAATAACCACTGAAGATCTGTTTGCTCATCGTTTCTCTCCTCATCTAAATGGGTTATAAGCTCTGTTACATTTTGGAATTCTTCGTCTTTTAATGGAGTACCATCCAACTCAATAACTAATGCTTCTTTAGTAGGCAGATTATTGTATTTATTAATAAAGGAATTTATTTGCTCATATAACAATTTATCTGTATGTTCTACAAAATATTCTGTGGTAAGAAAAGGTAAAACCTTCCTGGAATATTCATCATTGTATATTAAATTTTTAAGTATTAAGGTTTCTATCCTTTGCTGCATATTCATCCATTTGTTGTTGTATGATTTCAATTAACCACTCACCCAAGTTTTTTTCAAACTCGGTGCCCGCTTCTTCAGAAATTTCCATACCTACGTCATGTGGTGGAATTTCAATTTCATATTTATATTGACAAGCTATATCATCACCTGTCAATTCTTGTTCTGTTATTTTAAATGTTGTATATCTAATTACCGCACCATCAAATGGAGAATCATCTTGTACTAATATACATAATGATTTATCTATTGAATCATTTGGATTTGAACATACTTTATATAAATTATTCGACATTTTCCACCTCTTCTTTTACCTCATCAAATCCACCATACAAAAACACCGTCTTAGCATGAGCATTCAATTTGTCAAGAATTTCTTGTGTAAAATACTTTTCGGGATCATTTATAATTGCCTTTCCATAGACTTTAGAACCATCCGGCATCTCATATCTTGTAGATACTTTGGTGAAGATTCCCGCGTCTTCTGCCAACTCAATGAGCCCGTAATACCTATTCAAACCTTTATCATACCGTAAGAGAACATCAACTTTTTTGTTCTCCTTAGTCAATCTAGATTTGAAATTTTTACAATGAATTATATTTCCTACGACATCGGTTCCTTCTTTTTCTTTTCTCTTGGAAAGGAATATAATAGTTGAAGCGGCATATTGCAAGCCGCTTCCTCCGCCCATTACATCAGTTGGAAACATTGTGCCCATTTGTTTGTATGTGTGATTAGTAACTAATAATGGAATACCTGCCTTACCAAGTTTCAATGTCAATACTCTGAAAGCACCTTTGACTAATTGTGCTCGCGTCATATCTTTGGTTTCTTTACCATCGGAAATATCGATTACTTCTTTAGTAGTAGATAACATTCCGAGTGAATCTAAACACATCATTATTGGTCTATCTTGAGTATGATTATCCACCACTTTAACTGCTTGATGAGCAAATTCCTGAATGGTTGTTACAGGGAGAATTATCATTCTACTAGAATCAATTCCACGTTCTTCGATCATGGATTTGGTGAGTGCAGACTCAGACTCAAAATAAAGAACGCCGCCGCTAGGATTGTCTGCAAGAAACTGTTTGACAATGCCCAATGCAAAAAAAGTTTTTCCTGTTGCTGTCTCGCCCGCCAAAGCTGTAATTTTGTTAGAAGGGATTCCTCCATAAATATCTCCTGAAACTAATGCGTTTAAAATATAACTTCCAGTGTCCACAAAACCGGAAACATCTCCAGCTTCAACTCCATCTGACACTTTTGAACCAAATTCATTACCTGTCGCTTTTAATAAATTATCTAAAAAATCACTCACTGTCTTCCTTTCTTTTAATTTCACTTAAAATAATTTTAATCATGTTATTTATTTCCACATTTATTTTCTTCTATAGTCATTTATCAATTATTTCTATGACATGATATCCGTCATCTCTTATGGATGATGCGAACTTACCCGCCTCTTTTTGAGTTTCAAAAGTCATAACAGACATTGACTCTGGAATAATATCTACAGAATGATTTAAATTTCTAAAGTCTTCTACAGAGTCCGCTTTTTGTTGTTTGTATGTCTTTCGTGCATACCTTACCATTATACTTCCTGCCATGTTACCTTTTACATATACTACTATTATACACTAAATAAAGAAATTGTCAAGACTTGAACGACGTTCCGTGTCCCACCCTATTACATCTAATACACCCTTCAGTGGTTCAACAAAAGCTTTGTTGAATTGTGTATCATAATCTATATATTTTTCCAATTCAAATTCTTTAGGTAAATTATTTAATATGGAAATTACCTTATCCCCCGCTGGATTTGGGTCTTTAAGATAAACAAACTTTACCTTTTCTCCTTCTTGAATTATAGGATATTTTTTTGTAAGTTTCTTTGATCTCAGCATGTAATTATAAATCAATGAACCTTTTACATGAATTGGAGTACCCTTTGTGTAAATGCTAGCGGGATCTTTGTATTTTTTTAGTCCATTAACTGATCTTGGAAATGCAATCTTTTCCATATCTAAACTAAAAAACTTCTCTTTAAACTTTTCAATATAACTAATCACCTCATCTTCTGTACCTGAAATAATAATATTGAAAATAGCTTTCAATGACTCTCTACAAGCTTGTGGAGTAGAACTCTTAATAGCTTCAATACCTACAATCTTTAATTTAGGTTCTTCATATCGAACCCCCTCAGAATCATGAACGTTCAGAATATAATGTTTCTTTGCTGTCCAAATACCTGTATCAGCAATGACCTCACGTTTCATGACCATCTTTTGTTGATAGGCATTTACATACTCAGCCAATTCCTTATAAGATTCTTCAATAACCCCTTCAATTCTTCCACATGCTTTGTCTAAGAAATCAACAATTTTTTCATCATCAGTAATACCAACTTTAGAAACAAGATCTTCCAAACAAACATATAAAGAATCAGTATCCATAGCAACAATATAATCCTTATTCACCGTACCCAATGTAGTGTTTAAGTAGCCATTCACCGCATTTTCTGCCCATTGAACAGACAATTGACCAGCAACAGAAACGGCTTCTGCATTTCGTTCATCATAATACCGAAACCATTGATTACCCATTGCACCGTATGCGGAGTTAAGTGCAATCTTTAGGTTTTGTTGATAATTGTAATACTGTGATAATTTATTGGGGTCAGCGTTTCTTCCCTTTTTCTGTTCTTCTAACATCAACTGCTTGTATGTAACTCTATCATTATACATACTTTCCATTAACTTAGGAAGAAACCCCTGTTTATCTTTACGATAAACCGACCCATTCGGAGTAACTGTTACATTCTTTTCTTTCCAAACACTTGTATCAAATTCTTTATTCAATAATCCATCTACACCAATATCATCCTGCCATGTACCAAGAATAGTTTCTGGAGAAATATTATATTGCATGATCAAATGTGGATACAAACTATTCAAGTCAAAACTAACTATCCACTTATGTCTACCTTTTTGTGGTGCTTTTACATAAGCACCTTCATACATATCCCCCTTTTTTTCATTTTTCTTTTGAGGAATAACTACTTTTTCTTTCAAGAGATGATTATAAATGATAGAATCCCATAATCTAGTTTGAGCAAAAACATCTGTGAATGGACACTTTGCCAAATATGCTAGGGAAATAATCAATTCTAAAAGTTTCATCTTCTTTTCAAGACGATCTACTAATAACACATCTTGAATATTATATTCAATAAACTTTTGATAATCCGTTCTGTACAATTCGTGTAAAGTATTTACTTCAGAATAATCTAGTTTACGTTCACCCAATTCAACATGTGCGATATGATCTAATCTATAGGATTCTTGATTGGTATAAGTAAATTTCTTATATGCATCCATGTAGTCAATCTCAGACACACCATATATTTCATAAGTCTGAACTTCTTTTCCGCCCATACCAAAAATCTTTTGTTCTTTTACAAATCCCCATGGCGAGAGTTTCTTGACCCAAGCTGGTCCCAATTCTCCACGGATTCTATTAACTAAATACGGAGTATCAAATGTTTTAGTATTCCAACCCGTAATTACATGAGGACAATTTTGTTGCCAATACATCACAAACTGTTCTAGTAATTGACGTTCATCTCCACATTTATTATATGTAATATTTTCTTGAGTATTATTGAAGTCAGAACAACCCCATACTTGAATGTCATCATTTATTTTGATTGTAATTGCGGTAACTTCTTCATGAGCATTTTCTGGATTGGGAAAACCATGTTCTGAACCAACTTCAATATCGATAAACATTATCTTGAGGTGTTCTAATTTATAATCAATAGCTTCAGGATAAGTATCAGCAATAAAAGTATTCTTAAAATTTGTATTACCGTAGATTTTCATATTTTCTACACCCGCATACTTTTTTATTGAAGCACGAGTTTCCTTGATAGATCCCCACTGAATAGGGCCAACTAACTTATCATCAAGAGTACGCCAATCTGTATTACTAGTAGTGGGGATATATAAGGTTGGTTTGTAAGCATGTCTTTCCTCAAATGGAATTCCATTTTCGATTCCTCGTTCAAAAATGTAATCACCGAGACATACTACATCAGTATAAAATTTGGACATTTATTGTTAGGGGTTTAGAGGTAGCGATTTGCTGTATCGTATTTACTATTAATTTCATCTAATTTATTATAACACGACTTTACGTGTTTGTCAACCCATGTTGGTTTTGACAAATACGCACCAATAGCAAATAGAACTCGGAGATAACATTTAAGTATGAATTCTATTATTTTTCATTAAGATTATTTGAAAAATAGCAACATTTATTTAAGTTATTATAACATAATAGGATGTGATTGTCAATCCAATTCTTTCTTGAA
>Ga0233427_10004745_pt1 | contig 11174 bp, 9 predicted proteins | sample SI_118_April2016_5_FD_179885 | JGI IMG/M metagenome (GOLD analysis project Ga0233427, IMG submission 179885) | Seawater microbial communities from Saanich Inlet, British Columbia, Canada - SI_118_April2016_100_MG | ecosystem: Environmental > Aquatic > Marine > Inlet | place: Canada: British...
CTGGTAAAACTACATTAGTTAAAATGTTGTCTGAATTAGACAACTTTGAAATTTCCATATCTCACACCACACGTCAACCAAGACCTAACGAAACACCTAACAAGGATTATTTCTTCGTAAACGAAGATGAGTTTAAAAGATTAATCAAAAATGAGGAATTTCTTGAATATGCAAAAGTTTTTAATAATTTTTATGGAACAACTAGAACTCCAGTAATAGATAAATTAGATAAAGGAAAAAATGTTTTATTTGATATTGATTGGCAAGGAGCTGATCAAGTTAAAAATAAAAAACTTGATTACAAATTAATCACTTTTTTTATTTTACCTCCCAGTAAAGAAAAATTGTTTGAAAGACTTTCTAACAGAGATATGAAAGATAAATTAATTGCTGAGGAAAGAATGAAGCAATTTGAAAGAGACGTTTTGCATTGGATAAATTATGATTATGTTGTTATAAATGATAATCTTGAAAAATGTTTTTCTAAAATAAACAATTTAATTGAAGCTGAAATAAATAATGGTTCAAAGGATTATGATATAGAATTTATTAGAAGACATGTTAATAAGTTAACTTCTTAAGCTCTCATATTCACATGTAAGTTCGTAGTAAGTATCAAAATCTAAATTTTGTGGCCTTAAATTTAAATTAATGTTAAGTTTATCTATAACTTTCTGATCACCATTAAATAATTGGTTAAAAGGTTTTTTTAACATTTTTCTTCGATGACTAAAAAAAACTCTAGTTATTTTTTCTAAGTTTTTTGGATCTTTTATTTTGTAAAAATCTTTCTTTGGGGAAAAAAACAATAAAGAGCTATCTATCTTTGGTTTTGGAGAAAAAGACTCGGGTTTAATATCACAAATTTTTTTAACATTTAATTTCCAATTACTTAAAATAGATAATCTACCATAAGCAGATGTGTTAAATTTAGCGACTATTCTATCAGCCACTTCCTTTTGAAACATTAATATGAGATGATCGAACCAAAAATTATCTTTTAAATTTACTATCCATTTGCTTAATATTTCAGTGGATATATTATAAGGGAGATTACCAAATACAGTTACTCTATCCTTAAATAATAAATTTTCATCAATATTTAAAACATCATCATTTATTATTGTTAATTGATTGGCAAAAATGTTGTTAAGATTTTCCGCTAAATCATTATCTTTTTCAATTACAAATACTTTTTTAGGATTTTTTTTTAAAATAAAAGAAGTTAAATTTCCTGTACCAGGCCCAATTTCAAGAATAGTTTTGTTCGTAATTTCTGCTGTATTGACTATTGTTTCAAGAACATCTCTATCTGTTAGAAAATTTTGACCAAGACTTTTTTTTGCTTTAATCAATTTTTTTCCAAAAAAGATATTGCTCTAATTAAACTCAAGGGGTTAGATAGATTCTTTCCTAACATTTTTTGATTTGGGCCATGATCTGGTGATATCCTAGTAAAAGGCAATCCTAGAGTAATATTAATTGCATCATATTCAAACAGTGTTTTAATAGGCGTCAAAACTTGATCATGATACATGCCTAAAATCACATCAAAATTCTTTCTGTTATTTTTTAAAAAAGCTGTATCAGCTGATAGGGGTCCAGATACATTATATCTAGATTTTTTTAAATATTTTATAATTGGTTTAATTATTTTTTCATCTTCGTTAAATTTATCTATAGTTTCACAGTGAGGATTTAGCCCTAAAACTCCAATTCTAGGCTTGATGTTAAATTTTTTTTTATAAAATCTATTTATTAAATCTATTTTTTCGTGAATCACTTTTTTATTAATACTATTAGATACAAATTTCAATGGTAAGTGGGTGGTAACTGGACAAACAGAAAGTTCTTTATTGTAAATTAGCATGGCATTTCTCTTTGTTGAAAATTTTTTAGCTATAAACTCTGTTATCCCTAAAAATTTTTTATTTAAGAAAGATTTTTTTGATATTGGTCCATTTATAAATTTATTGGAATATTGATTTTTAATTAAATCAAAAGCAACTTCAAAACAATTTTGTATATATCGATTTGATGTACTTGAAATATTTTTGAAAGTCTTATTTTGATTGAAATTTACATTTATTAGATTTATTGATTTATTGTTCAAATTATAACTTTTTAACTTTGAGATTTCTAAAAGATTTATCCTTTTTTTTATCTTAAATTTTTTCATTTGAAGGTTTAAAATCTTAAGAGAGCATATTAATATCATTGGACTTTTATATTTTTTATATTTCTGAGCTTTAAAAAAAATTTCTAAAAATATGCTATTTGGTTCACCTGCTACTATTATTATGGGTTTATAATTCATTAATAGTTAAATCTTTTTTTACTTTATTTAGATATATATTTGATAATTGATTTAATTGTTGATTAGTTTTAACTCGAATGAGAGTGTTTACTTTTCTTTCAAAATTTTTTTCATCAGATACATTTTTTTTTATGTCATTAATTTTTAGTATTAAGAAACCACTTGCAGTTAATATAGGCTCCGAATATTCACCAATTTTTAAATTTAATAACGCGTTACTAGCAACTTTATTTAAAGAATTTTTATCAATCCAACCAATTTTACCACCAGATGAAGCTGAATTGGAAATACTATGAATTAAAGCTGCGTTCTCAAAACCTTCGTTTTGAATATCAGTTTTAATCTCATTATATTTTTTTTTTAAATCATCTTTATTCTTAATTCTAAAAATAATTTCAGAAAGCAACATTTTAATATCTGGATTGTTTTTAACTTCATTTGTTAATTTTTTTTTATCAATCACAATCTTAGAAATAAATTTTTTGTAAATTAACTCATTCCAAAGGGCTTCTACGCTTATCTTGTTCTTTATATATTCAATTTTCAATCCATTCTTTTTAAGATGTTCTTTGTATTGACCCAATGTATTAAAGCCTTTTTTTTCGTATGTGGTTTTGATTATATTATCTGCGTACTTATCGTCTACATTGATTTCTTTAATAACATCCAGCAAAGCAATTTTTTTTACTTTTTCTCTAATTAAAGAATTTTTAGCAATATTTATTAGCCTTTTTTTATTTAAATTTTTTACCTGTGGATTCAATATCATTAAATAGTTTGTCTCATTTTCTATATCAACAGATGTGATGATTTCATTATTTACTTTGACAATTATCTTATTTTCTAAAGCGACTAAATTTGTAGCATAAAATACAAATATAAAAATTATCTTTATAAATTTTATATAAATTGAATTAATTTTCATAATTTATTTTGATAAAGCTTGTTCAACAGATGTTATTGGAATAAGTGTTAGTTTGAACATTAACTCTTCAGCTGGTTGAAGATCTCTATCACTATAGTAAGATTTATTGTACTTAATACCTGCAATTAAACAATCATTTTTGTATTCATAAATTAAATTATAATATTCTGCCAAATCTAGTTCTCTGTTTTGTCTTGTTTCAAAAATTAAGGAATTATTTTCATCAAAATTATAACTTGTTCTATTTTCAATAACATTTGTATTTCCTATTACCCCATTTTCTTCTATAAAATTAAATCTTGTTTTGAATTCATTTTTTGAAAACTCTGCACCTAATGAGTGGTAATCAATTTTGTCTAAATCATTGTTAATAGAAAACTCATAATCTAAATTAATATTATCATTTAGATTATTTATAATATTACCAAAAATATTTGATCTTTCTTGAGTGATGGCACTATTTGTAGGTATGTTATTATTGTCTTCAGCTCTTATCACTGTTCCAAGCTTTAATTCAAGATACTTACTATTATCATCTAATTTTTCTTTTTTAAATTCTATCCCTAAAGTCAAGTTGCTACCAGACTCTAGTGTATCTATTAATCCCAATCTATTTAAATCAAAAATATTTTCATTATTTATTATTCTTTCGTCATTCGATGAATTAGCCATAGTTGATGGGTTGACTCTTAAAGAAATTTTAGGATCAAAATAATTTATGAATTTTTTATCTATTTTAACTAACGGATAGCTTGTTTGAAGCTCAATGATACCCATTAATCTATTACTTAAGTTTGATCTATATTCATCGTAATTTTTATGAGAAGAAATTAAGTTCTTTACATGAAAATTTACATTACTCTTAACACCTTTTTTATTTATGAAATCTAAACTTTTAAAATCTAAATCATTTATCATTCTAGATTTTAAAGTATTGGTATCTTTTAAAGTATTATCGCCTAGTGATGTAAAATTTAACAAACCTATACTTTGTTCGGATGTTAGTTCTTTAGAAAAATTATAATAAGGCAAAACTAGTTCATATCGATCATTATTTGTTTTTTGTAAATCTTCGTAAGAAATAAACCCTGTTTCTAATTCATATTTCTCATGGTTTAAATTAAGTTTTATTTCTGACTTTAATACATCAAAATTTTTAGGTTTAATTTTTGACTCTGTAATACTTTGATCAAAAACTTTTAAATATGTATCATTACTTACTTTTTGAATTGATATATTAAAATCACTCTCGGTAAAACTATCAAAATTTAACTTAGTATCATATTTTGCAAATAAATGAGTAATTGAATTTTTATCTTTACTTTTAAATGATTGATACCCATCAGTAAAACTAAAGTCTGCTATAAAAGACGAATATTTATTTTTTTGTCTATATTCATTTTGAAATTTATAAATATTTTTATCAAAAATAGTAGGTGTGAAAGTGAAATCTTTATTATCTGATATAGCCATGTAATATGGAATTTGAATTGAAGATCCAAGAGTCTGTGAATTATTTATACTAGGTGATAAAAGTCCTGATTGTCTTTTAACTGATGGACCTGGGTGAAAAAATTTTGGAAAATAAAAAACAGGCACATCATAAATTTTCACCAAAGCATTTTCATAGTTTATTTGTTTTTTGTTTTCATCATATTGTATTTTTTTTGCTTGTATTGACCAAGGTGTACAATTGTTGTTTATCTTACAGCTAGTAAATACCCCTTTATTGAATGTGGTGACACCATCTTTTCCAGTAGAAGAAACACCTTTAATTCTTGGGTCATTTTCTTTGTTCCCGAGTAAGTCTTTTCTAAATCTTAAATCAATATTTTGTGTAGCAAAACTTTGTTTTTTCAAATCGAAAACACCACTTTTAAAATAAAATTTATCATTGAGAGGTATATCAAAATTTGTGTTAACTATTATATTTTTACCTTTTAATATTTCATTAGTAATATCAATATTGAACTTACTAAGCTCGTAAATAGTTTTATATTTATTATCTCTAATAGATGCACTTTTATTTGACTTTATTATGTTATTAGAGTTTAAGATCTCAATATCTTCTGATTTTATATCAAATCTAGAACCTATCAAAAAATTTGTTTTACCCTTAGATCTAATCTTATTTTCATTTTTTAAATAAATTATATTTTCTGCAGTAATAATAAAATCTTTAATTTTATCTTCAGCTTTAACGTCACCGCTGGCTTTAAAAGTATTCTTTGAAGTATTGTATGAGATTTTATTTGCAATAATTACTCTTCCTACACCATCAATAATTTTTGAGTTATTATTGGAAATTATTCTATTTTCATTTTTTAAATAAATTATATTTTCTGCAGTAATAATAAAATCTTTAATTTTATCTTCAGCTTTAACATTACCACTTACATTTAAAATATTTGTAATTTTGTCATATATGAATGTGTCTGCTTGTATTTCTAATCCATTATCTGATACAATTTTACCTCTATTGAAACCTTTAATTATATTTCCGTTATCTGATATTTCTAATTCAGTGACATCAAAAGTGAATTGCTCGTTAGCAGATATATTAAAAGATAAAAAAATATTGATTAAGAAGATAAAAATAAATATAACAATTTTATTTAGCATTTATGTTCCTTACAAAATAGATGTTTATAAAAAACAAAATCAATAATGGAATAGTCACAGATCCTATTAAATTTATTTTCTCTGTCGAGCCTAACACGTAAAAAAAATTACTTATATAATAAATAACAACAGAACAAAATAGACCCAAAATAATTTTAACGTACTTGTTGCTTAATTTTTTGGTATTAAACATTATGATACTTGCTAACATAGTCATTAACACCAAATATAAAGGATAAGAAATCAATTTCATTAACTGAAGATCAATATCTATGAGTGAATAGTTTAATTTTATATAATTTTTTCTCATGTCCCAAAGATCTAAAATTGATAGAGACGATAAATTTGAAAATAAGTTTTGAATTATATTGTAATTAAAATTTGTATTTAATTTTAATATTTTTTTATTTCTTTTATAATTTTGTTCAAAGATATCAGCATTATAAATTAACCATTCATTTTTGGAGATATCAATTTTCTCACTTTTAATATTCCTAATTATTTCAAAATTTTGATTAAATTCTGAGATATAAGTATCTAATAAAAAATTTTGATTAATTTTTGCTGCATTTATCATTAATATTTTTGAATTTAGAGTATCTTTGATCCATAGACCGTTGTTAGTAATAACTGCCAAATACTTGTCGTCTTTTGTATAATTGGTCTTTAATTCAAGATAAGTGCTTTTAACACTAGAGGAAAAATTATAAAAAAAACTTATAATGAAAACACCTGCTAAAAAAGCAGTAATATTGATTATCAAAAGAATTTTTGAATTTTTAAGTCCTGAGTATTTGAGTATGTCAATTTGATCGTTAAAAAATAGATTATTAAAAAAAAGTTGTGTTGATAATAAGAAAATAAATGGAAAAACTTCAAAAATAAATGAGGGTGTGTTTAGAAAAGAAAAATATAAAGGATAATAAATTGAAACATCAATTTGTTTAAAAAATTCTAATTCAGTTAATAAATTTAAAATAAAAATTAAACTAAACATTATTAAAAAAATATTTAATATAGAATTTAAAAAAATAGAAATTAAAAATTTTGTATAAGTTTTCATTTGTAAGTTTGAATTGAATTATATTTGCGATTAAAGATTGAATATAAAATTGTAATAAGAATTAATGGCAAAAGTAAAATGATTAAATTATTTATTAAATTATTATTTACAAACCTTAACGTCATTTCAGAAATTATAATGATAAATACACCAATTAGAAATATGACCAACCTAAACTTAAGATAATTAATACTTTCTTTTGATTTAATTATTAATAATAAAGTTAAAAGCATTAATACAGGAATATAAAAAGGAATAATTATTCTTTTATGAAACTCTTTAAGAATATTGCTAATATTATCAGTTCTACAATTTTCTATATTAAGTTTTTTGCTTAAATCAATTAATTTTTCCTTATAAATTTTCGAGAAACATAAAAATAAATTTATCGTAGAAACTTCTTGAGTTTTTCTGTGAGTAATAGTATTTGTTTTTAAATCATTTAAACTAAAATTTGATTTTGAAAATTTAAAATTAGTTATCTTACCTTTAACAACGCTTATTGTTTCTCCATTAAATAACTCAAATATTTTTTGGTTTCCAATGTTTTTAAAATTACCTTTTTTTGCAAAGGTTGTTTGAAAATTATTAAAGCCACTTCCTTTTTTAATATAGATATTTGAAAAACTTCCATCTTTGTTCCTAGACTCGCTGTAGATCGTTAAGTCTTTAACAGTGTCGTTGAATTTTTTTGGTTTTATAAAATTTTCTAAAAAATTAATATTCGATTTTCTCAAATAAGATCTAGCTTTATCTTGTGTGGCTGGAACTATAATTGAGTTTAAAAAAATTTGAAGTAGAGTTAATATAATAGAAAATTTAAAAAAATAATTCACCACTGTTATTTTGTTAACTCCATAATTCCAAAAAATTACTAATTCATTGTTAAGTTCATATTTAGTTATGACGTAAACAAAACTTAAAAAAAATATAAAAGGCAACACTTTACTAACTATTTTGGGAAATATAAGAAAAGTAAATTTAAGATAGACCAGATGATCTCTACCATCCTCAATCATTATATCTAAGAAATTCACAGCTTGAAAAATCCATATAATTATTGAAGTAAAAAAAAGAGCTATGAAAAAAAATATCAAACAATCGGTTAATAATTTGTTAAAAAGTATTTTTTTCATTGAAATATGATAGTTTTATTCATATATAGCATTCAACTCGCATAGAGTGTATTTAAAATTTATGTCAATCCAAATTAATTATAAAAATAGCATCATAAAAAAAAATTTGACCAATTTGGTCTTATTCGTTGATGAAAATTTCAATATTGGAGGTTTAAAAAAATATATTTCAAATAATGAATTTTTATACGTTTCAGATTTATTAAAAAATAGAGATTTAAAAAAAAATTTACTTATTTTTGCAATTAATTCAAGAAAAACGATATTTTTAGTTTCTATTAAGAAAGATATAAAGATATCAGATGTAGAAAATTTGGGAGCTAAATTTCATAGTTATATAAATTACGATAAGAAAAAAGAATACTTTATAAATTCAGATACGATTAATAGTAAAATAAAAAACTTTGTTGGATATTTTCTGCATGGACTGAAATTAAAGTCTTATGAATTTAATATTTATAAATCGAAAAAGAATAAAAAACAAGTTTCTATTAATGTTTTAGGAAGTAAAAATAAAATATCTACCCAGGATCATTTGAGATTTAAGGCACTAGAGGAAGGCAGTTTTTTTGCAAGAGACCTTGTCTCAGAACCAGGAAATATTTTGCATCCAGATGAGTATGCAAAAAGAATAAATTCACTGAAAAAATTTGGTTTAAAAATAAAAATTTATAATGAAAAAGAATTAAAAAAAATGGGGATGAATGCTTTACTTGGTGTAGGACAGGGAAGTATTCGAGGATCTTATCTAGTTACGATGGAATGGAATGGAGTAAAAAATAATTCTAATCCTCTAGCTTTTGTTGGAAAAGGAGTTTGTTTTGATACTGGTGGTTACTCGTTAAAACCAGCAAAATTTATGGAAGATATGACTTACGATATGGCTGGTTCTGCTACAGTTGTTGGTTTAATGAAAAATTTAGCCATAAGAAAAGCAAAAATTAATGTAGTAGGTGTTGTTGGGTTAGTTGAGAATATGGTTAGTGGAAATGCTCAAAGACCAGGTGACATAGTTAAATCTTATAGTGGCAAAACAATAGAAATATTGAATACAGATGCTGAAGGTAGATTAGTTTTAGCTGATGCTCTAACTTTCACTGAAAAAAAATTTAAGCCTAAATTTATAGTTGATTTAGCAACCTTAACTGGAGCTATTATAGTTTCTTTAGGTTCTGAATATGCAGGACTATTTTCAAACGATGATAAGTTGTCAAAACAATTATTGGAAGCAGGTGATAAAGTGGAGGAAAAATTATGGAGAATGCCCTTACATAAAAATTTTGACAAGTTAATAAATTCAAAAAATGCAGACATGCAGAACATTAACTATGTTGGTGGTGCAGGATCAACAACAGCAGCACAATTTTTACAAAGGTTTATTTTAAACAAAACACCTTGGGCACACTTAGATATAGCTGGTATGGCATTTTCAAAATACGGTGGAGCTTTAAACTCAGGTGGAGCAACGAGTTATGGAGTAAGATTATTAAATAAACTAATAGAGGATGATTATGAGTAATACAGAGCAAACACTATCAATTATAAAGCCAGACGCTGTCGAGAGAAATCTAGATAACGAAATCAAAGAAATGTTTAGAAACAAAGGTTTTTCAATTGTTAAAGAAAAAAAAATACAAATAGAAAAGTCTGAAGCTGAAAAATTTTACAAAGTTCATGAAACTAAGCCATTTTATAGTGATCTTTGCACCTATCTATCTTCAGGCCCAATTGTTGTTATGGTTTTGGAAAAAGAAAATTCAGTTCTTAGCAATAGAGAACTTATGGGAGCAACAAATCCTGAAGATGCAGAAGAGGGTACAATAAGAAAAAGATATGGAATTTCTATTGATAAAAACTCAGTTCATGGATCTGATAGTGTTGAAAATGCTAAAATTGAAATAGATTTTTTTTTTAAAGACTAAATATTTTCAAAATAGCTTTAGGGTATAATTTGTGCTCTTGAACTAAAATTTTTTTAGCTAGTGAGCTGGAAGTATCACTTTTATTGATTTTAACCTTTTTTTGATTAATAATTTCACCTGAATCAAGTTTAGAATTCACAAAATGAACTGTGCAACCCGAATATTTATCTCTATTTGTTATTGCTCTTTCATGGGTGTTTAACCCTTTATATTTTGGAAGAAGAGACGGATGAATATTTAATATCTTTCCATTAAAATTTTGAATAAAATTTTTTGATAAAATTTTCATAAATCCTGCAAGACAGATCAAATTTATTTTTTTTTTATTCAAATAGAGAAGTATTTCTTTTTCAGTTACAGTTTGTTTTTTAAAATCAAAAATTCTTTTTCTTATCTTGTGAATTTTTCCAAAATTTAAACCTTTTGATTTAGGATTGTTAGAAACAATCAATTCAATAGAAATAGGTGATATTTTAAGTTTTGAAAATTTTATAAGAGATTTAAGATTACTGCCTGTTCCTGATATAAAAACAGCAGTTTTTACTCTTTTAGATCCAGTTGATAGAGCCATTTAGTTTAACTTTAGTTCTACCTTTAGAAATTTTTCCAATGACATATGGTTTAAATTCTTTTGTAAAATATTGTCTCACTTTCTCATATTTTTTTGGATTTATTATTAAACAAAATCCAACACCACAATTAAACGTTTTAAGCATTTCTTTTTCAGATATTCCATTTTTATTTAACCATTTAAAAATCTGAGAAGTTCTTATTTTATCCAAGTTGATTTCTGCAACAAAATTATCAGGCACAACTCTTTTAATATTATCAGTTAAACCACCACCAGTTATGTTAGCACACCCATTGATTAAATTTTTATCAATCAATTTAAGTACTTCTTTTACATAAATTTTAGTTGGTCTAAGCAATTCAGTTTTTAAAAATCTATTTTTCTTTATATTAATTTTTTTTTTATTAATAAGATATCGCACCAAAGAAAAACCATTCGAATGAAGTCCGCTAGATGGAATAGCTAATATCAAATCATTATTTCTAATTTTTTCTTTATTTAAAATTTTATTTTTACCAACCACACCAACCGCAAAGCCAGCAATATCAAATTTATTTTTTTCATAAGTGCCTGGCATCTCTGCAGTTTCACCACCAACTAACTCACAATCAGATTGTT
>Ga0233427_10004748_pt1 | contig 11170 bp, 7 predicted proteins | sample SI_118_April2016_5_FD_179885 | JGI IMG/M metagenome (GOLD analysis project Ga0233427, IMG submission 179885) | Seawater microbial communities from Saanich Inlet, British Columbia, Canada - SI_118_April2016_100_MG | ecosystem: Environmental > Aquatic > Marine > Inlet | place: Canada: British...
TGATTTGTATGAAAAATCATTATCAGAAACAGTTGTAACAAAAAGACATGCTCTTTATAGAGAAATGGATAGTTTACTTATTCAAAATGCAGTTATTGTACCTTTGTATTATGATAGAGTATTGCGTTTTACTCAAAATAATATTAGTGGCTTTGACAGCAATGCTATGAATTTACTAGATTTAAAAAGAGTTATAAAATAATAGTTCATTTTATCTTTGCGAACGATTGTGAAGTAATCTATTTATTAATTTTTGTTTAGATAGCTACATTTTGTTCCAAAATTTACTAAGAAATGTTTAATAACACAATTACAGACCATTTTTTGTTTTTTTTGAAATATTGAGAAAACCACTAAATACAACAATTATTGTCTTTAACTTATTGTTTTAGAGTTTTTAATGACAGTCTATCTATAGTTTTAGTGTACTAAGTGTTTTACTTACGAGATTGTAGTTTTTTTACTTTATGTTTGTATTGATTAATTTAAAGGGGAAGCCGAAAACCATTTTAGTGTAGGCATTATTAAAAAAATAAAATATGAAAAAATTATTTACAATTTTAAGTGTAGTTGCTTTAACTACAACAATTTCATTTGCACAAGCACAATTTGGAATAAAAGCTGGTTTGAATAGTTCGGCTATAGGTTCTTCTGAGTCTGAAGTCAATGAAATGATGTCCAGTAGGATTGGTCTGCAATTTGGAGGAATTGCAACTATTCCTTTTACAGATGCTATGCAATTAAGAACAGGAGCTATATATAATCAAAAAGGAGCGACAATTGATTTTGTGGGAGGCGATATTACTCTAGCTTTAGATTACTTAGAAGTCCCAGTTGATTTTGCTGTTATGTTAGGAGATGGTGGATTTGCGCTTAGTGCAGGACCTTATTTTGCATTTTTAATGAACTCAGAGATGCGATTTGACGGTGAGAGTGAGGATATTGATGGCGCGAAAGACATGGATATAGGATTGAATTTTGGGGCTTCTTTTACAATACAAGAGAGTATGATTATTGATGCTCGTTATGGTATGGGTCTTACGAATCTTTCTGATGATTCTACTCTTGCTGATGATTATGTAGAGCTAAATGGAGTTCTTTCAGTCTCATTTGCTTACATGTTTGGAGGAGGCTATTAAGAGTAAAGAATATAATATAAAAGAAACCGGGCAAATGCTCGGTTTTTTTTATGTTTAAAACCTAAATAAAAATTAATGTAAACTAATATGCTATTTTTATACTTTTGTATTTAACATAAAACAATCTTTGCACGAAATGAAAATATCTTATAACTGGATAAAAAATTACTTAAATCTTAATCTTCCTGCTGATGAGATTGCTACTCTATTAACTGATACTGGTCTTGAAGTTGAAGGAATAGAAGTTGTAGAAAGCATTAAAGGGGGTCTAAAAGGAGTGGTAATTGGTGAAGTACTTACAAAGATACAACACCCAAATGCTGATAGACTAAGCCTTACCACTGTTAATATTGGAGAAGATGAGTCATTACAAATAGTTTGTGGAGCTCCTAATGTTGCTGTTGGGCAAAAAGTTCCTGTAGCTACAGTGGGTACTTGGCTTTATGATGATGATGATAAATTTAAGATTAAAAAAGGAAAAATAAGAGGAGAGGAGTCAGTAGGCATGATTTGTGGAGAGGATGAATTAGGACTTGGAGAAGATACTGATGGTATTATGGTATTAGATACTAAAGCAAAAGTAGGTATACCTGCTAGTGAATATTTCAAATTAGAATCTGATATAGTTTTTGAGATTGGTTTGACACCGAACCGCTCTGATGCTATGGGGCATATAGGTGTTGCTCGTGATTTACTTACCGTTTTAAATCATAGAGGTAGTAAATTAGAAATGTGCAGACCAACTGTAGATAAGTTTAAAGTTGCAAATACTTCTAAATCTATTGCTGTTGAAGTAAAAGATAATGAGCTTTGCCCAAGGTACTCTGGAGTGAGTATTAGTGGAGTTAAAGTTGCTGATTCTCCTGAGTGGCTTCAGAATAAATTAAAAGCAATTGGGATAACGCCAATCAATAATATAGTAGATATTACAAACTATGTTTTGCATGAAATTGGGCAACCTTTACATGCTTTTGATCTTGATAAAATTAAAGGAAATAAGGTTATTGTTTCAACCGTTAAGAATAAAACTAAGTTTACTACTTTAGATGATGTAGAAAGAGAACTTTCATCTGATGATTTGATGATTTCTAATACTAGTATTCCAATGTGTATTGCTGGTGTATTTGGTGGTGCTGATTCTGGGGTTTCCGAAAGTACTACTGATGTGTTTTTAGAATCTGCTTATTTTAATCCTGTAAGCGTTCGTAAAACTGCTAAAAGGCACACGCTTAGCACGGATGCTTCTTTCCGTTTTGAAAGGGGTTGCGATCCTAATATTACTGTTTATGCTCTTAAGCGTGCAGCTTTATTAATTCAAGAAATTTGTGGTGGAATAATTTCTTCAGAAGTAGTTGATATTTATCCAAATCCTATTCCTCATTTTGCTATGGAATTAACATATGCAAAAATGGATAGTTTAATAGGTGAAAAAATTGATAGAGAAGTAGTGAAGGCTATTCTTACAGATTTAGAAATTGAGATTAAAAATACTACTGATAACGGACTTTCTTTATTAGTTCCCCCTTTCCGTGCTGATGTGCAAAGAGAGGTAGATGTTATTGAAGAGATTTTAAGAATTTATGGATTTAATACTGTGGCAATTCCTCCTAAATTAAATACTACTATTTCATATTCTGATGGAGTTAATCCTGAAAAATTAAGAAATACTATTTCTGATTTACTTTCTAGCACTGGTTTTAATGAGGTTATGAATAACTCCTTAACTAAAACAGAATATACTGTTCTTATTCCTGAAATTGATTCAGCACTTAATGTTGAGATTTTAAATCCTCTTTCACTAGATTTAAATGTAATGCGTCAATCCTTAATGTTTGCCGGACTAGAGAATATTGCTTACAATCAAAACAGAAGAAATGCTGATGTTAAGTTTTATGAGTTTGGAAAAACTTATCATAAGATGGAGGAGGGGTATAAAGAAAATCAGCATTTACAACTTTTAGTTAGTGGCAGGGTTTTAGCTGAAAACTGGAATACAAATTCTGATAAAGCTGATTACTATTTCATTAAAGAAAAAGTAGAACATATTCTTGCTCGATTGGGAGCAACAAAGTTAAAGTCTGAACCTATATCAACTCATGGTTTTTCTGATGGTTTGATGTATAAGTTCAAAAAGAAAAGATTAGTTTGCTTTGGTAAACTTGACAAGAAATTATGCAAAGCATTTGGTTTAAAATCGGATGTATATGCTGCTGATTTTAATTGGGATTTAGTATTAGAACTTGCAGGATATACAAAAATAGAATACAAGGAAGTTTCTAAATTTCCTGAGGTAAGAAGAGATTTATCACTATTAGTTGATAAAGCAGTTTCATTTGATGAGCTGAGTAAAATTGCAAAACAAGCAGATAATAAAATTTTAAAATCAGTAAATTTGTTTGATGTTTATGAAGGAGATAAACTACCTGAGGGTAAAAAGTCTTATGCTTTATCATTCACTATGGCTGATGAAACTAAAACCTTAACTGATAAATATATAGATAAGGTGATGAAAAAATTAATGAAGTCTTTAGCTGACAAGGCGGGAGCAGAGCTAAGATAAAATGATAGATCATTTTGTAATACAGCCACTAAGTTCTATTTGGTGGATTGGTATTCTATCTTCTGTTCTATTTATTTTCTTGTCCATTCGTTTGCTTAAAAATAAGTCAGCAATTGTAAAGTCAAATTTTGCAAGAGGATTGAGTGTAGCTTTTATTCTTACATATATAATTTCGAATACAATAGCAATTTATAATGGTTGGTGGAACTTGCAGGATAACCTTCCCTTACATCTTTGTAGAATTTCCTTTTTTATAAGTATGGTAGTTTTATTTACTAGAAAGCAATGGATGTACGAGTGGGTGTTGTTTTTAGCTATTCCATCAGGAATTCATTCTATGCTTACTCCAGAAATGACAAAAGGCATAAGCACTTGGTTTTATTTTGATTATTATTTTGTTCATGCAGGATTAATCTTAGTTCCTCTTTACTTAACTATAGTTATGGGAATGAAATCTAGGGCAGATGCTTGGTGGAAAACTATTTTGCGTTTGCAGATTCCTTTTGCAATTATATTGCCACTTAATTTCTTATTAGAGTCAAATTATATTTACCTAAGACACAAACCCTTGGTTGATAATCCTTTTTTAATAGGGGAGTGGCCAATGTATATAGTGTTCTTGGAGCTCATCATGTTGGTTCATGTATTTGTAATCCATAAATTAGCACCTAAACATATTTAAGATGAAAAAAATACTTTTACTACTGCTTACAGTTCCTTGTATTGCTTTTACACAAAATAGTATGAATATGAATCTACTTGGAACTTATGAATATCCAACTACTAATGGAAATGACATTTGGGGATGGGTAGATGCAAGTGAGAACGAATTTGCAATTGTAGGGCTTAGAGATGGAGTTTCTTGTGTGAATGTTACAAATCCTACAGCTCCTGTTGAGGAGTTTTTTATTCCAGATATTTATTCTATTTGGAGGGATATTAAAACTTTTGGAAACTATGCTTATGTTACAACTGAATCGGATGCAGGTTTGTTGATTATTGACTTAACTGATATGACAGGTAATACCTTTTGGCATGTAAAGGATTTTATAAATCCAACAACTGGGTTGAGCTTGCATTGGGAATCAGCCCATGATTTGTTTATTGATGAAAATGGTATTTGTTATATTTTTGGAGCAGGAAACCCTGCAGGTTGGCCACAAGTTCCAACAGGAGCAATCTTTTTGGATGTAGCTACAAATCCAATTAGCCCTACTCATTTAGGGCAATGGAACGAGCAATACATACATGATGGAATGGCTAGAGGAGATACTATGTATGTGGGTTGTATTTATGATGGCTCTGTACATATTGTTGATGTTAGTGATAAAGCAAATCCATCTACTTTAGGTTCAGCTTATACTCCTGATTTGTTTACACATAATGCTTGGGTAAGTGATGATGGAAACTATGTATTTACTACTGATGAAAAACCTGATGGATATTTAGGAGCCTTTGATATTTCTGATTTAAATAACATACAAGAAGTAGATAGAATACAATCAAACCCTGGATTGAATACGATACCTCATAATACTTTTGTTGATGGTAATTTTTTAATTACATCTTACTATTGTGATGGAACAACTGTGCATGATATTACGCATCCGAATTACATGATAGAAGTAGCTTATTATGATTCTTATATTGGTACAGGTCCTTCTTATAATGGATGTTGGGGAACTTATCCTTATTTGCCTTCTGGGAATATTATTTCTTCTGACATCAACAGTAGTTCAACAGGGCAAGGTAGATTGTTAATTTATGGTAGAGCATTTCAGCAAGCATGTTATTTGCAAGGAACAATTACTGACTGTGCTACTAACCAAGCTATTTCTAATGCTAATATTGAAATATTAAATACTAATACTACAGAAAGTTCTAATTTAATAGGATCTTATCAAACTGCAGTGGTTGATTCTGCTTTGTATCAGATTGTATATTCTGCAAGTGGTTATGAAAATGACACTATTACTGCAATACTTGATAATGGTGTGATGCTTACACAAGATGTTGCGCTCAGCACTCCTTGTGCTATTCCAATAAATAATTTGAATATCTCTATTTGTATTGGAGACAGTTTTGCAGTTGGAAACAACACTTATACGAGTACTGGAAATTATACTGATGTAATTATTGATGTTTGTAATTGTGATAGTTTAGTAAATACAAATCTTACTGTTAATCCAGTTTATTCATATAGTCAGAATATTGATATTTGCCAAGGAAATGTATTTGTTGTTGGTCAATCTGTTTATAATACAAGTGGAGCTTATTATGACACTTTAAGTAGCTCAACTATGTGTGATAGTGTAATTGTAACTTATTTGAATGTTGCTGAGCTTGTTGGGATTATGAGTGGCAACTTACCTTACTTAACTGTAGTGGCTAATGGAGGAACTCAACCCTATACTTATATTGTAACTGGGCCTAACGGATTTAATCAGCAGATTAATTCTGTTGTTGGAACACAGAATGTAGCACCAACCTATAATGGACAGTATCAATTTATTGCAACTGATGCTAATGGGTGTGAATCTATCCCAGTATTTTTTGAAGTTTCTTTTCCTTTAAGTGTTGATGATTTTCATGAAAATAGGGAAGTGGTAAAAATAACTGATTTATTGGGTAGAGAGGTTAATATTGATGAGGTGGTAGATAAAACTACTTTGCTTTATATTTATAGTGATGGAACAGTAGAAAAGAAGATTGTTATTGAATAACTATTCCGCCAAAATAGATTCTCCATTTAGGTTAGTGGTAAGTACATCACTCATATAATCAAAGAAAGGGCGAACTGCTTTAAAGGAGTTAATTACAGTAGTATGAAAATCTTTGGATAACACTTCCTTGTCTGTAAACTTACGCAATACAATAAAATCCTTTTTCCTAATTAAATCAATATTAGGGTGGTTTTTATCAAAACCTGTTGGCGCTACCTTAAGTGAATTTCTAGTGTGAAAACCCTCAAATAGTTTTGTAAATTCTTTATCAGAAAGAATTTTTTCAATATAGGATCTATCTAGTTCAAACTCCTTTCTAATTCTGAATAAATCTTCTTTATTGGGTTGCCAAAACCCTGCTGCTAAAAAACTTCCCCCTGGAGTGATTTCTAAATGATAACCACCTCTTAATGCTTCAGTTGCTCTTTTATAGCTGCAACTTCTGTAGGTTTTGTAAGGAGTTTTATCTTTCGAAAAACGAATGTCTCTGTAGATTCTATAGGCTTTCATTCCTCCTATGTGATCTATTGCGGATAAGGCCTCATTTATAGCAGTGAAGAACTCTTTTATCTGCTCTTCTTCTTTAAGATAGTAGTCTTTGTTATCTGCAAACCATTCTCTAGTATTATTTTCCTTAAGGTCGTTTAGGAATTTAAAAATGGAAGGGTTTATGATTACAGACATTTTATGTTTTTTACAATTCTAATGAATTAATTAAACTATCATCAGCAGTGTTAGGTATAGTCACTTTTAGGTCAGGATTAATTTTCATTGCTCTTTTAATCGCAAAGTTGGCTTCTTTGTTTCTAGCCCAACTTCTTCTAGAGATTCCATTATTCACATCCCAAAACAGCATGGATTTTAATCTTCTATCCGCATCAGCTGTACCATCAAGTAGCATACCAAAACCACCATTGATTACTTCACCCCAACCAACTCCACCGCCATTGTGTATAGATACCCAAGTAGCACCTCTAAAGCTATCACCAATTACATTTTGTATTGCCATATCAGCAGTGAATTGTGAGCCATCATAAATATTAGAAGTTTCTCTGTAAGGAGAATCTGTTCCTGACACATCATGATGATCACGCCCCAAAACTACAGGGGCAGAAAGTTCACCACTAGCAATAGCATTGTTAAAGGCTTCTGCAATTTTCATTCTTCCCTCAGCATCAGCATATAAAATACGAGCTTGTGAGCCGACAACCATTTTATTCTCTCCAGCTGCTTTTATCCAATTGATATTATCACTCATCTGCAATTTAATTTCGGCAGGGGAGTGTTGCATAATTTTTTCTAGTACTTCACAAGCAATTCTGTCTGTTATTGCTAAATCCTTAGGGTCGTTAGAAGCGCATACCCATCTAAACGGACCAAAGCCATAATCAAAGCACATAGGCCCCATAATATCTTGTACATATGATGCATATTTGAAATCTCCATTTGGTTTTAAGATATCAGCATCAGCACGACTTGCTTCAAGTAGAAATGCATTTCCATAGTCAAAGAAGTACATTCCTCTATCAGCTAAAGTATTAATTGCTTTGGTATGTCTTACTAGAGTCTTTTGCACTTCCATTTTAAATTCGACAGGATTATTAGCCATCATTTCATTCGCATCATCATAACTTATTCCAACAGGGTAATAGCCCCCTGCCCAAGGGTTGTGCAAAGAAGTTTGGTCGGAACCAATCTCAATATGAATATTTCGCTCTACAACTCTTTCCCATAAATCAACAATATTACCATCATAAGCAATGGAAACAGCTTCTTTGTTTTCTCTTGCTGCAATTGCTCTATCTAGTAATTCATCTATATTTTTATACACTTCATCTACCCAACCTTGTTTTTGTCTTTTGTAAGTTGCTTGAGGATTTACTTCTGCAACTATACAGACTCCTTTGGCAATAACAGCTGCTTTTGGCTGAGCACCACTCATTCCTCCAAGTCCTGCAGTAATGAATATTTTACCGCTTAAATCTTCTGCTTTTGGGTCAATTTTTCTAGCGGCATTTAATACGGTAATAGTTGTTCCGTGTACAATTCCTTGAGGGCCAATATACATGAATGAACCAGCCGTCATTTGTCCGTATTGAGTAACACCTAAAGCATTAAATTTTTCCCAATCATCAGGTTTGGAATAGTTAGGAATCATCATTCCATTAGTAACGACAACTCTAGGGGCATCCTTGTGTGAAGGGAATAATCCCATAGGATGACCAGAATATAAAGCCAAAGTTTGCTCATCATTCATTATAGCTAAGTATTGCATAGTCAAAAGGTACTGAGCCCAGTTTTGAAATACAGCACCATTTCCACCATAAGTAATTAATTCCTCAGGATGTTGTGCAATGGCATCATCTAGGTTATTGGAGAGCATCATTTGTAATGCTGCTGCTTGTTTGCTTTTATGTGGAAAATCTTCCAGGTGCCTTGCTTTTATCTTATAGTCAGGCATGAAACGATACATGTATATTCTTCCGTAAGTCTTTAGTTCCTCAGCAAATTCAGGTGCTAATACTGTATGCATTGCGCTAGGGAAATAACGCAAAGAATTACGAATGGCTAATTGCTTTTCCTCTTTGTTAAGAATGTCCTTACGGTTAGGTGCATGGCTAACACTAGGGTTTATATTTTTCTTTGCAGGAAGTTCTGATGGAATTCCTTGTAAAATGGCTAGTTTAAGATTTGTCATTTTTCTTATTCTTTGTTTCTTTTTTATAAGGACAATGTTTGCAGTTGTTATTGCAACAATAACCTCTTTTTAAATGATACTTTTCAGTAAAGATAACATATCCTTCTGATGAGTGATAATACTCATCTTTATCTAGTTTATCTATTTTTGAAAATTCTTTCATGAATTACTGCAAAATTAAGATATTTGTCCGAATGGAAATCAAAACTCAAGAAATATCATTACCTCTTTTGAAAGAGAAAGAAATCAAACTTTTTATTAAGAGAACGGATCAAACTCACCAACATATTTCTGGTAATAAATGGTATAAACTTAAATATAATCTGATTGAAGCAAAAAAGCAGGGTTTCAAAACTCTTCTGACTTTTGGAGGCGCTTATTCTAATCATATTGCGGCAACTGCCTGTGCCGCTAAGGAAAATGGTCTTAAAAGTGTTGGAGTTATTAGGGGTGAGGAGCATTTGCCTTTAAATCCAACTTTGCAATTTGCTAAGGAGCAAGGGATGCATATCCATTATGTGAGTAGGAGTGATTACAGAGAGAAAACAACCCCTGATTTTTTAGAGCAACTTAAAGTAAAGTTTGGTGATTTTTATTTGATTCCGGAAGGAGGATCAAATGAATTGGCAATACAAGGAACTGCTGAGATTTTGGATGCAAATGATACTCATGATTTTGTTTGCTGTGCTGTAGGTACTGGTGGTACAATTGCAGGGATTATTAATACTTCAACTGACAAGCAAACCGTAATTGGTTTTCCTGCAATTAAGGGTTTTTATGAGTTGAAAAAAGATATTGAAAGCTGGACAAAAAAGAAAAATTGGAAACTCGTAAATGATTATTTTTTTGGTGGTTATGCCAAAGTAAATAAAGAATTAGTTGAATTTATAAATGAGTTTAATACTGAACATAATATTCCTTTGGATGCTGTGTATACTGGTAAAATGATGTTAGGTATTTTGGATTTAATTACTAAAGATTACTTCCCTAAAGGAAGTTCAATTTTAGCAATACATACTGGTGGCTTGCAGGGCAATAAGGGAATGAGTAAAAGGTTAGGAGTTATATTACCTATATCATAAATAGAGATGAAAAAAGTAATAGATAAATTTGACTTTAAAGGGAAAATAAAATCTGTAAAAGAAAATAAAACAGGATTAATAAATTCTACCTTTATTGTTAGTACTTGTTCCTTTAAGTATGTCTTACAAAAAATAAATACTTCTATTTTTAAAAAGCCTATTTCATTAATGGAAAATATAGAATTAACTGCTGATTTTTTAAAAGTTTTAGGACAAGCTTCATTAGAGTTAGTTAAAAGCAATGATGGAGATTCATTTATTGAATATAATAGTGGGTATTGGCGGGCATTTAAATATATCGATAGCACAACATATTTTAAAGCTGATTCTATTTTTATTGTATCAGAAAGCGCAAAATGTCTTGGTAATTTTCATCTACATTTAAATCAATTTCCTATAGAAAAACTCAATATCAGTATTCCCAATTTTCATAATACATCAGTAATATTGAATGATTTTAAAGTAAGGTTAGAGGTTGCTGATAATTCTGTATTAACTAGATGTGATTCAGAAATAGATTATATTTTAAGAAGGGAAGATGATTGTAAGATTATTCAAAAGCTTATATCACTAAATAAAATCCCCCTAAGAGTTTGTCATAATGATCCTAAAATCAGCAACTTTTTATTTGATAATGAGAATAATGCAATTTGTCTAATTGATTTAGATACTGTAATGCCAGGTACAGTTTTATTTGATATTGCTGATGCAATTAGAACTAGCTGTGTGTCCGAATCAGAAGAGGAGTCTGATTTAAACAAAGTATTTTTTAAGTTTGATTATTTTGAAGAATTCATAAAGTCATACTTAAATAAAAATGGAGATAACTTAAATAAATATGAATTACAAAATATTGTAAAATCTATAGAAATAATATTTTTAGAACAAGGAATTCGATTTTTGTCTGACTATTTGAGTTTCAATAAATATTATGAAGTTACATATCCTGAACAAAACCTAGTAAGAGC
>Ga0233427_10004749_pt1 | contig 11169 bp, 10 predicted proteins | sample SI_118_April2016_5_FD_179885 | JGI IMG/M metagenome (GOLD analysis project Ga0233427, IMG submission 179885) | Seawater microbial communities from Saanich Inlet, British Columbia, Canada - SI_118_April2016_100_MG | ecosystem: Environmental > Aquatic > Marine > Inlet | place: Canada: British...
TATGATGCTAGCTTATCAGCCAGTAAGATCTTTGGCTACATTAAACATTTCAATTCAACAAGGTATTGCAGGAGCATCAAGAGTTTTGCCAATAATTGATGATATATCTGAAATAAAAGAAAAAAATAATGCTGATAATTTAGAATTTAAAATTGGAAAAATAGACTTTGAAAATGTTACATTTACCTATCCAGCGGCTGGCAAGCAGATTTTATCATCTGTCAATTTAAAATTTCCTGGTGGTAAAATGACCGCTCTGGTTGGTCATAGTGGTGCTGGAAAATCAACTATATTAAATTTAATACCAAGATTTTATAATACTGATAAAGGAGATATTAAAATTGATAACCAATCAATTTATGACTCAACAATTCACTCTGTAAGAAAAAATATATCATTAGTGAGCCAAGATACGACATTATTTGATGATACAATTGGTAATAATATCGCTTACGCTAATTTAAATGCCTCAAAAAAGGACATAGAAGAAGCTGCAAAATTTTCTTTTGCTAGCGAATTCATTGATAAACTTCCTGACAAATATAATACTCTTATTGGTGAAAATGGAGTTAGATTATCTGGTGGTGAAAAACAAAGACTTTCTATTGCTAGAGCGATATTAAAAAAAAGTCCTATAATTTTGTTAGATGAGGCTACTTCTTCACTAGATGCAGAAACAGAAGATAAAATACAAAAAGCAATTGGTTTTCTTACTAAGGATAGAACCACAATAGTGATAGCTCATAGACTGTCAACAATATTAAATTCTGATAAAATTTATGTTATTGATAAAGGGGCTGTTAGTGGAGAAGGTAAGCATGAAGAACTATTAATTTCGTCAAATATTTATAAAAATTTTTATGAAAAACAAATTAAAAGATCTTAATGTTAGTTATCTATAGATTATTAATTAATTTTATTTTTATTTTATCACCACTGATACTAATTTTTAGACTACTAAAAAAAAAAGAAGATATCAAAAGATTCAAGGAGAAATTTTGTTTTTTTTCAAAAAAAAGAGGTGTGGGTAAACTTATTTGGTTTCATGGAGCAAGTGTCGGAGAAATACAAAGCATAATACCCTTAATAGAAAAATTTGAAAAAAAAAAAGATATTAAAAAAATCTTAATTACCTCAAATACTTTAAGTTCATCAAAAATTATTCAAAAATTTAAATTTAAAAAAACTATTCATCAATTTTTTCCTATAGATACAAATGACTTATCTAAAAAATTTTTAAACTACTGGAGACCTTCTGCTGCTTTTTTTATTGACTCAGAAATATGGCCCAATACAATTATAAATTTGAATAAAAGAAAAATACCAATACTAATTTTAAATGGAAGGATAACCAAAAAAACATTTAATAAGTGGAAAAAAATATCAAAATTTGCAAAATCTATATTTAATAAAATAGATCTTTGTTTTTCTTCAAGTAAGCAATCAACTTACTACATAAAAAATTTAGGAGTTGATAATATTAAATTTAATGGAAATCTAAAATTTTCACAGTCTGAAAGTGAAAAAATTATAATATATAATAATCTTAGAAAATTTATTTCTTCAAAAAAAATTTGGTGCGCATCAAGTACACACAAAGGTGAAGAAAAATTTTGTGGACTAGTTCATAAAGAGCTAAAAAAAAAACATAAAAATATATTAACTATTATTATTCCTAGACACATCGAAAGAACAGAATCAATTAAAAAAGAATTGGATAAATTAAATTTAAAAATCCACGTACACGAACCTATGAAAAAAATTGATCCAGATACTGATGTTTATATTGTAAACTCATATGGAAAAACAAAATCTTTTTATAATATGTGTAAAAATGTTTTTTTAGGTGGCTCTTTAATTCAACATGGTGGGCAAAATCCATTGGAGGCGACAAGATATGGATGTAATATTTTACATGGACCACATACTGATAATTTTAAAGAAATATATAATTATCTCGATAAAATTAAAATATCTTCAAAGATATATACTCCCCTACAAACAATTAATGAATTAAATAAGCTTTTATATAAAAAAAATAATTCAAAAAAAATACATGATAAATTAAATCAGATTGGTAAAGAGATTTTATCTAATACGTTTAAAGAAATTGATCAATTTTTAAAAAATGGAATTTAAAAAACCAAAATTTTGGGATTTAAAAAAACCAAATTTTTTTGCTTATTTATTATTACCTCTAACAATATTTGTCAGAATAAATAACTTTTCATTAAACTTTAGTAGAAAAAAACAAAACCAAAAAATAAAATCTATCTGTGTTGGTAATATATATTTAGGTGGCACTGGAAAAACACCTTCAACGATAAAAATATATAATCTTATCAAGAAATTTGGAACAAATGTTGTGGTTGGGAAAAAATTTTATAAATCTCAAGTAGATGAAGCAATAATTCTTAAAAAACAAACAGAACTCATTTTAGGAAAAAGTAGAAAAGAAATAATACAAAAAGGAGAAAAAAATCATAATGATGTTGTAATTTTTGATGATGGTCTTCAGGATAGAAATATTTTATATGATTTAAAAATTGTATGTTTTGATGCAGTAAAATATGTAGGTAATAATTTTTTAATACCTGCTGGCCCTCTTAGAGAAAAAATTAACAGTCTTAAAAAATATGATTGTATTTTTTTAAAAGATGGAAATATAAATAAAAAAAAGATTATTTATCCTATAAAAAAAATAAATAAAAAAATAAAAATTTTTTACACATATTTTAAAATTAAAAATCTAGAAAAATTTAGAAAAACTAGTAGATATCTTGTATTTTCTGGTATTGGAAATCCAGATGGTTTTAAACAAAATTTATTAAAGAATAAATTTAATATTGTAAAAGAAATTATCTTTCCTGATCATTTTAATTATAGCAAAAGAGATATTCAAAAAATTAAGGACCAAGCAAAAAAATTAAAAGCAAAAATAATAACAACTGAAAAAGATTTTGTAAAAATATCAAAAGTAGATCAAAAAAATATTAATTTTCTTAAAGTAGAATTAATGATAAAAAATGAAAAAGATTTCATCAAATTTTTAAAATTAAAGATATATGAAAAACGTTAAATATTTTCTTCAATACATTGCAATTATCACTTTATTTTTACTTTTTAAGTTATTAGGTTTGAAATATTCATCAATTTTATCAGGAAAAATTTTTACGTTAATAGGACCTATTTTTAGATCAAACAAAAAAACTGATAAAAATTTATCTAATGCATTAGTAGGCTTAAATAGTTCTCAAAAACAAATAATTGTAAAAAAAATGTGGAATAATTATGGAAAAATATTAGCTGAATATATTTTTATTAAACAATTTAGAAATAATTTAAATTTTTCAAATAATATTATTATTGAAAATCAAGAAGAATTAGAAAAGATAAAATTAAACTCTAAACCTGTAATTTTTATTTCTGGTCACTTTAATAATTTTGAATTAATGGCAATGCATATTGAAAAATCAGGTATTGATTTGGCTGCATTATATAGACCTCTAAATAATAAATATCTTAATCCAATAATGGAAAATATTAGAAAAAAATATATTTGTAAAAAACAAATTAAAAAAGGTATATCAGGAACCAAAGCTTTGCTTAAATATTTTAAAAATGGCACATCAATTGCTTTGATGATAGACCAAAGAGTTTCAGAGGGTATTAGCTGTAATTTTTTTAACCAAAAAGCACTAACCACTACAATACCTGCTCAATTTGTAAAAAAATTTAATACTAAAATTGTTCCAATTTATATTGAGCGATTAAAAGAAAACAATTTTAAGATAAAAATTTATAAACCTTGTGAGTTTGATAAAGATGATAGTATAGAAAAAATCACAATTAAATTAAATAAAAATTTAGAAGAAATGATTTTAAAAAATCCAGAACAATGGATTTGGACCCATGACAGGTGGAAATAATTTATTTTTCTACCTCTCTTTTTTGCGATGCTTCAATATAAGAAAAATATGGTTCTTGTAATTCTACATTCCAATAAGTTAGATTTTCCAGTGAAATTTGTTTTCCACTGATTGAACAAATCACATAGTCTCCATTTTTAATAATTTTAAAATTATTTGGTAAATATTTTATTTGTGCTAATTTTTTAAACATTTTTAGTTTATATATTAATATATGAAAATTTTAATAATTGGAAGCGGTGGTAGAGAGCATGCTTTATGTTTTTCCCTAAAAAGGTCAAATAAAGTTAATCAAATATATTGTATGCCAGGTAATGCCGGAACAAATTTAATAGCAAAAAATATTTCTATAGATATTAAAGATTTTAAAAAAATAAAAAAGTTTGTACAAGAAAATCTGGTGGATTTCGTAATTGTTGGTCCTGAACAACCTCTTGTTGATGGAATTGTGGATTATTTAGAACATTATAATATTAAAGTTTTTGGTCCAAACAAAATAGCTTCTCAGTTGGAGGGTTCAAAAACTTTTACTAAAAAACTATGTAAAAAATATAATATTCCAACTGCAAATTTTGAAATTTTTGACAATTCAAATGATGCGAAAAAATTTTTAGAAACTTGTAATTTACCAATAGTAATAAAAGCAGATGGATTAGCTGCTGGTAAAGGAGTATATATTTGTAAAGATAGGCATGAGACAAATATTGCTGTTGAAGAGATATTTAATGGAAAATTTGGTGTAGCAAAACAGATTTTAGTTGAAGAATTTTTAGATGGAGAAGAAATGAGTTTCTTCATAATTTCTGACGGAGTGACTTATAGCCATTTTGGAACTGCTCAAGATCATAAAAGAGCTCATGAAGGCGATAAGGGGAAAAATACTGGTGGAATGGGAGCCTATTCTCCTTCAAGATTAGAAAATATAAAATTAAATAAAAAAATTATTGATAGAATTATTGAACCTACTCTAAAAGGCTTAAAAGAATTAAATACGTCATTTAAAGGTTTTCTTTACGCAGGACTTATGATTGTAAAGGGTGATCCTTTTTTAATAGAATACAATGTTAGGATGGGTGATCCGGAGTGTCAAACTATTTTACCAAAACTTAAAACTGATTTAGTAGAAATTATAAATGCATGTGTAAATAAAAATTTAAAATTAATAAAGTTAGAATGGTATGATTACAAAAGTCTTTGTATTGTGGTTTGCTCAAAAGGCTATCCGGATACTTATAAAAATAATATTGAAATAAAAGATTTAGATAAAATAAGTTTATACGATAATGAATATATTTTTCATGCAGGCACCAAAAATCAAAACGGTAAAATTCTTTCAAATGGTGGCCGGGTCTTAAATTTTGTAATAAGTACCAATAATTTTAAAGATAGTAGAATTAAAGCAATAGATTTAATTAATAAAATAAATTGGAAAAATGGATTTTATAGAAAAGATATTGGATTTAAAGTTATAGACCAATGAGAATAATTAGTGGAAAAAATAAGGGCAAAAAAATAGATCTTCCAATCGATAAAGGTACTAGACCTTTAAGAGATATGGTTAAAGAGTCAATATTCAACCTTATTGAACATTCAAATAAATTTAATGTTAAAATTCAAAATTCTATTATTTTAGATTTATTTTCAGGCTCAGGTTCATTTGGACTTGAGTGTTTTTCTAGAGGAGCAAAGAGTGTCACATTTATAGAAGAATATATTGGTGCACTAAAAATTTTAAAACGAAATATAACTAAGATTAACGCTAATGAAAATTGTAAAATAATTGAGAAAAATTGTTTTCATTATTTAGAGTCACAAAATAGATTTTCAGAAAAATTTAATATTATTTTTTTAGATCCTCCTTTTAAAGAAAAAAAAATTAACTTATTAATTAGTAAAATTAAAGAAAATCAGATTCTTGAAAATAATGGTTTATTAATTGTTCACAGACATAAAAATGATGATGTTGATGTTACAAATCATTTAAACATTCTAGAAGCAAGGGATTATGGAGTTTCAAAAATATTATTTGGAAATTAAAAATTAATTAATTTTTTTTTTGTATCAGCTTTTATAAGTTCTACTGATGGTTGATCATATGGATTAATATTTAGCGCCTTACCCAACAAAATAGTTTCAAGGATAAAAAAAGTAAATAGCTCTCCAAGTGTTTCTTCACTTCTTTCTTTTATAAAAAAACTTCTAAAAGGTATTTTTTTTTTTTTAAATACATTTTGTGTTGCAATAAACTGAGCATATAGAATATCATCAAGGTTTTTATTCATTAAATACTTGTGTGAACTCAACACACTTTGATTTTTAATATAATTTAACGAGTTTTCTTTTACAAAAAAAAATGTATAAAAATTATTTTTTTTTCCATCTAGATATAGCTGCATTAAGCTATGATTGTCCTGAGGCATTCTTGAAACAATTGGAAGAATTCCTTTACTTTTTTTTCCCAAACTCTCAGCAATCAATTGTTGATACCAATAAAATAGATCGGATGATTTTTCATCATAATTTAATATTATAGAATTTGTTTTTTTATTTTTAGCTAAATTTAAAATATCTGAAACATTATTAATTAAGGAGTTAATAAAAAATTTATTTTTAATTAATTTATTTAAAGTTCTAAATTTATTTACTTTTAATCCCATCAATTCTGCCGGTAAAATTCCTACTTCAGATAAAACTGAGTATCTTCCACCAATATAATTGTTATGGCTTATAATTTCTGATTTTAATTTATTTGCTAAAGATCTTAGATAGCTGTTTTTATTTTCTGTGACAAAAATATTTTTAACCTTTTGGTCAATTAAAACATTTGAATTTGCAATAGTTTCTAAAGTATTTCCAGATTTTGAAATAATTAAATTTAATCTTTTTTTATTAAGAACATTTCTAATATTTTTACTTTCAAAATTATCAATAAAAAAAAAATTTTTTTTAATCTTATCTTTTAAAAAATTATAAATAGATTTAGCCCCAAGAATTGATCCACCCATACCTATTAAAGCTATATTAGAATAATTTTTAAATTTTTGGATTTTTTTTTTATTGTATGAGTTTTTATAAGATTCGCTTAATGAACTTAATATTTGATTATCTTCACTTAATAAAATTTTTAATAAAATTTTTATTTTTTTTTTTGAACTTTTGAAATTAAAACTTTTAAACTTAATATTGTTAGTTAGATTCATTTTTTTTTATTTTTTTCAAAATAAATTCCTCTGTAGACTTCGATTTAGTAATTTCTGTATCATTTTTTTTTAACTTTTTTTTTGTTATCAATTTAGTCTCAAAGTTTTCTTCATTATTTTCATTGTCTGATATTTTTATACCATCTGGCTCTGGAAGCTTATTATAGTCTGGTGGCAAGACTAATGGATTTTTTTTTTCTACCAAGAATTCATCTGATCTATTACCTTTTTTTAATTTAAATCCTTCTTTTGCAGATTGACAAGCATTTAGAAAACTTATCATTAAAATACATAGCAAAATATTTTTCATTTTTAATTTTTAATTTTTAAAAAGAACTCTTTTAATATTAATAAAAATACACCCAATGTTATAAATATATCAGCAACATTAAATATAAACCAATGAAAATTTTCATAATGGATATCTATAAAGTCAGGTACCGCCTGATATAATAATCTATCAAAAATATTACCGGATGATCCTCCACAAATCATCATAAAGCTATATTTTTCTATCCCTTTGGCTTTAATTGCTAGGTATAAAACTATGATTGTTATAAAAATAATTAGACCAGTTAAAATATTGTAATAGTTTATTTCTCCAAATGATAACAACCCGAATGCTATTCCTTTATTCCAGATTAAATTAAGATTTAAATAGGATGATAAAATTATTTCATGCTTCCTCTCAGCAACTAAATTATTTATTACCCAATATTTACTTAATCTGTCAATTAAAAAAATTGTTGTTGTAAAAAAAAAATAAAAAATATTTTTTTTAAACATATTTAATTACTATGTCTTTGACATGGTTTTTTACTAATTTTCCAACAAACCTGACATTTTTCTCCCTCTGCCTTATTTGTTTCAACAATAATATCTTCAGAGTCATTTTCATGTGTTGAAACTGAAGATGTTATACAGAGTTCAGATAAATCAACTTGTTTAACTAATTCCAAATTCTTTTTATTAATTTTAATTATTAATGAGGCTTCCAAACTTGATCCTATCACTTTGTTTGCTCTTTTTTCTTCTATACTTAAATTACAGATATCTCTGATCTTTATCAATTTAATCCATCTACTATACAGTTCATTATTATAAAATTTTTTAGGAAATTTTACAAATTTCTCTAAATGAATACTTTTATCATTTTTGTTAATTAACTGGTAAATTTCTTCTGTAGTAAATGACAAAATTGGTGCAAACCATTTAAGTAATGAATTTAGTATAATATTTAAGAGAATTAATGTTGATGCTCTTTTTTTTGAATTTTTTGAGTCACAATACAAGCAGTCTTTTCTTATATCAAAATAAAATGCTGATAAATCAACAGTACAAAAATTTAATAACTCTTTATATAAATTATGAAAATCATAATTTTTAAAATAATTTTCAAAATTAGTGTTAAGGGTATAAATTTTATGCAGCATAAATTTTTCTAGTTCAGGCATTTCATCTAAATTTATTTTTTCTAAGTCAATTTTTTCAAAATTATCGTTTAGATTTCCAAGTAAATATCTAAATGTATTTCTAATTTTTCGATAGGAGTCGGCATGTTGATCTAGAATAGAATGATCAATTCTTAAATCTTCAGCATAATTAGATGAAGCTACCCAAATTCTTAATATATCAGCTCCATATTTTTTTAATATATCTTCAGGTGCAATTACATTGCCTAGTGATTTTGACATTTTTAAACCTTTGCCATCCACTACAAAACCATGGGATAAAATTGACTCAAATGGAGCTTTACCTCTAGTTCCGCATGACTCTAGAAGTGAAGAATGAAACCACCCTCTATGTTGATCAGATCCTTCTAGATACATTGATGCTGGCCATTTTAAATCTTCTCTTTTTTCAAGGACAAATGAATGTGTTGAGCCACTATCAAACCAAACTTCAACAATATCACTTAATTTATCAAAATCATCAGCTCTGTATTTATCACCTAAAAATCGTTGAGCACTATCTGAGAACCAACAATCTGATCCTTCTTTTTCATAAATACCTGCAATATTTTCATTCACTTCATCATCAACTAATATTTCTTTTGTTTTTTTATTTACAAAAATTGGTAATGGGACTCCCCATACCCTTTGTCTTGATACACACCAGTCAGGTCTAGCTTCTATCATAGCTTTTAGCCTCTCTTTTCCCTTGCTCGGATAAAAAATTGTATCATCAAGTGCTTTCAAAGCTTTATCTCTTAATTTATGACTTTCCATTGATATAAACCACTGCGGAGTTGCTCTGTGAACAAGTGGAGCTTTTGATCTCCATGAGTGTGGGTATGAATGAATTAATTCACCATTTAATAACAATTTTTTTTGTTCTTTTAATTTTTCTATTACAATTGGATTGGCCTTAAAAATATGAATACCTTCAAATAATTTAACATTTTTTGTATATTTTCCATCACCATCTACAGTTTCGATTGCTTTTATTCCATGATTCAAACATAAATTAAAATCATCTGGGCCATGACTTGGCGCACAATGAACAATACCTGTGCCTTGTTCGGTTGTTACAAATCTTGCCTCAAGCATAGGAATATCAAAATCATAACCTAAATCAAAAAAAGGATGATTACATATAGTTCCATTAAGGTCTCTACCCTTAAATTTTTTAATTTCTTTATAATTATGTATTGAGCATTCTTTTAAAACAGACTCGATTAAAGCTTCTGCAATAACTATTTTTCTATTTTTAAAATTACCGTCATCACTTAATTGTATTAATACATAATCAAGGGCTTCATTATAAGCTAAAGCTTTATTTGCAGGTATCGTCCAAGGCGTTGTGGTCCATATAATAATTTCACTGCCCTCAAGCTCTTTCACATTAGAAGTTTTAATTGGAAAGGATGTATAAATAGTATCCGATTTATGATCTTGATACTCAACCTCTGCATCAGCAAGAGCAGTTTTTTCAACTGTTGACCAAAGTACAGGTTTAAACCCTCTATACAAACTTCCTTCTTTTAAAAATTTTCCAAGTTCTCTTACAATTTGTGCTTCTGCATCGAAACTCATTGTAGAGTAATAATTTTCCCAGTCTCCAATAACACCTAATCGTTTGAACTGGCTCTTATGAACTTCAATCCATTTTTCAGCAAAAGATCTACACTCTTTTCTAAATTCAACGATAGGAACTTCATTTTTATTTTTTTTATTTTTTTTATATTGCTCCTCAATTTTCCACTCAATTGGTAAACCGTGACAATCCCAACCAGGAACATAAACAGAGTCTTTCCCATCCATTTGATGAAATTTTACAATTATATCTTTCAAAATTTTATTTAGAGCAGTCCCCATATGTATATTTCCATTTGCATATGGTGGGCCGTCATGAAGAACAAATTTTTCTTTACCTTTACTAGAATTTCTTAATTCCTGATAAAGATTAATTTTTTTCCAGTACTCTAAAATTTCAGGTTCTCTGACTGATAAATTAGCCTTCATGGAGAAAGCTGTTTTTGGTAAATTTATTTGTGACTTACTCATTTAGTTCTTTTTGCGATATTTAAATCTTTTTTAATTCGGGCTCTTAATTGATTAACATTCTTAAATTTTTTTTCTTTTCTTATAAATTCTAAAAACTCAACAGATAAATACTTATTATAAAGATTGCCAGAAAAATTGAATAAATGAACCTCTAACAGGATTTTTTTTTGGTTAAATGTAGGTCTATAGCCAAGATTAGCTACACCTTTAATATATTTAGAATTATTTTTTCTTAAAACCTTAACTGCATAAACTCCGGGTTTAGCGAGTACATAATTTTTAATATCAATGTTACATGTTGGAAAACCAATTTTTTTTCCAACTTGCCTTCCTTTTTGAACAATTCCTTCTATGCACCACTTTCTATCTAAAAGTTTATTTGCTTTATCTAAATACCCATTTTCTAAAAAATTTCTGATTAAAGTTGATGATACAATTTTATGATTTGTAATTAGGGGTTTGGGTTTAATTACTTTATAATTACAATCTACTTCGTGATTAATTAATAAATTAACATTTCCTTCTCTTTTATTT
>Ga0233427_10004757_pt1 | contig 11157 bp, 12 predicted proteins | sample SI_118_April2016_5_FD_179885 | JGI IMG/M metagenome (GOLD analysis project Ga0233427, IMG submission 179885) | Seawater microbial communities from Saanich Inlet, British Columbia, Canada - SI_118_April2016_100_MG | ecosystem: Environmental > Aquatic > Marine > Inlet | place: Canada: British...
CTGAAGCAGATGGTTGGTCAGGAGATAAAAAAGATGAACAAAAACTTGTTGAATTATAATTTCAATTTTTAATATATTTTAATCAATATTTTTAGTATTTATTTTTATACCTTCATGATATATTCTTGTACTAATGATTGAATCTTATCTTACAAATACTCTTAATGTAAGAAAAATATTGATTAAAAATGAATAATAATAAATGGCAAAATATTAAAGATAATTTTTTTGCTCTTAAAGGATTAGTTATTTTAGGTTCTACAGATATTTTATTCGAAATACATATGAAGACTTGTAAAATTCTTAAAATAGTTGTACCATAATGGATGATGAAAACACTAATTCAAAATTCTCTTCTTTTAAAGATCTATTTACATTAGGTTCGGCTGATGTTATAGGTGTAGCAATAACTGGAATATTTTGGTTATCTATTGCATCATTTATTGAAGTAGAAGATTATGGACAACTTCATTATCTACTTGGTATTGCAGGAATTGCATATGTTGTGACATTAATAGGTACACAACAAACGATAACAGTTTATTCTGCAAAAAAAACTAATGTTGTATCTACTTTATTTTTCATCTCTATTGTTGCAGCATCTATAACGGCATTAATTATTTTTTTTATATATGGACAATTAGAATTAAGTTTGCTTGTAATTGGTTATGCTGTTAATGATATGGCGATAGGATATCTACTTGGAAAAAAATTATTTGGTAATTATTCAAAATATATTCTAACTCAACGAATGTTAGTTTTTATTCTAGGATTTGGATTTTATTCTATTTTTGGTGTTGATGGAATATTATATGCATTAGCATTATCTTACATACATTTTACATTAATAATATACAAAGGATTGAAAGATTCTAAAATAAATTATTCATCTTTGAAAACACGATCAGGATTCATAGTAAATAATTATGCATTATCTGTTGTAGGTGGTTTTAGAGGAAATATAGATAAAGTGATTATAGCCCCACTTTTAGGATTCATAGTATTAGGTAATCTTGCATTAGCATTACAATTCTATACAATTCTAATGGTTATTCCGCAAATTGTTTTCAAATTTACACTTTCACATGATGCCAATGGTGTTCCAACTACAAAAGTCAAACTATGGACATTTTTATTTGCAATCATAATTTGTATCACAACCATAATACTATCTCCATTGCTTATTCCTTTATTCTTTGAAAAATTTGTAGATGTTGTAATATCTATTCAAATATTAAGTGTTAGTATAATACCTGCAACTGGAACATTATTTTATCAGTCAAAATTCTTAGGACAGGAAAAAAGTAAGAATCCCTTGATAGGATTATCCATACAAGTAGCAATCACTATTACTGGAATTATCACATTAGGACAAATGTATGGCATGATTGGAGTCACTATTTCGTATGTGTTGGCGTCTTCCGGCAATCTTGTATACTTGACCTTTGCAAATCGTTTATCAAAAATATCTTAAAACTTAATTAAATTAATGTAAACTGAATTGAGCGTCTTATTGCATCTTGTGTCATATATCTGGAACCATGCCAAGAATGTGAGGATTCTGCAAATATTACACATGAATTATCAAGATCATATGGTTCAAAAATTATTGATTCTTCATCTTCCTCTGAAGATAGATATGTTCCACCCGGATCTCCCTTCTTCCAACCTTTTGCAAAATAAACTAGTAGTGTTAAATTATATCCATAATCCTCTTTTTTTTCTGTTGGATGATGTGTATGTGGCATATTAAAACTACCTTTTCCATTTTTAATGAATGTAAAATGTTTTAATTCACTTATTTTATCATTAGAAAATTTACTCATGTTTTCTAGAAATTCTTTACTATGGATATAATGAAAAAATTTATTCCATGATTCATTTAAGGATGAATCTTCTACATCAAGTGAACATTTATCTGAGTTTGGATCTGCTATCCCAAACCATCTCTTTTTTGCAGAACGCCCAAAATCTTTTGGTGTAATCCATGAATCATCATCTTTTGGATAGGAATTATATAAAATATCATAAAATTCTTTGTTAAGAAAATTCTTTATGAATCCATATTGAAATGGTTTGTTCTTCTGAAAAGTTTCTGATTGAAGAAAAACATTATCCCAATTAATTATTTCATTAACCAATACTTTAACTCTGTATTAATCTATAAATTTATTACTTTTCTGTAGCAAGTGAATTCATCTTATAAAGTAATGAAGTTAAAATTATTTTGTATTTTTTAATAATTATACTTGAAAGAATTTTATATTTTAACGAGACTGAAAGTTCAATTTTACATGAAACTCTTGTACCATCGCCAAGTTCTTCAAAAATCACATTTATCTTACTATTTTTAAAAGGACCTTCTATAATCTCACTTTTGATATTGGGAAATTCCCTTTTGTGAATTGTTGTTTGGTTTATTTCAGCATTTCCAATATACGTATTGAAAACAAGCGTTTCCTTTGTAGTTATTTCAATTCCTTCATTTTTTACAATTTCAATATTCTTTAATTGTGAAGGAAATGCTTTTTTATGATTATCAAAATTAATCACACAATCATAGAGTTCTTTTGCATTTGCAGGTAATTTTAAACTAAATTCAATTTTCTGCACACTTAATGTTTCAAAAATAGTAATAAATAGATTAAGCCTATTCCATAACAATTTTTAATGATTTATGAAAAATTGATTATTAATAACAGATGAAATAATTTTTTGGATGAACTGATGCCTTTTAAAATTTTTAATTTAGAATAAGAAGTGGTGTTAATATGATTTGATGATAAAGATAAACATCATTTCTTTCTAACAAAGTACGATTTTCTATTTCATTTATTTTTCCTTCTTATTAATTTTTTAAGTTTTTTTGCTAATTCAAATCATCTTGATAAATGCCCCATACATAAATCATAATACATACATAAATCATCATACTTTTTAATTTAATTGATGAACACAGCTATTATTCAAGCTAGAATGGGATCTACTAGATTACCTGGAAAAATTATGTATAATGTCTGTGGTGAATCTCTTTTATCTTTAATGATTAAGAGAATAAAAAATGCAAAAAAACTTGATAAAATAATTATTGCAACTACTATAAATGAAAATGATGATGTAATTGTTAATTTTTGTAAATTAAATGGAATTGATTTTTTTAGAGGCTCTGAAAATGATGTCTTATCCAGGTATTATGAAACTTCAAAAAAATTTCCATCTGACATAATAATACGTTTAACTTCTGACACTCCATTATTAGATCCTAAAACAATTGATTTTATTATTGAACAATATGAGAAAAATAATTATGATTATGTTAGCAACCAGTTTCCTTTTCCAAGAACATATCCTGATGGAACAAATGTGGAAGTTTTTTCTTTTAATCTCCTTAAAGAAATGTATGAAAAAGCAAAAAATCCTTCAGATAGAGAACATGTAACAACTTTTGTGTCAATGCAACCTAAACTTTTCAAAATATTTCGAGTAGATTACCCCCAAGATATTTCAAAATATAGATTTAATCTTGACTATGATGCCGATTATCAATTAATAAAAAAAGTGTATGAAGAATTTTATTTTAAAAATCCACATTTTACATTAGAAGATATAATTTCATGGTTAGAAAAAAATCCTGATATATTAAAGTTAAATTCAGATATTAAACCATATGAAAATATGATAAAATCATTTAACGATGATTCAAAACAAAATTTTAAACCTCATACAAAAAATTATTATTTAAATGATAAATAATATTTATTTATAAATTTTTAAAAATTTTCATTGGTTATAATTTGAATTTTATCATTTATTTTTTTTATTTGCTTTTTTATTTCTTGAACATATTTACCTGTACATATAATCAATTTCTTTTCTTCAACATTTTCAATATCTGTTAAAATTTCTGGTTTATTAACAACATAATTAAATCCGTACAATAGTTTTCCTGATTTTATACTTGAATTATCCAAAATTCCAATAATTTTACTATTTTTTAAATATTTTTTTAATAATAATTGTGTACCTGAATTAGCTCCAAATACATATGTTTCCGAATTCCCAATACTGTCTCTCAGATATATGCCTAATTTTTCAAAATTTTCGAAAAATTTTGCAACTAATTTTAAATTTTTTTCATATGTTTTATTTTCTTGTTCATTTTTTTCGATATCTTTTTGTTCATTACTAAAAATTGCATCTATGAAAATACTATGATCTCTAAATTCATATATTCTGTCAATTTTGAATCCCTTTGACTTCAATATTGATGAAAGGTTTTCTATTGTTGGATATGTTATATGTTCTTGACTAAATGAATTTGTAGCAAAATCTTTAATCCATTTTTCAAAATTAGGTAAGGAAAAAATCAATCTACCATTATTTGTTAATAATGTTGAAATTTTTTCTATATGTTTTTGAACATTTTCTATATGTTCTAAAACATGTGAAGAATATATTAAATCAAATTTTGAACTTTTATTATAGTCTTCTAGAAAACCTTTAAACACATTTATTTTTTCTGAAAAATTTTCTGTTTTAATATTTTTTTCAATTACTTCGATCTTATCAATTCCATTTTCAAGTAATTTCTCTGCTAAACTTAAATCTCCTCCACCTACTTCTAAAATTTTAACCCCCTCAAATTTTTGATATGTTATAAAATCTGAAAATTCAGAATAATGTTTTTCCCAAATGTCTCCTACAATTTCATTTTTAAAGATAAAATATAGAATTGATGGATCCGGTGAATTAAATTGTTGAATCAATCCACACTTTTTACATATTGCAATTGTTAACTCATATTCAATTGGTTTTCCATTTTTTAGTAATAGACCTTTTTGCACTGCGTTTGGAGTCATTGGTACACTTCCAAAACTAAATTCTTCTTCTAATTTTTCATTACAATACCTACAATTCATTTTCTCAAAATCACCAAATTGTCCAACCGCCATCCACTACAAATGTCGAACCTGTTACATATGATGACTTTGATGTACACAAATATTCTGTAATTTCATTTAGTTCAGATTTTTTTAACATTCTTTTCATAGGAGTCAATTTTGCATATTTCTTCTTAAAATTTTCACTTTGATCAAATTCTACTCCTCCTGGGGCAATACAGTTTACTCTGATATTTGGTGCAAGATGTGTTGCAAGAAATTTTGTTAAGTTAATGACTCCTGCTTTTGAAATTGAGTATGCTGGATGCTTATGTTTTCCATTGTATATGTCTGGCCGTGCTGAAACTATGCCTGTTGTTGCAGAAAAATTAACAATGGTACCTTTTTTATTATTTCTTGCAAATTCTCTGCATACTGAAAATAATGTTGTTAAATTAACTTCTAAGAATTTTGAGAATGATTGTAATGTAATATCAAATAATGTGCCTCTTTTTTCACCTGGTGCAACATGATCATTTAAAGCAAAACAATTTACTAGTGCATCGACTTTATTTTTTTTAAACCAGTTTTTCACAAATTTTTCATCTGATAAATTATGACCTAATTCTAAATCTAGTTTGAAAACTTTATGCTTTTTTAACAAGTAATTTGTAATTTCTTTTCCAATTAATCCTTCAGAACCTGTAATTACAATTCTTAATTTCTTTTCTTTCATAGTTTAATCAACTTTGTTGTATTTATCAAGATACTGTTTTACAATTTTTAAGTATTCTTTACATGTTTTAATATAATTTTCTTTAAAATCTTGTCTTGCTCCTTGAATAATTAGTTCTCCATTATAATCTATTTTTGCCAATTCATTAAAAAAAAGTTCAAAATCAACATTTCCATATCCTAATGGAACTGTATCTCCTTGAAATTTTCTATCTTTGATATGTATATTGGCAAAATACTTTCCAATTTCTTTAAATTCCTCTTTCATATTATATCCTAATGCGGAACTATTCCCAGTATCATAATTTGCTTTCACCTTATCATTTTCAAATAACTCAATAAATTTTCTAAATTCTTTTGGAGGAAGATCAGTTTCTAATACAATTTTCATATCTTTATTTAATAATGGAATGATTTTTTTAATTATTTCTATAATTTGCCTTTTATCTTCTTTATTTTTTAGTGATGATGAATCAACAAATGGAATTTCTATATTTTTTATACTTAATTTTTTACTTGCTTCTATAATTTTTTTTAATACATTAATGTTTTCTTCAATTTCTAAAATATTTTTACCAAATAATTTTTTTTCCATAAAATAGTCACAACAAATTGAATTTATCATAATGTTTGATTCTTTTTTTAATAAATTCATTTCCTTGATACCATGTTCTGTAGAAATAGGATTTGGCTTTAAATCAAATATCCATTCAATTGATGAAAAACCACAATTCTTCGCACTTTCAAACTCTTTTTTCCATTCTTCAAAAGGAAATATTTGGATTTCTTCGTCAATTTGTCTTGATAGTCTTCCAGACATTATGCCTACGTTCATTTTTTAGTTCAACATTACTTCTAATACTTTGTTAATTAATTTTTAATGCAATAATAAACCAAAAAATGGCAGTTAATCCAGAACTATATTTATCCATATCATTCAAGTTTAAAATCAAACTGGTAATATTGATGATTACTGAATTTCTTTTTTCTGATCATAATACATCTCGTTTACTGTGATGACAAAATCATCATCTACACGCTATAGTAAAAATTTTTTTGTCTTATAATATAAATAAACTTTATACCGAATAAAATTTGTGGAAAATAGTTCTCCAATTAAAATAATTTTTTGGATTGACTCAAGTTTAATTGATTTTGCATTATCGTATTATTTAGATAAAAAAATAAATTATGAATTATATGCAATAATTGATATTACAAATAAACCTAAAAATTTTTTTGAAACACAAAATTTAGTTAAATTTAAAAAATTTTGGTTTTATCATGATAATATTAAACAAAATTATGTTGCTGATAGAAAATTTCTTGAGAAATTTGAAAAATCTAATAATCTTAATCTATTGGAGTTAATTTCAAATGATAGACATTTTAACAAATTTAACGAATTTCATCAATTTTCAGATGAACAAATTCTTTCAATTGTTGAACAGGAATGTATATTTTTTGATAAAATTTTGACTGAAGTAAAACCTATGTTTATGGTTACGCAAGAAACTGCATTAAGATCACACCATTTATTATATTTATTATCTAAATCAAAAAAAATTAAAATTTTAATGCTTAATCATGCAAACTTTGGCAAATTGTGTTATATTTCAGAAAACCACCACAAAATTGATTTTGAAGGAAATCTTGATAATGTTGAAGGAAAAAATTTAGGATTTGAAGAATTACAAGCAAAACGAAAATCTATAAATTTATCAAAAACTTTAGTTAATTTTAATAAAATTCAAGCAGGCTCCATGAAAGAAAAACTGAAAGCAGGAATATCTTTTTTAAATTCAAAAAATAGTAATATAAAAACTCATTATACTTATTTTGGAAGAACAAAATTTAATGTATTATTCTCTGAAATAAAAGAAATTTTAAGAAAAAAATCTCGAGAAAATTTTGTTAATAAATATTTGAAGAAAAAAGTAAATTATGATTGTTCATATCTTTTTTTCCCGCTTCATCAAGAACCTGAACGTTCCCTTTTGATCGCTTGTCCTTATTATACAAATCAAATTGAAACTATTCGTCATATAGTTAAATCGATGCCAATTGGTTACAAATTATTAGTAAAAGAACATCCAACTCAAGGACCTGCTAGAGGCTGGAGAGACGTTTCTTTTTATAAAGAAATTATGCAAATTCCCAATGTAGACTTAATTCATCCGTCTGTTTCCAATGACAAATTAATACAAAATTGTTCACTGGTTATTTCTGCTGGTGGAACTTCATCATTTGAAGCAACATTTTTTCAAAAACCTTCAATCATTTTTGCTGATGTGGGTTATTCTATTTTGCCTTCAGTTTTTAAAGTAAATTCTTTTCATGAATTACCTACAATTATTTCAATTGCATTAAAAACTGAGGTAGATAACTCTGATTTAGATAGATACGTTACACTTTTAGAAAATAATTCTTTTACTCTTGATTACTTAAAACTTCTAACATTATTTAATGATAAATTTTTCTTTGGAGGCCATTCAGTTGATGTTGAAATTTCTCCATTACAAATGAAATTATTTTTAGATCTAAATAACAATATGTTTACAACTATTACAGATCAATTTATAAAAAAAATTAATAATTATTTAGAAACTGAATCTAAAATTACTAAGTCTCAAAAAACTGATTAAAATAATGAAAACAATTTGCTATGCTTCTAAATGAGTAAGTTCAAAAGGAATTAGTAAAAAAATATTTGTTTTTTAAATAATACACACTTTATTATGTAATTGAAAGTATTTTAGATTCAAAATTATTTGATGATGCTATTGTATTTACTGATAATCAAGAAATTATAAATACTGCTAATCAATATGATGTAAACATTCTTTTTTTTTAAGATCACAAGAACGTCGTCATATGGTACATTCTAATTTTATGATAACTGAATTAATTTTAAAAAATAAAATTTAGTTTTTTTTATTTTAGATTAGAAAATTTTTCGTCAATAAATTCACAAAGTATGTGCATAATTAGACGATGACATTCCTGAATTCTAGGCGTACTTTGTGAAGGGACTGATATCATTGCGTCAAGAAATTCTTTCATTTTTCCACCCTCATTACCTGTCAATCCAATCACTATGCCCCCTTTTTGCTTAGATGTCTTAATTCCTTGAATGATATTTTCAGAGTTTCCACTTGTTGAAATTGCAATAATTACATCTTTTTGATTGACCAGTGATTCACACTGTCTTGCAAAAATATAATCAAAATTATAGTCATTCCCTATTGCAGTAATAATTGAAGTATCTGTTGTTAAAGATACTGCTGGAAGACTTTTTCTTTCAATTCTATATCTTCCTATAAGTTCAGCAACTAGATGTTGTGCATCAGCTGCACTGCCACCGTTACCCATTACAATTATTTTATGATCATTTTCTAGACATTCTAATAAAATATTTGTAACATTTATCAAATCACCTACGAGGACTTTTGATTTTAAAATTACATCAATACTTTCATCAAACCAATCTGTGATTCTTTTTTCATAATTCATAAGAACTCTTAATTTTTTATTCGTAGCTTATCTCTTACTGTGATTTCAGAAGGCCATACTTTTTTAACTCCATCACCTAAAATGGGTTCAACTCTTCTAACATCTCTCACCATTCTTTCTAAACCATGTGGTTCTAAAGATGCTGCTTGATCTGATCCATACATTGTACGATCTAAACTAATATGTCGTTCGATAGATGATGCACCTAATACTGCTGCTGTGACACAAATTATGTATCCTGTGACTTCATGACCACTATATCCCACTTCACAATTAAATTCATTTTTTAAAGTTTTAATGCATTTTAAATTAGCTTCTTCAATTTTCATTGGATACGAACTGTTACAGTGTTGTAATTCAAAAGGACATTTATTTTTTTTAAAAATATCTACAGCATTTTTTATTTCTTGTAAAGTACTCATACCAGTTGAAATAAAAGTTTTTTTCCCTTCTTCAACAATTTTATTTAATAATTCAATATCTGTTAACATTGCTGATGCGACTTTATTATATTTTAAATTATATTGTTTAAGAAATTCCTGACTCTCTAAATCCCATGCTGATGCATACCATTCAATTTTATTATTTTTGCAATATTCATCAATCTCATTGTATTCTTTTTGTCCAAATTCTAGCCCCATTTTTTGTTCTCTTGTTGTTTTACCCCAAGGACTATCTCTAGGTGAATCTAATACTTCTTTAGAGTATATTTTTTCTACTGTTCTTTTTTGAAATTTTACTGCATTACATCCAGCTTTTACTGCAACATCGATCAATTTTTTGGCTATGTTGATATCTCCGTTATGATTAATTCCTATTTCTGCAGTTATGAATACCATGTTATTTATTCTAATTAATTTTTTATAAATATGTATTTAGTACAATTTCTTCTTTTTGCCAAATTTTATACAAATTAACAGATCACAAATTTCTCTCAGTACTCCTTCTCCGCCATTAATTTTTGATATGTGGCTGGCAATTTTTTTTACTTCACTATTTCCATCCTTGGGGGTTACTGCAAATCCAACTATCTTCATTATTTCTAAATCGTTTACATCATCACCAATATATGCGATATTTTCTTCTTTTAAATTATAGAGAACACATAGTTTTGGAATTAACAATTCTTTCTTTTGTATCCCTTGAAATAGTTTATCAACATTCATTTTTGATGTCCATTTTTTTACAATCTCATTTTTTTCTTTTGTAATAATGACTGTTGGAATTCCATTTCTTTTTAATATTGAAATTCCCATACCATCTCTAGCATGAAATTTTTTTTGAATATCACCTTTTGCAGAATAATACATTCCTCCATCAGTTAATACGCCGTCTACATCTGATATCAACAACTTAATTTTTTTAATTGATTCTATTTTTTTATTCATGTAAACTTATAAAATATTGTTAAGTATATTATAATAGTGATTGTATATTTATCCATTGACAAAAGAATTTTGGTTATCTAAATTAATGAACTTAATAAAAAACACTCATGACTCATGGAATAAAAATTATGAAAACAATGAAATAGATTTAAGACTAAAATATAATAATATTTTTTTAAGAATAACTGGAATTTAAAATGAAACCAAATATTATTTTTATTACTATTGATTCTTTAAGATTTGATGGCATATTTGGTAGTAGTGAAACTCCAAACATTGATAAATTAATTTCAAACGGTGTAAATTTTTCAAATGCTATTAGTACTTCTGATTCTACAGGATTAAGTTTAGGTAGTGTTTTTACAGGTGCTTATCCTTTTAAAACAAACATTTCTTTAACCTCTTTTAACTCCGATTTTCCAACTTATTTTGATCTTCTTAAAAACAATGAATATTTTTTAACTTCTACTTGTCCTGATCTTTCTTTTTTTAAAAAATTAACCTTAAATTTTGATTTAAATAATTTATACACTTATGATAAAAGAAATGAATGGATTCAACTCCATGGTGGAATTGGTGATGACATAGTTACTACTTTAAAATTATTAAAATCTAAATCTCCGTGGTTCTATTTCATCCAT
>Ga0233427_10004758_pt1 | contig 11155 bp, 10 predicted proteins | sample SI_118_April2016_5_FD_179885 | JGI IMG/M metagenome (GOLD analysis project Ga0233427, IMG submission 179885) | Seawater microbial communities from Saanich Inlet, British Columbia, Canada - SI_118_April2016_100_MG | ecosystem: Environmental > Aquatic > Marine > Inlet | place: Canada: British...
TTTATTAATATTTATGAAGATTTTGTTCGTGCTGAAAATTCACTATCTAAAGAAAAAATTGATACATCTGGAATTATTGCAGTTATAAAAAATATGGAAAGTCTCCTATTTGAAAATAACATTAAACCTATAGATGCAATTGGTAAAATTTTTGATCCACAAATCCATGAGGCTGTTTCTATGATTGTAAATGAAACCCTTGATGAAGGAACAATCACTCAAGAGGTATCTAAAGGCTATATCTCTGGCAAAGCTATTTTAAAACCATCTAAGGTTATTGTATCAAAGAAATAAAATTAAATAATGTGGAAAATATGGCTGAAAAAATTATTGGTATTGATTTAGGAACAAGTAACTCCGCTGCGTCTGTTATGCAGGGCGGTAAACCAACATTGATTCCTGCCGCAGAAGGTACAACCGTGGCTGGCAAAGCATTTCCATCAGTTGTAGCATTTTCAAAAGATGGTGAACTTTTAGTAGGAGAGCCTGCAAGAAGACAAGCTGTAACCAATCCTGATAACACTATTCGTGAGGCAAAACGGAAGATGGGAGAAGATTTCTTGTACAAAATACAAGGTAAAGAGTACAAACCACAACAAATCTCTGCATTTATTCTTCAAAAAATTAAACGTGATGCTGAAGCATTTACTGGCGACACAATAAACAAAGCTGTAATTACAGTTCCTGCATATTTCAATGATAATCAGAGACAAGCAACAAAAGATGCTGGAACAATTGCTGGTTTAGAAGTTGTAAGAATTATCAATGAACCAACCGCTGCATCACTTGCATTTGGATTGGATAAAAGTAAAGAAGACATGAAAATATTGGTTTTTGATTTTGGTGGTGGTACACTTGATGTAACAATCATGGAAATGGGAGGAGGTGTCTTTGAAGTAATGAGTACATCTGGTGATACAAAACTAGGTGGAGCTGATATGGATCAAGCAATAATTGATTATGTAATTGATGAATTTAGGAAAAAAGAAGGAATAGATCTATCTAGTGATAGTACAGCTGTAACTAGAATTAAAGAAGCTGGAGAAAAAGCAAAAATTGAATTATCTACTGTAATGGAAACTGATGTAAATCTCCCATTTATTGCTCAAGATTCATCCGGTGCAAAAAATCTTGAAGTTAAAATTACAAGAGCAAAACTTGATGATTTAGTTAATCCAATTGTTCAAAGATGCAAATCATCTATTGACAAAGCATTAGAAGATGCAAAAATTTCTACATCTGACATTACAAAAATTGTTTTGATAGGTGGTCCAACACGTATGCCAATTGTCAAAAAATTTGTAAGTGATTCCGTTGGAAAAGATGGTGAATCAGGTGTTGACCCTATGGAAGCTGTAGCATTTGGTGCAGCAGTTCAAGCAGGAATTATTGCAGGTGATGTAACAAGTGATATTGTACTACTTGATGTTACGCCATTAACTCTTGGAATTGAAACATTAGGTGGTGTAAGAGAACCAATTATAGAACGAAATACAACAATTCCAACATCTAAAGATAAAACATTCACAACTGCTGCAGATAGTCAAACTGCAGTTACCATTAATGTTGTACAAGGTGAACGACCAATGGTTGCTGATAATGTGTCATTAGGCACTTTTAATCTAACTGATATTCCACCTGCACCAAGAGGTGTACCTCAAATCAATGTAAAATTTGACATTGATGCAAATGGTATCTTGAATGTAACTGCAAAAGATCTGGGTACAGGTAAAGACGCTAAAATTACAATTCAATCTACAACAAAAATGTCAGATGATGAAATTAAAAAAATGCAAGAAGATGCTGAAGGTCATGCTGAAGAAGATAAAAAGAAGAAAGAATCAGTTGATATTAAAAATGAGGCTGAAAGTTTCATTTACACTACTGAAAAATTAGTTAATCAAGATCTTAAAGATAAAATCCCTCAAGAAAAAGGCATTCAAATCACAGATGCAATTAAGGAACTAAAAGATTCATTATCACAAGACTCAGAACAAATCAAACAAAAACTTGAAGCATTGAAAACAATTGTCAATGAAGTAACAACTGAATTATACAAAAACACATCACCACCACCTGGAGAACAACAGTCTGGAGAACAACAGTCTGGAGAACAACAGTCTGGAGAACAACAGTCTGGAGAACAACAGTCTGACGCTAATTCTGAACAAAAATCAGAAAATACTTCGAGTTAGTTAATTAATAATTGATTAAGCAGATTATTCATGAGTGCTAAACGTGATTATTATGAAGTATTAGGAGTCACAAAATCTTCTAATCCTGATGAAATTAAATCTCAATACAGAAAATTAGCCTTAAAATTTCATCCTGATAGAAATAAATCTCCTGATGCACAAGAGCACTTCAAAGAAATTTCTGAAGCATATGCTGTTCTTTCAGATTCGTCAAAACGTGATCTATATGATCAACATGGACACGAAGGTGTAGATGGAAGATACTCTACTGAAGACATCTTTAGAGGTGCAGGTGGTAACTTCAATGACATTTTCAATGATCTATTTAGTGGTCAAGGAAGACGTGGCGGTGGAGGATTCGGATCTGTTTTTGAAAATTTATTTGGTGGAGGCGGTGGAGGATTCGGTCGCTCACGTGGAAATGATCTTTTACATGAATGTTATATTACTCTGGAAGATGTATTACATGGAAAACAAATTGAACTTGATCTCCAGAAATATGTAGATTGTCCTGATTGTAGTGGTACTGGATGTAAACCTGGAACATCAAAAGCAACTTGTAAAGATTGTAATGGTCGTGGACAAGTTCGAGTCAGAAAAAATATGGGTGGATTCCTACTGGAAACTGCTCAAGCATGCAGAACATGTCGAGGACTAGGAGAAATTATTAAAGATCCGTGTAAAAAATGCCAACGTGGGAAAATTAAAGGAACAAAACATCTTTCATTCAATCTTCCATCGGGAATTGACAATGGCGATTATGTTATTCAAGGTGAAGGTGAATCTATTCCAGATGGGGATAGTGGTGATCTAATTGTACGTGTTAGAGTTGAACCACATTCCCACTTTAGACGTGATGGCATAGATCTGTACTGTGATGCAAAACTTTCTATGATAGATGCTAGTTTAGGTACTGAAATTAATGTTAAAACCCTTGAAAAAACACAAACATTAAAAGTTGAATCTGGAACTCAACCAAATTCAATTTTAAAAATAAAATCTCAGGGATTACCTAATCAAAACTCTAACCGACGTGGAGATCTTTTTGTACACCTTGTAGTAGAAATTCCAAAAAAATTATCAAAACAACAAAAGTCACTATTAGATGAATTCAGAAAATCTGATTAATTTTTCTTTGATAATCTGATTGTTAGATTATGACCTTGCTTGATCTCTTGTTCATATAGTTTTTTGATAATTTCTCCAATTTTTTGTTCCGTAAAATATTCTTGATTATATCTTCCTAGATTTTCTTTATCGTTATCCAACACAATTTCCCAAAATGACATAAAACTACAGAATTCCTCTCACATTTCAATATTTTGTGAATAACGAACTTATTCTAGAAAACGCAAATTTTCATACTGGAGTTAGTTTAGTATGGTCATCTACGCATAGTTCAAATCCTTATCTTTAGGAGTTAATTGGGTTAAATCCAACTTTCCACATAAATTATTTTATGTATCATTATGAACAACTTTAAAACACTGTAGTTTGCCTATTTTCCATGGCAAAAGTAACCCGTGTTGGTGGTAGAGGCACAACTCGTAGAAAGACTGACACTAGTAAGAAATCAACATTCTCTGGAGATTCTTACAAAGAATATCAGGAGACCCAAAAGAAAGCTGCAGGAAATCGTAGTGTTTCAACAGGTCGCGGTACGGGAAAAAGAAAATTATCATCAACTCCAACGACAAAAAAAGTATCTACCAAAGGCAGAACACGTTCAACTGGTAGAGGTACTGGTAGTAGAAAGACAAAAAGTTAATCCCCTTAACTTATTCTCTTTTATTCATCTACTGGTATTTTCTTAATTTAGAAAATTCTGAATTTTTTCCTTTAATTTCTGATTAATAATCTTGCCAGATGCTTTACCTCTAACTTCCTTCATTGCTATTCCCATTATACCGCTTAATGCACGCATTTGTTCTTGTTTTATTTTATCTATATTTTCTTGAATTATTTTATTTAGGATTTCATCTAATTCATCTTCAGTCAACTGAGATATGGATGCATTTTCTAATGCTTGTAACACACCATTTGCTTTCTTAGACATTATCTGTTCAAAAATTATCTGAATTGATTCTTTGTTTATTTTTTCTTGTTCTAATAATTCAAATGTTTTCTTTATGTGTTCATTACTCAAAAGACTAGAATTTAATCCACTTCTTTCCAAATTAGTTATGGTTGAACATAAAATAGATACAACAAAATTTGGTGAATTCTGTTTTTGTGAACATATCTGTTCAAAAATCTCAAAATATTCTGAATCAAATATCTGTTCAGCAAGCTGATTATTGATTCGATATTTTTCTTCCAGTTCTTTGATTGAATCTTCCCATGATTTTGGTATATTGGATCTTACTTTGATAAGTTCAGCATCCGTTACTTTTACTGTTGGTATATCAGTTTCTGGATACATTCTCGATGCACCTGGTCTAGGTCTTAGGAATATTGTGTCTCCATTTGGAGTTGCAGCTCGAGTTTCAGCAGGTGGTCCATTCTTTGAAAGCTTAATTCTATTAATTATTGAATCAATTGCAAAACCAACTGAATTTCTCCCACCCGCAATTATCAAAAATGCATCCTCATTTTGAATGTCTAATTTTTCAGTAACTCGTTTGATGTCTGCATTTTCAATTCCATAATTTGGTAATTCGTCCGAATGAAAAACACCACCAATACCAAAAAATCTCACTAATTGTCCAATCTCTTTTCCTAATCTAATATCTGAATATGGTTCAAAACCTAAAATTCCTTTTAATTTTTTGATTCTTATTCCAAAAATTTTATCTTGCTTTTCAATTGATTTTTTAATAATATTTGAATTACACTCTTGCATTATCTCTGTAATATCAAATACATCTTTTCTTCTATCAATTTCAGAAAATTTTGTTTGATTAATTTTCTCTGAAATCAATTTTAGCCCATGTTGTCTTTTTGCTTCAAATTCAATAATTTTTTCTAACTGATCTAATTGCTGAACACCTTTTACTTCGATAACTCCTCCTCCTTCAACAGAAATATTCACATCTTGTCTAATTGTTCCAATTCCTCGCATAACTTTTTTTGTAACTCGTAATAATCTACCTAATGTTAACGCAATATCTTTTACAAATTTTGCATCTCCTTCAACGGGATCTAATGCAATTTCAATTAAAGGTACTCCAAGTCTGTCTAAACTAAAAAATCTATGATTTCCTTCATCTTTGATTAATTTTCCCGCATCTTCCTCAAGACAGATTGATTGAACCCCTACTTTTTTCCCGTTTACTTCAATGTGCCCTCCTTGTGCAACAAGCATTGTTCTTTGAAATCCCGTCGTGTTTGAACCATCAATTACTGTTTTTCTCATTACATGAATTTCTGAAAAAATTTTTGATTCTAATGCAGAACTGATCAAAAGCACAATATTTTTTGCATCAGTATCTAATGCATGTGGTGGTTCTTCATCTTCTTCTACTAAACAACTGCTTTTTGGGTTTGCATAGTAAACTATGGTTTTTGATTTAGTACTTTCAAAAAGTGCAGCAGGATCTATTTTACCTAATTCACTTTTTGCCGCTCTTAGTTTTCTTGAAAATTTCATTGAAAATTCTTCCTCTTCTATCGGCGTACAGTCACAAAATAATTTCTTTTTTGTATCTAGTTGTTGATGGATCTCTAAACCAACCTTTAATCCAATATTTTTAATATCTAATTCTGACATCTTACGCTCAAAACTCTGATGAATAATTCTCCAACATCATATTTTTAATATCATCCTCTGAATTACAATTTCCTAAAACCCACATTGCTTTGACTAATGCTACCTCTGGAATCATGTTTTCTAATGGAATAATTCCCATGTCGAGTAAGTCTCTTCCACTTTCGTACACTGTCATACTTACACGTCCATCAATACATTGTGATGTCATTCCAAGAAATATTCCATTTTCTTTTGCTTTCTTAATTGAATCATACATTGTTCTTCCTACATGTCCTAATCCTGTACCTTCAAAAATAATTCCTCTATATTCTAATTTTATTAATGAATCAATTATCTCTGGATTAAATCCTGGATGATATTTTATAAGAGCAACTTTTGTATCTAGATTGATTCGTGGGTTATATTCATTTTCTTTAAAGAATGTGTTCTTCATATTTTCTAAAATTTCATTCTCATACATTACAAATGCTGGTTCAGAGCCAACTGTTTGAAATGCACTTCTCTTACTTGTATGATTTTTTCTAACACGTGTTCCTAAATGACATGCTATTGCATCATCACTTTCATTCTGATGCATCACAACAAAAACACCTTTTGATTTTGTATTGACTAAGAATTTTGTTGCTGCAATCAAATTTAATGCTGCATCTGATGATGGTCTGTCTGATGATCTCTGTGAGCCAACTAATGTAATTGGTTTCTTAAAACCAGATAATGCAAATGATAAAAATGCAGAACTATAATGCATTGTATCTGTACCGTGTGCAATGATTATTCCTGCATAATCTGAATCTACAACACTATCTATTTTTTTTGCAATTTCTAACCAATGTTCTGGTTGTAAGTTCTCTGAATATTCTGAAAATAGTACTTCTGCATCAACATTTGCAATTTTTGCAATCTCTGGAACAGCTTCGTATAATTCTGTTGCAGATAATGCTGGCGTAACTGCACCTGTTCTATAATCTACTTTACTTGCAATAGTTCCTCCTGTTGATAAAAGCAAAATCTTTGGTAATTCTTCATTTTTTACAATGGTTTGTGAGTTCTCGTTATTTGGTTGTCTTTCTCCAATTTTCTCCAATTTCTCTATTTTTTCAAATTTTATTCCTATGTTGTATCCACTTTTTAATTTTAGAACAATATGTGATTCATCTCCACTTTCGTATCTAGGCATTAAAATTCCAGAATATGTCATTTCTGAAGTAATTTTTACTAAGTCTCCTACATCAACTTTATTTGAAATTAAGAAATCACGAATTTTGCCTTTGTATCCTTTTAGTTCTGACATTTATGAAAATTAGATGGTATGTATTTTATTAAAACTACCTGTAGTATGATGCAACTAGTTTATCGTTCATCTTGAGATCTTTTTGTTCTCTTACTTTCTTTACTGCTTCCTCGTAATGTTTCATTGTGACTTTGGCGTCTGTTGCTTTCTTTTCAATAGCATCTACAATTTTCTTTGTTTCATCATCACTTAGATTTTTGTCTGGAGCAGCATTATCTAGATGTTCATGAACTACTAGTGAAACTGCAGTGTTTGCTATTGATGCAACATCTGCACTACTCAATCCATCTGTCATTTCAGCAAGTTTTTCAAAGTCAATAGCATCTGCACTGTCTTTATCTGCTAAAGGAATATCATTTGAATGAATTTCAAGTACCTTCTTTCTACTGTCTTTATCTGGTAATGGAATTGAAATAATTTTATCAAATCTTCCTGGTCTGAGTAATGCTGGATCAATCATATCTGCTCTGTTTGTTGCAGCAAGTACAACTACGCCGTGCATATTTTCCATTCCATCTAATTCTGTTAATAATTGACTGACAACTCTTTCAGTTACTGCAGTCTCTCCACCTGCTCCTCTAATTGGTGCAATTGAATCAATTTCATCAAAGAAAATAACACATGGAGCTGATTGTCTTGCTCGTTTGAATATTTCTCTAATTCCTCTTTCAGATTCTCCTACCCATTTAGATAATAATTCTGGTCCTCTTACAGAAACAAAATTTGCTTCACTTTCTGTTGCAACTGCTTTAGCCATTAGGGTCTTACCTGTTCCACTAGGTCCATGCAACAAAATTCCTCTTGGCATTTTATGTCCTAGTTTATCATAAAGACCTGGATATTTCATTGGCCATTCGACTGCTTCCATCAATTCTCGTTTGACTTCTGCAAGACCGCCTATCTCTTCCCATGATACATCTGGATTCTCAATGAATACTTCTCTCATTCCTGAGGGAGTTACTTCAACTAGAGCCTTTTTGAAATCATCTGCGTTTACAATTAACTTGTCTAGTGTCTCTGGTGGTATTTTTTCTTCTTCCAAATTCAATTCTGGAAGTAATCTTCTGAGACATTTCATTGCTGCTTCTTTGCATAGATATTCTAAATCTGCACCAACATAACCATGGCTAACTGCAGCAATCTTTTCAATATTTACTGGAAGTTCTTGATCATCTGCGGCCAAAGGCATGTTTCTTGAGTGAATTTGTAAGATTTCCTTTCTTCCTTTTTTATCTGGAACTTTAATTTCTATTTCTCTATCAAATCTTCCAGGTCTTCTTAATGCAGGATCAATTGCATTTGGTCTGTTAGTTGCAGAAATTACAATTACTTTTCCTCTAGCTTCTAATCCATCCATTAATGATAACATTTGAGATACAACTCTTCTTTCTACTTCGCCAGTTACTTCTTCTCTCTTTGGTGCAATTGAATCAATTTCATCTACAAAAATAATTGATGGTGCTTTCTCTCTTGCCTCTTTAAAAATTTCTCTTAGACGAGCTTCACTTTCTCCATAAAATTTACTCATAATCTCTGGTCCAGAAATACTAATGAAATGTGCTTGACTCTCATTTGCAACTGCTTTTGCCAAAAGTGTCTTACCTGTTCCTGGAGGTCCGTAAAGTAAAACACCTTTTGGTGCTTCAATTCCTAATTTCTCAAATATTTCTGGATGTCTTAATGGTAATTCAATCATTTCACGAACTTTCTTTATCTCACCTCTAATTCCACCAATGTCTTCATACGTAACTTGAGGAACTCCTCTTAGTGTTTCACCCTTCTCTGCGATATGGAATGTTGTTTTCTGTGTAACTAGAACTGCATCTGCAGCAGGTGTAACTCCTATTACTTGGAACGTTAGTCTTCCTCCAAAGTATGGAACCATTACGTTATCTCCTTTAATCAAAGGTACACTTTCTAATGCATCAGCTAAATATCTTTCATCGATTGGTGGTATTGCTTCTAATGGTGCAACTACCACTTTTTCTGCTGGAACAGCTTTAATCTTTTTTACAGTAATTGTATCTCCAATTGCAATTCCAGAATTGTTTCTTCCTAAACCATCAATTCTGATAATTCCCTTACCTTCATCTGAAGGATACAAAGGCAAACATTTTGCAACAGTACGTCTTTTTCCTTTTAATTCTATAACATCTCCAGTTGATGCATTTAGAGTATCCATGGAATCATAATCGATTCTTGCTACTCCTCTTCCAACATCTCTAGTATATGCTTCTAGAACTTTTAGGGAAAGACCATTTTCACTCATATCTATCACTCTTCATTCTTTTTTTATATATTTAGCGTATTATTCTATTGATCGACTCAAAACTGATCACAAGCTTAAAATCATGATTCTAGTCACAATCGGTTACTATGGGTAAAAGACCAGGTGTTCGTAGACGTGGACGTGGGGGCATGCAGTTCAGAGCAGCCGCTACTCAGAAGCTAAAACCTGCCAAATATCCAAGTTTTTCACTAGATGAGGAACGTCGAGGAGAGATTATTGATTTAGTTCATGAATCTGGCCGTGATGTACCTCTATCAAAGGTAAGATTTGAGGATGGAGCGATCTCATTTATTCCTGCACCTTTAGGAACTAAGGTTGGTCAAAGAATCAATTTTGGTCTAAATTCTGAAATTATTGATGGTAATGTAATTAGTATTCAAAATATACCTGATGGAACAATTGTTTGTAATGTAGAACAGCAATTTGGAGATGGTGGTGCTTTAATGAAATCAGCAGGTGCTGATGCAACAGTATTCTCTCATGCAGACGATGGAGTAATTTTGAAATTAGCATCTGGTAAATTCAAAAAATTAAACCCAAAAAATAGAGCAATGATTGGAACTTTAGCAGGCGGTGGAGTTGAAGATAGACCACTAATGCGTGCTGGAGTTAAAATGATGCGTTTTAAATCAAAAGGTAAAAAATATCCGATTGTCAGAGGTGTTGCTCAAGCAGCATATGTACATCCTCACGGCGGTGGACGTCACCAACATGTTGGACAATCATCTACTGTATCTCGTAATGCACCTCCAGGCGCTAAAGTTGGAAGCATTGCTGCAAAGAAAACTGGTAGAGCAAGAATTAAGGAAAGAAAACAATCTATCAAATAATAGATTGGTAATCTATATTCTAGAATGATTCAAAAAAGAATTCATATTTTTGTTACTGGCAGAGTACAAGGTGTATTTTTCAGACAATCTACCAGAGTCATGGCAATTAAAAATAATGTAAACGGTTGGATTCGTAATCTTGATGATGGACGAGTTGAAATTGTTGCAGAAGGTGAAAAACAAAATATTGATAATCTTGTAAATTGGTGTAAAACCGGACCTGCAAATTCTCGTGTTGATGAATTTGAATTATTAGATGAGAACTATACGGATGAGTTTGAAAATTTTGAAGTTAGATATTAACGAATTATTGTAAATGCATCTTTTAGTGTAGACTCTAATTCTGATAGTTCTTGTTCTGGCGTAACTTCTAAAATTGTAGGTTCTGCTTTTCGTTCTTTTTGAATTTTAATTATAATTGAGGATTCAGTTGGTTCCATATCTGCAAACCATCTAAAAGTCATCGTTTTACAAAAAACTACTCTATGCATTCTGACATCTTCTATCACTCTTTTATCTAATGACTTGCAGTATGTTCGTAATTGATTAAACAATGGTTTTACAGGTTTAGGAATCTGTCTCTGAAAGTCTTCGTAAGTTCGTCCGTTTCCAACTCCGATTAAATTTTCCATATTTCTCCTCCTCTGATTCACAATTTAATGTAGTAGTTCTGCTGGCTCCAGTCTAGGCTGATAGTCCCATTTCGAGGCATGCAAGATCCCCCACGTAGACGAGGAAGCGTGGATGCTCCACCTTAGGATTGCTCCCTCCCGGACCTCATCCCTTTCGATGGTTCGGTCTTAGGAAAAATCCCTTCGGATTATCCTTGTCCTGCAACCA
>Ga0233427_10004760_pt1 | contig 11153 bp, 9 predicted proteins | sample SI_118_April2016_5_FD_179885 | JGI IMG/M metagenome (GOLD analysis project Ga0233427, IMG submission 179885) | Seawater microbial communities from Saanich Inlet, British Columbia, Canada - SI_118_April2016_100_MG | ecosystem: Environmental > Aquatic > Marine > Inlet | place: Canada: British...
TACGCAATAAAAACGTGCTCATCATTAGCCTTGCCGCAACAGATAGTCGATTAGATCTGCCACGCAACTTTCGGGGCAAGGCATCCACTGCCGTAAATTGTCCGTCGTATAGGGTAAGCGTAGTCGAAGATAGGACAGAAACCGTGTGTCCCAGCTGAACCCAAGTTGACACCTGGCTTTTTATTTTATTCATGACTCCGGAGCTCAAGGACGGGTCATGATCAATTAGGTATAGTATTTTCATTACCAATCAATGCGCCCCAATGCAATAGCTGAGCAAATCAGCATTAATAAAATATAAAGGACAAGAGATTTTATAGTGCCAACCCTCCTAGCCATCAATTGATACAAATGACTACGGTGAGCCTCGAAGATGCTCTTGCGCGCGGCTGCCCTTCGGAAGATGGTGAAAGTGGCGTCCAATAAAAACGGCGAGAAAATAATTATCCCGCTCATGCCGCCAAAAAAGCCCGTCCGCCCAATCATATACGGCGAAATAACGACAAGAGACACTGCCATTAAATATCCAAGTGAAGCCGACCCAACATCTCCTAGAAATATTTTAGCTGGGGGGAAATTAAACCTCAAAAACCCTAAACAGCTGAATGCCACAATTGAGTTAATAGACGCAAGTTGAGCTTGCCCATTGTGCACATTAACAAAATGCATTGCTAGAAATCCGATGACGCCCATACTCGCGGCTAGGCCATCGATGCCATCCATAAAATTGTATAGATTGATGCACCAAACGGTTAGCAAGCACAGCCCGATACCAATGTAAAGGGAATGACCCTGAGGCAGAACTAGCGCGCAAGCGGCTATTGTATGAACGACAAGTCGCAAGCGAGATGAAAGCGGACGGCGATCATCGATGTAGCTGACTATCGCAACTAGCAATAGTCCAATGACTATGTTGCCATCCATAAACCTGCCTAGAGATATCGCATACATCAGCAACAGCGGCGCCAGTACAGCTAGACCACCGCCTCGAGGGGTGGGGACGGAATGCATGGATCGGCTATTTGGCCTATCTATAGCCGCCCACTTGTTGCCCGGCCGCGATAACCAATAGCTTCCGCCCATTGCCAATAAAAAAGGCAAGAGGTTGAGGCTTAAGAAGTCGAGGGCATCCATCATTTTGGTTGTTATATTTTAGCAAATAATCTTCAAGGCACTAGCCAACGCCCTGACATAAACCGCCTCGCCCGCTGGCATTTTCGCCATCAATTCACCGTCAGCCTCAAACGCCAGCGCGGACGACACCTCTAAGCGCAACTCGCGCGCGCTACCGTAATACACATGACGGTGCTTAATGCGTGTGCATTTATAAGTTTGCTGTAATTTAATGGCCGCCATCAAACGCGAGATATTACCGATAATCACATATTGCAGCAAGCCGTCGTCAAGCACAGCATCAGGCGCAATACCCATGCCATCGCCAAAATATTTACCGTTGGCCATAACTAAACATTTTAGTGGCCCGACATAAACTTCTTCGCCATCTGCAAATAATCTGACATCGACATTTTTATAACCAACCAATGCCTTCAGCGTACTCAGTAAATAATTACGCGAACCATTCGCCATCTGCCGCGTTACCTCAGCGCCCAACCCTGCATCGGTAACATTGGCGAACCATATTTTATTGCCTGCCGATTCGATTTCACCGACATCAATCAACTTACGTTCACCGCGCGCTAGCACTTCGAGAGGATCACCCCAACCAAAGTTACGCGCGAAGTCGCAGCCACTGCCTAGGGGCAAAATGCCCAACGCCGCACCACACTGACTCATCATCAAATAATTCACCACATAATGCACCGTGCCATCACCCCCGACCGCAACCACCACCTCGGCATCGCGCGGAATCGGCGCCAAATCAAACACCACCTCATATTCGTCAAACATTTCAGCAACGCGCGCTTCGAGCGCCGTCCACTTTTTTGCTACTGAGCCACGGCCGGCACTGCGATTAACAACAAAAACGTATTTCAAGTTATAGCTATTCTAACCGTAGTGACATCGTGCGGAACACGCGGCCTTGACTAATTGTCGCTTCTAAAACTAATGAGGAGCTCGCTTTGCTATATTCTGCCATGGCACTTTTCCAAAAAGCTCCCCGCACGGTCGAAGAAGCCGAGCAATACAAGCCTCTAGACATCGCCCCCGACCAAGTCCTTGAGATGGACGAGGCTGAATGGTACGAAAAAGTTTACCGCGGCGACAATGTGCCGCAGTTGACTATCCGCGCCACCATTATGGGCTCGTTTTTGGGTTTCTTACTCGCGTTCACCAACCTTTACATTGGCCTAAAAACCGGCTGGGGCCTCGGAGTGGCTATTACCGCATGTATCTTGTCATACAGCATCTGGAATTTCTTCCTAAAAACTGGCGTCGCTAAATCGCCAATGACTATCCTCGAAAACAACTGTATGCAATCGACTGCCTCAGCTGCCGGATATTCAACAGGCGGAACAATGGTGTCCGCAATCGCCGCGCTGCTTATCTTGTCGGCCACTCCCGAAAATCCACAAGGTGAACATATGGATACTATCGTCCTCGTTTGCTGGACGATTTTCTTAGCGGCCTTCGGTACAGTGCTAGCGATTCCTATGAAGCGCAACTTGATTAACCAAGAAAAGCTCAAGTTCCCCTCGGGCACTGCCGCGGCGACTACCCTGCAGTCACTTTACTCCGAAGGTGTCGAGGCGCTTAAAAAAGCCAAGGCTTTGTCAATTGCTGCTGTAACCGGAGCAGTCTTCCCACTTCTTATCGAATTGAAAATCAAAGCCGGTGAAGCGTTAATGGCCGCCGAGTGGCATATTTTCGACAAGCTACCTGCTCCAGGTGGCATGCATGTGGTCGATGGCAAAGAGGTGCCGTACAAATCGTCCGACTGGACCATGGTCTGGGATGTCAACCCTGTAATGATCGCTGCCGGCGCGCTCGTCGGCCTACGCATCGCCGTCTATATGATGATTGGCGGATTAGCCCTAGTTTACGGGCTGGGTGATATGGGCATGAACGCCGAATGGACTAACGCGAACGGCGAGGTGGTCCACGCTGTCTCTAAGCCTTGGAAGGCCTGGAAAGAAATCGGGTTATGGACAGGCGTACCTATCATGCTTAGCTATGGCCTTTTGCAGTTTGCTACTCAGTGGCGTACTATCGTGCGTGCGTTCTCTGGATTGGGCAAAAAAGCCGAGGTCGCAGATGGCCAAGAAGCCTTGGTCGCTGCCACTGAAGTGCCGACGTCTTGGTTTGCGACTGGTTTCTGCCTTGCTGGCGCGGCGATTATTATCACCGCAAATGCCTTCTTCGATATTCCGATGCACTTCGGATTGCTCGCGGTAGTGCTTACATTCTTCTTGGCTTTAGTGGCTGCACGCGCGACTGGCGAGTCTGACATAACTCCTGTCGGCGCAATGGGTAAGATTATGCAGCTCACCTTCGGCACTTTCATTCCATCTGGCACTGCCAACTTGATGTCGGCCTCGATTACTGCCAACGGCGCCGGATGTGCTGCCGATCTCTTAACCGACCTTAAATCTGGATATCTGCTCGGCGCCAACCCGCGCCGCCAATTTGTTGCGCAAATGATGGGTATTCTGGCGGGTACTGCGGCAACTGTCACCGGTTTCCGCCTGCTAGTCCCAGATGCAACAGCCCTAACCGGCGTCGACCTCGCGGACGGCACCCACATCTCGCCTGACTTCCCAGCCCCGGCCGCCCAAGCCTGGAAAGCTGTGGCTGACGTAATGACCGGTGGCGGTATCGACGCAATGCATCCAATGCATCTCACTGCAATTTATTGGGGTCTCGCCCTAGGTGCGATTTTCTTAGTGCTTGAAATGGCATTTCCAAAGTGGAAGTCATACTTACCGTCCGCAACCGGTATTGGCCTTGGGTTAATTCTGCCATTCCAATATCCGTTATCGATGTGTGTTGGCGCGGTCATCGCCTGGTACTGGACAAAGCGCAATAAAGAAAGCGCTGAGTCATACCTAGTGCCTGTCGCAGCTGGTTTAATCGCCGGCATATCGATTATGGGTGTGTTGGTGGCTATTCTTAACACCATACTTGCTAGCTGATTAGCACAATAAGCTGCGCACTCAAATACGGGTGGAAATGTTATCATTTCCACCCGTATGAGCTTAAGCACCTACATCAAATCTTCCGTCGGCGAAAAGACCCTGATGGCAGTCACAGGAATCTTCCTGATTCTGTTTGTGATTGGCCACATGCTTGGCAACTTGCAGGTTTTCGTTGGCTCTGAATACCTCAACGCCTACGCCGCTCAGCTGCAAGGCTTAGGCCCGCTGTTATGGGTGATTCGTCTATTTTTGATTAGTACTATGGCCGTTCATGTTTGGGCCGCGGCTAAAGTCGTGCGCCGCAGTGTCGCCGCGCGTCCAGTTAAATACGCGATGCAGAAAGATATCGCTACTAATTTTGCAGCTAAGACCATGTTAGTCTCGGGCGGCTTGATTTTAGTGTTTGTGGTTTATCACATCTTGCACTTTACTTCTGGCAACATCGACCCGATTGGCGCATTTGCTAATGCTCACACCGGCGACGATATCGATGTTTATGGCATGGTAGTTGCAAGCTTCCAGCACCTGCCGACAACTATCATTTACTCATTGTCAATGGTTTTACTTTGCATGCACATCAGCCATGGCGCCTCTTCACTTGTGCAAACATTAGGACTACGTCGCTGCCCAGAAAATTGCTGTGACAAAATTGGCCCGGTACTCGCTGCCTTTTTGCTGATTGGCAACTTATCAATTCCACTTTCTATTTACTTCGGTCTAATTTCATAGGTAAAAACAATGGCTTTCAATCTAGATCCTAAAATTCCCGAAGGACCACTTGCCGATAAGTGGACAAACCATCGCTTCAATATGAAGTTGGTTAATCCGGCTAATAAGCGCAAATTTAAAGTCATCGTTGTGGGTTCCGGCTTAGCTGGCGCATCTGCCGCCGCCTCACTTTCAGAACTTGGCTACAGCGTCGACTGCTTCTGCTTCCAAGATACTCCACGTCGCGCGCACTCGATTGCTGCACAAGGGGGCATCAATGCCGCTAAAAATTATCCAAACGATGGCGACTCGGTGCGCCGTTTGTTTTACGACACAATTAAAGGTGGTGACTACCGCGCACGCGAAGCAAATGTTTACCGGCTAGCCGAAGTCGCAAATAGCATCATCGATCAATGCGTGGCGCAAGGCGTGCCCTTCGCCCGCGATTACGGCGGGTTGCTTGACAATCGTTCATTCGGCGGCGCTCAAGTAAGTCGCACTTTTTACGCTCGCGGACAAACTGGTCAGCAGTTATTAATTGGTGCGTATCAAGCGTTGAGCAAAGAAATAGGTAAGGGTAGCGTAACTATGCACACTCGAACCGAAATGCTTGATGTGGTTACCGTCGATGGCGAAGCTAAAGGCATTATTACTCGCGATTTAGTTAGTGGCGAAATTAAGCGCCATGCCGGCGACGCAGTGTTGTTATGCACCGGTGGTTACGGAAACGTATTCTACTTATCGACTAACGCAATGGGCTCAAACGTGACAGCGGCTTTCCGCGCGCACAAGAAAGGCGCTGGTTTTGCTAATCCTTGTTACACACAAATTCACCCGACTTGTATTCCAGTAAGTTCAGAGCATCAATCTAAATTGACCTTGATGTCAGAGTCATTACGCAACGATGGTCGCGTGTGGGTGCCGAAATCAAAAGATGATTCTCGCGCACCGCAGGACATCCCTGAAGGCGAGCGTGATTACTACCTTGAGCGGCGCTACCCGTCTTTTGGCAATTTAGTACCGCGCGATGTGGCGTCACGTGCCGCTAAAGAGCGCTGCGACGAGGGCTTTGGTGTTGGCGAGTCTGGCTTAGCCGTATATCTCGACTTTGCTGATGCGATTAGTCGACTTGGAGAATACACCATTCGCGCGCGTTACGGCAACTTGTTTCAAATGTACGAAAAAATTACTGCCGAAAATCCATACAAAACTCCGATGCGCATTTTCCCAGCAGTGCACTACACCATGGGCGGCTTGTGGGTAGATTACAATCTACAAACTACTGTTCCTGGCTTATTTGCACTAGGCGAATGTAACTTCTCTGATCATGGTGCCAACCGTTTGGGCGCGTCGGCATTGATGCAAGGTTTGGCTGACGGATATTTCGTTGCGCCTTACACCGTAGGCAACTACCTCGGAGAACACGGCGAGATGGATGCCGGCAAAAAAGTAACCACCGAACACCCCGCTTTTGATGAGGCGGAAGCGTCGGTAATTGCCCGCACCGAGCGATTAATGGCTGTTAACGGCACACAATCAATTGATTCATTCCACAAGCGTTTAGGTTTAATCATGTGGGACAACTGTGGCATGGGTCGCACTAAAGAAACTCTCACTAAAGCGCTTAAAGAAATTCCGAAGTTGCGCGAAGAGTTCTGGAGCGATGTGCGCATCCCTGGCACTGATAAAGAATTTAACATAGAGGTTGAAAAAGCCAACCGCGTCGCTGACTTCCTCGAATTCGCCGAAACCATGTGTCTCGATGCCTTGACTCGTGAAGAGTCATGTGGCGGACACTTCCGCGAAGAACATCAATCGGGCGAAGGTGAGGCGCAACGCGACGACGAAAACTTCGCCAACGCTTCCGTCTGGGAATATAAAGGTGAAGGCGAGCGCCCTGAGCTTTCTGTTGAAAACCTCGAGTTTGAAAATGTCAAACTCACAACTCGTAGCTACAAGTAAGACATGAAAATTACTCTACACGTATGGCGTCAGCAAGCCGCGAATTCAGAAGGCTCAATGCAAACTCGCGAAGTCGATGGCATTTCGCAAGACATGTCTTTCCTCGAGATGCTTGATAAGGTTAACGAAGACATCATTAACGAAGGCGGCGAGCCGATTGCGTTCGACCACGATTGCCGTGAAGGCATTTGTGGCATGTGTTCAATGATGATTAACGGCGAGGCGCATGGCCCTGATGGTGGCACGACTACTTGTCAGCTGCATATGCGCAGCTTCAAAGACGGCGACGCGATTCATATCGAGCCGTGGCGCGCGCGGGCTTTCCCAGTAGTGCGCGACTTGGTGGTTGACCGCTCATCGTTCGATCGCATCGTTCAAGCTGGCGGATTTATTTCGGCCAATACCGGTGGTTGCCAAGATGCAAACAGCTTGTTGATTCCGAAAGTAGACTCCGACCTCGCAATGGACGCCGCTGCCTGTATCGGCTGTGGTGCATGTGTTGCTTCGTGCCCGAATGGTTCTGCGATGTTGTTCGTCGCTGCCAAAATGGGTCACCTCGCCAACTTGCCACAAGGTCAGCCCGAGCGTTACACCCGTGCCCGCAATATGGTCGCGCAAATGGATGCTGAAGGCTTCGGTTCTTGCTCTAACCACTACGAATGTGAAGCAAGTTGCCCTAAAGAGATTCCGGCAACTTTCATCGGCGACATGAACCGCGATGTTCTGAAGGCAAACACTTGCCATAGCAGTAAGTAATTAATGTCTAGTGAAATCGAAGTCGAGGTAAAATTTGCTGCCGAAAATGCAACAGACCTGTTGCGCCTACCTCAAGATTTAAAAACTCTTGGGTGGAGTGTCGGCGATTCGAGCGACGTGGTAATGAATGATTACTACCTTGATACTCCAGATTTAGATTTATTGCAGTCCGGGTGGGCATTTCGCCTACGGCGCACCAACGAACAATCTAAAGTCACCTTAAAGGCATTAGTTCCCACCGAAGATGGCGTTGCGCGGCGTGAAGAATACGAAGAAGACATCGATTGGGATGGTAGTGGCGCCGTAACTTTTTCAGAAGACATTGTCGGCGGCCGCATCAACGATTTAGTCGGTGAGAAAACTTTGTGGCTACTTTTTCAAGTAGAACAGTCGCGCACTCAATACATTTCTACTCTTAATGAATGCACAGCCGAGCTAAGCCTCGACGCCGTGCGTTGGATTTACAACAAGCGCTCTATGAACGGGTACACTGCCGAACTCGAGCTTGTCGATGGCGGCGAAAAAGATATTTTGGAAACACAAGCCGCACTACTAAAAGACTTCGATTGGAAGCAGTCCAACCAATCTAAATTTGAAGTCGGGTTAGATTTGTACAACCACTTTTAGAAAACCATGTTCTCCTTAATCAGAAAGTCGCGCGGCAGCTTAAAAAGCAACGACACACTTGCATAATAATTGTGACTGACAAATTCCGCGCAACCAAGCCGTCCGCCTTGTTGGTTTTCTTAAACAAGCGCCTAAAAGGGTGGTCTAAAAAGAATATCAAACAACGCCTTCAAAGCGGATGTGTTGTAGTCAATGGTAAGGCGACAACTCAGTTTGATATGCGACTTGATATAAATGACATCATTGAGATAATGCCCAAAGGAAGCGGCCGTAGCGTTAAACGTGAAAAAGGGCTGCTTGAAGTGTTATTTAGTGATGACGATATTGTAGTTGTTAATAAGCCATGTGGGTTATTGTCTGTCGCGAGCAGTAGTGAAAAGAGCAAACACGTGCTAGAAATGTTACGTCAACAGCTTTCTACCAAGCGCAAGCAGGTAAAGCTGTGGCCAGCTCACCGCTTAGACCGCGAAACTTCAGGTGTTTTATTGTTTGCCACTTCTCGCGCGACTCGTGACCGCATCAGCGATGCCTGGAGCAAGGCCGAAAAGACATACCTAGCGATTGTCGAAGGGCAGCTTGACCCGCCCAAAGGCACCATTAACCAACCTCTACGACAAGATGAAAATGGCTTCCGCGCTCATGTAGGCGAGCATGCTGATGCAAAGCGTGCAATCACCCATTTCAAAACTATTGGCTCATTCCCAAAAAATTCTTTAGTCGAAGTGAAACTAGAAACTGGAAGACAACATCAGATTCGCGCCCACATGCAGTGGTTGGGCAATCCGATTGTTGGCGATCGCCGTTATGGATCACCAGGGCGCCGGCTTGGTTTGCACGCTTTACGCCTAGAGCTAGAGCACCCAAGCTCAGGGCAACGTCTTTTTTTTGAAGCGTTGCCGCCATCCGAGTTTGAACAACTGTTACGCTAGGCCACAATGGATAAATACCAACCCCTAATAGATGTGGCGCTCGATATTGGCGCATTGCTACTCGTTGCTTGGGTAGCGAACTTTGTCGTAAAAAAAATAATGTTGCGGGTGATTCACAAAATCGCCAAGCGTAGTAAATCGACCTGGGATAACGACCTCGTCGAGAACAAAGTTTTTGACCGCCTTTCGCACGTGGCACCGGCGCTAATTATTTATTCACTCGCGCCAAGTTTCATAGAAGGAAACGATGTGGTTGTTGCCGTACTTACCAAACTGTCATACGCCTATATAGCATTAGTTGGCGCTGCGGTCGTCGATGCGCTTTTAAGCTTTGCTGTACTGCGAGCAAAAAAATCTCCGGCGCTGGCTGACAAACCAGTGAATAGCTGGGTGCAGGTCGTAAAAATAATAGTGTGGCTATTCGCAGTCATAGTAATCATCGCCACCCTGCTTGACAAATCGCCGTGGGCGCTACTCGGCGGATTGGGCGCATTAACTGCTGTGCTAATGCTAGTGTTCAAAGACTCAATTATGGGCTTAGTTGCTAGTATCCAAATCTCGGCATTAAACTTGGTGCGCGTTGGTGATTGGGTAGAAATACCAAAATACGGCGCTGATGGCGACGTAATTGAAATTTCATTAAACACTATCCGCGTTCAGAACTGGGACAAAACTATTTCGTCAGTCCCGACTTACGCACTAATCAGCGATGGCTTTAAAAACTGGCGCGGCATGTCAGAATCCGGTGGACGGAGAATTAAGCGCTCGGTACGCATTGATTTAAACTCTATTGCTTTTTTAAGCGACGGTGATTTTGAGAATATGACGAGAGTTCAAGCATTAGCGCCCTATTTGGTTTCGCGTAAAAGCGAAATAGACGAATGGAACTCTGCGCAAGACATAAACAATGAAAGTAGCGTAAATGGTCGGCGCCTAACAAATGTAGGCACTTTTCGCGCATACCTGCAATCCTGGTTAGCAGCGAATCCGGCGGTACATGACGATATGACTTTTTTAGTTCGCCAGCTCCCGTCAGATGAGTTTGGCTTGCCAATCGAAATCTACATCTTCAGTAAAGAACAGCGCTGGGTGCAATACGAAGGCATTATGGCCGACATTTTCGACCATATCTTCGCGGTATTGCCAGAGTTTAATTTGCGCGCGTTTCAGCGACCTGCCGGCGCTGATTTTAATACTCGCCGCGATCTTTAGGCGCATACTTGCCCAGCAACTTGTACCGCGTGTTCCGCCAGCGCGGAAATCCGCAGCAGCGATAGAAGGCGGTTTCTGATAGCCGGCGCCGTTCGCGCAAAGTTAGTTTGCGGCGCACGTTAGCGGAATTAGCGACGTAAGAATCTGGTGTGTTCTCAACCCGCGCCCTCATAACGCCGGGGTGGTCACCCGCAAATTCAACGACAAATTGCCCTGGCACTTCGTCGTAAAAAAAATCTACATTGTCGCGAATCGATTCGTGCACCGCATTCGCCTGCTTCAATTTCATCGCTGCCGAGCTTAATACTTTGCCATAGCGATAAATATTTACACCGGTATCGAGCGCCCGCAGATAGCGCCCTTTAATCGACCACTCGTCAAAAACGGCGAAACTCATCGCGTCGCGAATTGACTGTGTGCCGATATGCGGGCGCACAATTCTCGGAGAAAACTCGAAGCGATCAGGGTAAACCTTCAGTAAATGGTTATAGTCCACCCAAAAGGTCAAGCGCTCAAAGAGCATTGCTTCAACTTTAGGATTATCTTTATGCTCGCGCATTAAGTTCAGCAAATGCGGTAGATCATTTTCGTGCAGCACTTCATTGGCTTGCAAATACAAAACCCAATCACCTTGACACTGATGTAGCCCGATGTTTGTTTGCTGCGCTAACACACATTTTTGCGGACTTACTTTTTCAGACCAAGCCGTTTCAATAATTTTCAACTTCGGTTCGCCGCGTTGCAGCTCGTGCAACATTTCTAAAGTGTCGTCTTCTCCGGGGTCCACGACCACAACGAACTCTTCGCAAATATCTATCGCCGAACGAATGCTTTCCAAAAACGGGTACCCTAAACGGATGCCATT
>Ga0233427_10004761_pt1 | contig 11152 bp, 10 predicted proteins | sample SI_118_April2016_5_FD_179885 | JGI IMG/M metagenome (GOLD analysis project Ga0233427, IMG submission 179885) | Seawater microbial communities from Saanich Inlet, British Columbia, Canada - SI_118_April2016_100_MG | ecosystem: Environmental > Aquatic > Marine > Inlet | place: Canada: British...
TCAGTTCATTGCTTTCGCAGGACTGAAGATTTTCAAGCAACAAGTCTGCGACAGCTTTGGTCGATAACACAATATGACTAACTCGAATCGAGCGAATAGACATGACTTACCCCATGAAATAAGCTTTGTTTTAATTGGTGAACAATTGTATCCTTTTTAGAATTTTTTACCAAGCGCTTAGGATAAACACGGGCAAATTAACAAAAGTTTTGTTTTCTAGTTGATTTTATGATTATTGCGTAGCAGCGAAACGCAGAACATAACTTTCTCCCTACCGTGGAAACACCTAATCCAACATTTGAATCAAACTTATACATCATCAACTGTGTACGGTTTAAGAGGTGTAAAATGAAGAGGCTTTGTACTCATTGAGCCCATGAGTAAAAAGGACGTTGAGTGCGGCTGCCACAGGTACCGAAACTATAACTCCCACCAACCCAAAGAACTCTGCTCCTAATAAAACAGCCAATATGATTGCTACCGGATGCAAGCCTATTTTTTCACCGACGATACGTGGAGTAATTATCATACCCTCTAAACCCTGAACGACTGCAAAAACTCCTGCCACTCCAAAAACAAGCACCCAGTCCTGAGTCTGCATAAAAGTTAATATTGCCGCTGGAACAAACCCAAATACGAGGCCGAGGTAGGGCACCAAACTCGCTAATCCCGCCAATAAACCTATAAACAAACTCATTGGGGTGCCACAAAAAAATAACCCGATACTATAAAGCCCCGCCATAATTAAACCAACCATTAATTGCCCCCTGACAAAATCTGCAAGAACCCCATCTATTTCCTTTATCAAACTCAACACCTGCTCCCTAGTCCTTGCAGGAACAAAACTAAGCATTTTTTTATTTATCAGGTCATAATCTCGGAGCAAGTAGAACATAACCACCGGAATAATCACGAGATTGGCCAAAAACAAAATAAAACTAAACAAACCTGCTACCGAACCCCATAAAATTGACGTGATCGATGAAATTACTTTGAGAGGAAGTTCTCCAATCTTTAGAAGTTCTCTGTTCAGAATTCCTTGTATCTTCTCGGGTTCACCAACTACTCCCAGTAATGGGTGCATCCATTCTTGCATGATCGCAATATAGTTGGGTAAGTTCGAAACCAAATGTTCTGCCTGTAATTTAAGTAATGGGAAAATCAAAAGTCCAATTCCAGTAACAAGAGAAAAAACTCCTGCCATTAGAACCAAAACTGCAAAGGTTCTGGAAATTTTCAAAGACTCTAATCGATCTGTAACTGGATCTAATAAATATGCCAAAGCAAAGGCGATGAAGAACGGAGTAAGTACACGGCGAGAAAAGTAGAAAAAAATCACGGCCAGCAAAACCCCGACAATAAAAAAATATATTGTTTGCGTGTTTCTCTCTCGAGTCATATCAAAGGTCACCAAAAGGCAACGGTGAGTTATTAATTGTAGGAACTGAGGGAACTGAGCGTTGAACCTCTTTATTTATTGATCCCGGCGCCCAATGTTCTTGTATGGTGGGAATAAGAAACATTGTTATTTTTTTTCCAACGCGATGAAAAGCTTCTAGTTCGCTTGCAAAAATTTCACCTTCGGAGGCTGTAGCAAAATCACTTTTTGCCGCCACTACCATCGACTGAGGAGACGAAACAACCTTGACATTGATCCCAACTCGAACTTTTTTCATATTCGCTTCTCTGCCTACCACAGAGGACGAAGTGGCCTTTCCTACGATAACGAGACTTACTCCTACTTTGGACCCTATGTTCACTGCGTCTGAAACATTGCCCTCTATTGCACTCACTAACATTTTCTTAGAAATTTCGTGACGCAAAGAATTTCTGCTCACGACAGGAATGCCCGCCTCTATAAAAATTCTAGTCAACAACATTTCTGAAATCGGCACTTTTTCCCAAATGTTTGATTCTCCATTAGAGCTCAAACTACTTTCATTAATGAGAATCAAAACCTGCTCTATCCCTTCTAATCCTGTAGCAACTCCCCTTCGGCTTAAGGTTTTACTAATCGCGCCCTGAAATAAATTTACTTCGAGCTTAACACCACTCATCAACCCTTCAGAATCATCATAAGCTTCTAAAAAGCGATAGGATTTCACATATTTATTAGATACTTTCAACATTCTTTGCATTTCCCGCCAATTTTGTTGAAATCCGTCATCACCCAAAATTTCTCGTAAGTTCTGTTCCAGCGAAGATCTTAAAGCTATTTTGACAGCTTTTTTTCTAGCTTTAACAAAATTGTTTTTCAACACCACAACTTCTGCACTTACCTCATAAGGGGTGTCAAAGTCAAACTGGGCAAAAGCAATAAATGTTTTTCCAACTATCATGGAAATCAAAACTACCCCAAAGAAAACCTTGAAAAATGATTTTTTAAATATCATGGTTTAGCCTGAAGTCGTTTTGACCTTGCCATCGGTCGTCGCAGCGTTCTTTTTCCCTCTTCTGGTTTCTTTGCAACTAGCAACTCTAAAGATTTAATTTCCCGTGGTGACAGAAACCTATACGCTCCTAAAGGAAGTCCTACTATGCTTAAACTTCCAAAGTGAGTTCGCTTCAGCCTTATCACTGGATGACGAATAACCTCACAAATACGTTTGACGTGTCGATTTTTCCCTTCAAACATTTTAATTTTCACAAAGCTGTTTTTCCCACTGACACGGTCAACTTCCGCCTCTAATGGCATAGTTGATTGGTTGTCCAACCCTACCCCCCGCCTAAGACGACGCAAAGTTTTTTCATCCGGAACTCCCCTCACCTTAACCAAGTAAGTACGGGGCACCTGATATTTTGGGTCAAGTAGTTTTTTAGATATAGACCCATCGCTACTCAACAGTAGAGCTCCTTGTGTATTATAATCAAGCCGCCCAACCGGAAAAACACGAGCAGGAATATTTTTAATCAAATCCATGACGGTTTTACGTCCACGTTCATCCTCGCCCATTGTCGTAAGAAAATTTGCTGGCTTATTGAGAAGAATAAATACCCTTCCCTGTGGTCTAGGAATTAATTTTCCGCGCGCACGAATCTCGTCCAAAAAAGGGTCTACAGTTGTTCCCATTTTTGTAACCACATTGCCGTTGACCTTCACACGACCTTCCGCAATCCACCGTTCAGCTTCTCGGCGTGAGGCTAGTCCTGCATCAGCAATTACTTTTTGCAAGCGGGTTTTCATTTACAAAGGCAAAAAAAGAATTAACGTGAAGATTTTATAATTGGTATCTAATTAAGAACCACTCGAGGAGTCAATATCGGCAGGGTCTGTTGACTGAACTTCTGCCTCAGAAACCGTATCCACCATTTTCTCAGCGGCGTCTCCTAATAGTTCATCAAATGGTAATGTTGTTTGATCTGGTGAGATCTGGCCCTCTAGCTCGCTCTCCTTAAAATCCTCCAAAGTAGGCAAGTCACTCAAATCCCTCAATCCAAAATATTCAAGGAACTTGCGCGTCGTTCGGTACATAATTGGCCGACCTGGAACTTTTTTGCGCCCTCCCGGAGAAATAACTTTTTTCTCCAGCAAGGTTCGAACTACACCGCTAGAGTCCACACCACGGATCTCTTCAACCTCTGCCTTAGTCAGGGGTTGTTTATAAGCTATAATGGCAAGCGTATCCAGACTAGGCTGAGATAGTTTCGTCGTTTTGTCAAACTTCAGGAACTTGCGAATCCAATCAGAATAATCATGACGAGTGCATAACTGGTACCCCTCTGCAACTTGAAGAATCTGTAAGTTCCTCGAGTTATACTCCTCTATCAATTCTTCTAAAACTGATTTAAAGGAAACTTTTTCAACTTCACCGCCAAGTAAATTTTTAAACTGCGTTTCGCTTACTGGTTGGTCTGCGGCCAAAAGGATATTCTCAATGATTGCTTTGATTTCTTCTTGTTCCACCAGTAATTCCTTTTTAAACTGTCGTAAAAAACAACTCCGAAGGCCATTCTATCTACTTAACCTGTTCTCTGCAAAAATAAATCAGCAACACAAAAAATTAACTTGTAATATTTATTCCTTAAAATACTTACTCAATGCAAGTCCCTGAGAATGGTAATTCGATTTAATTTTTTTTCCATACACTTTCGTGGGCTTCTCAATAACGCTTTCAAATTTAAGGCGACAAAAGGTTTGCCCATCTTCTACCATGAAAGGAACGTCATGCGGGCGAACTTCCATCACGGCACTAGTCCCTTGATTTTTTAAAGTCTTGCCACCATGCCAACCAAAACCCGGATCAAAAAAACCAGCGTAGTGGGTACGCAACTCACCACTGTTTGGTTCATAAGCAACCATCTCAGCTAGCAAATGAGGCCAGATGCAAATTTTTTCTTTTGACATCATAATGTAGAAGCTTTCTGGCTCTAGGATCAATCGTTTGTTCCTAATCTGAGTCAAAGTAATCGGCTCCCAAAAATCCATTGGGTGATAATGGCGGTTAAGGCTCATATCAATAACACTGGAGTTAGTTTTTGCCTTGTAGGCAACAATACGGTCCTTTCTAGCTCCCGCAAGGTCCAAGCTAATGAACAAACCATTGTCCACTTTCACTTTTTCCACTCCGACCGGCCTACCGCCATCACCAAATAAAATAGGAGTTTTTTTATAATGATTTTTTAATTGTACATCGGAAAGGTGAGGGTCTCCCTGAAAAATACGCAACTGATTCAAGCGCAGTCCCTCTCTTACTCTTACGGGAAATGATCTAGGAATAACTTCTAAATACATTTTTCCTCTATATCCGTTGGGAATTTCGTCAAACCTGTGTCCATGGTCAACAATCACACGAGTAAACATGTCCAGTCTTCCGGTAGAACTTTTTGGATTAGTGCGCCCTTGAAATTTTTCAGGGAAAGCCAGTTCTTCGAGTAGAGGAATGAGGTAGATTGCCCCCTTTTCTAAAATACCTCCATCTCGCAAATCAATCTTGTAGAGTTTTACCTCGTTCAACTTGGTGTCCACGGTATCATTTTCTGGCAGAAAACTACTCTGAATACGATAGGCATGACTGCCCAACCTGAGATCGAGACTCACCGGTTGAAACTGAGACGCCAGCAAGGAGACTCGAGAATGTATCATTCCTTCATGGCAAGCAAGCTCAATGGACTGGTTGGTCAGGTACCCTGATTTTCCTCTCAGGCTTCTAACAAGCTCTCTGGATAGATGGGGTTTTGCGGAAAGAGTCTTCATCGTAGTATTTGCCTATATAATTTAGGGAATATCTTGACTTATAATTCTATCTGAAAGAGTTCGGAAGGCACTTTAATAAAGCGAGTCCATAAACCTCATGCGAAAACATATCAAGTGGGTTTCTGACTGTTCATGCTAACTTTAGGTAGTCCATAACCTGTAAAACCAGTCAAAACAAATTGACAGACCCTCTGAAGCTATGATTAAATCTTAATATTCATGTAATTTCAACCTCATTGTGGTCAGTCGTTCAGATCTACAAGGAAAACTTTATGCCTCTCTACGAATATTTCTGCGAAAGTTGTCAGGCGGATTTCACCTTACTTCAGTCTACGGATACTAACAAAGAGGAATCCGAGTGTTCTGAGTGTGGTTCTAAAAATACTCGATATAAGTTCTCCTCGTTTGCAGCGAAGATTCAAGGCAAACCTCACGCCGATTTACAAAAACCTGTCACTGTTGATGATCTTCCTAATAAAAATGTTTTGAGAATTCCTCCAGCCAGGCATATTTCTGAATACCAGTAAATAAAAAAACGAGACAAACTGAATTTCCCATCTAACACCTTAATAACCGTATAAAAATTTAACTAGGTTTAAATGAAAAACAAGAATCTAAAGCAAAAAGACACAACTGATTTTAATAATGTAACATTGTCAAATGTTGCTAAAAAAATTATTAAACCGACATTCTGGACGGTTTTGGTAGTTGCTGGGTTGTGGTCTCTAATGCATTTTTCAACACCAGAAACAAAACTCGAGCCATATACCAAATTTCAAAAAACATCCGCGGCTTTTGAGAACAATCTTGATGTGGAAGTAAAACCGAAATTAGAACGTTTCACCGAAACTAAACAACCCGACTTTACCAACATTTCAAGCCAAGACCCTGAACCTACACTAACGGGGAACCAATTACCGAGGAAAACGCTGGAGCACATCCAAAAAGGAATGCAACTCATTGAAGAGGGAAAATACAACAGCGCTGATATGGAATTTGAAAAAGCGGCTCAAATCAGTCCTAATGCACCTGAAGTTTTTGCGCTTTGGGGCACTGCACTTCGAGTCCAGGAAAAATACAAAGGAGCCAACCGTCATTTCTCAAAAGCTCTAGAACTATCACCCAACGACGCAGAAATCGCTTTCAACTGGGGTGTCTCCCGCTTTAGAGAAAAAGCCACTGATGAGGCTATCAAATTATTCCTGAAGACAGTCGAACTAACCCCATCTTACCACATGGGCTGGTACTACCTTGGAAAGGCCTATGGACAAAAAAATAATTATGAGGAAGAAGTCAAAAGCCTTTTAAAGGTTACTACCTTAAAACCAGATTTTGGTTGGGGCCACTTCGACCTAGCAATAGCCCTAAGCCTGAAAAAGAAATTTGAAGAAGCTGCACCGCACTTTGAAAGAGCCATTGCTATAGACAAAAAACAATTTGAAAAACCTTTCGTTGTTCAGTTTCTAACCGCGCTAGGACGGCATAACCCAACTTCTCCTAAAAAAGAAGAAAAGAAAAAACCTGAGCCGGTAGCCAAGAAAGCCAAAGTAGATACCACCCAAAAGAACAAATTAAAGGCGGAAGAGGTAAAATCGGAGGGGTCGGACCATAAAATGGACGAAGGATCCAAGATGAAAAAAGCAACAACTCACGTCAAGGGGACGATGCTCATCAATGGAGAGCCGGCTGGTTCCAATGCGATTATATTCCTGGAAACAAAAACTAAAATGAAAGTACCAAACCAGAAAACTCTTAACATCACTATTGATCAAAGTGATCTCCAGTTTTCTCCTAAACACACCGTAGCCCCTGTAGGTTCTACTGTTAACTTTTCAAACCAGGATATGGAGGTACATAATATTTATTCAAAATCTTTGAATAATCAATTCAACCTGGGTGCCATGTCTTCAGGCGTGGTCAAAACTATCACTCTGCTTCAAGCAGGTCCAATCGTCCTAAGATGTAATCTTCATAAAGACATGATGGGTACTATCTTTGTTGTGCCCAACGGTTACTTCACGCAGCCTGACAAACAAGGTAAATACGAATTCAATGAAGTGAAGAGTGCGGGCTACATCATGCAAGCCTGGGCACCTCACCTGGCTCCTGGAGATGTCGAAGCCAACTTAAAATCTGCCGATCTAAATGGCGAAGACAAAACCTTTGATTTTGATATTAAAACGGCTTCTCTTCCTGGAGAACTCCATGACATGGTCGACCCAGTCGATTACAACGCTGTTGTTGATAATATCGATAATGAACTCAAGCAGGCGATCCAAGATTGGGAAAATGGAAAGAAATACGTTTCACGAAAACGTGTCTTGATGGCAATCACAAAGCATTATGACGGGGGTGGGCTCAAAGGAGCTTTAGCAAAGAGTTTTAGTGAAAAAAGAAGTCTGGGTTTAGAAGACAAACTTGATGACATTCGAAAAATCATTTCGGGAATAGGCGCTGAAGCAAAATCAGCTACGGGAGATTCTCTTCGAAAAAGAGCAGCATTTGCTGTCGCTCAATTTAGGGTCAATGTCAAAGAACTTGAAGCCCGTCTCAATCCAGACCCTTGAGAGTTAAAATAAAACAAAAAAATTACCTGGGGTAACCTGGAACCAAACTACGAGGGGTCTTTCCTTCGAGAGCATCGAGAATATTATCGGCTACCAGCAAGGCCATCTTGTCTCGTGTTTCAAAACTGGCGCTTCCAATATGAGGAAGTATCATTAGGTTATCAAGTTCTCTCATTCCTTCGGTAAGCTCTGGTTCGTCTTCATAAACATCCAAAGCGGCCCCTGCCAGTCGATCTTCCCTAAGGGCTGCAACCAAGGCATAATCGTCGATAACTTTTCCGCGAGCTGTATGTATTAGGTACGCTGTTTTCTTCATAAGGGTAATTTCATCGTTACCTATCATATACTTTGTTTCCTCTGTCAGGGGAACGTGAAGAGTTAAGAAATCAGATTCTCGTAAAATCTTTTCAAAAGTAGCGTACTCAACATTGAGTTTCTTTTCGTCTTCCTTCGGCAAACGATTTCTTTGGTGATACAGTGTTCGCATATTAAATCCGATAGCCCTTCTTGCCACGGATCGTCCTATCTCCCCAAGTCCGATAATTCCAAGAGTTTTTTCATATACATCTCCCCCAAGAAATAGTTGAGCTCCCCAACCCTGAAACTTACTCTCTCGTGTATAGCGGTCAGCCGGAATAATCCGACGCGCAGTTCCAAGAATCATCGCCCAAGTAAGATCTGCAGTGGTTTCATGAAGCACATTAGGAGTGTTTGTAACCCATATACCCCTTCCAGAGGCATAAGATACGTCAATATTGTTAAAGCCAGCTCCATAATTTGCAATAATTTTGAGTTTAGTACCTTGATCGATAATGTCTTGATCAATTCTGTCCGTTAAGTAGCTTATGACAGCATCACTTCCCGAGATCCTCTGCTTAAGTTCATCTTTTGTTAGCGAAGTTCGATTTATTTTCAAATCACATTCGGGAGAGAGTTTATCTAGGGCAACTTGAGGAAAAATATTGGTCACAGTTACGATTGGTTTCATTTAACAAAGCCCTTTACAAGTTTCTGTGTTATAGTAAATTATTGATTTTAAAGGAATAACTTCCTAACTGCATGAAAATTCTATTTTTAGTTCCCCCTGAAACAATCTCCATCGAATCGTCCGTACCCAAAGCCCTAGAAGGTGGAAAAGGCTATTACCCCAAGCTCGGGCTAATGTATGTCGCTGCATGGTACGAACGTGCTACCGGAAACACGCCAGTATTCATTGATTGCCCACCGGAGGGAATCAATGAACATGAGCTACTAAAGCAAGTCGAAAAGCTCCAGCCCGACATGGTAGCGATGAGCATCATGACATTCAATCTGCTTGATGCACTCCAAACATCTGAATCACTTAAACAAAAACATCCAAATATAAAAATTTGTCTTGGTGGACCTCATGTAAACATGTATCCAAAAGAAACCCTGAGTCAACCAAATATCGACTATGTGGTATTTGGTGAAGGTGAAAAGATTTTCACCGAACTCATCACCTCTCTTGAAAAAGATATATCAGACCCTCAATCCTTGCAAGCCATCAAGGGCTTAGGCTGGAAAAAGAACGGCACATCCCATATCAATCAAGCGCAAACTGAACTACTAGACCTTGATGAACTACCTTTTCCTGCACGCCATTTAGTTGATGTCAGCAAATATAAGCATATCATAGGTGAAGGAAGACAGTTTTTTAGCATTCAGGCGACTAGAGGATGCCCAGCTGCTTGTACCTTCTGCGATATTCGCCAGACTAAGTTCCGATGTCGTTCCCCAGAAAGTGTCGTAGATGAAATAGAGCAGTTAGTCCACATGGGAGTAGACGATCTATTTTTTGTAGACGACACGATAACCATCAATAAGAAAAACCTTATCGACACCTGTAACCTAATTATCGAACGTGGAATAAAAGTTAACTATAAAATTTCAGCACGAGTGGACACCATCAATGAAGAAGTACTTCTGGCTCTCAAAAAGTCGGGGTGCTATCGTATCCACTTTGGAATTGAATCGGCCAGTCCACGTCACCTAAAATACTTACAAAAGGGACAGACCCCTGAAAAGGTAGAGCGTGCTTGTAAAATGACTCGAAAGGCTGGGATAGGTTTTTTCGCCTATATGATGATCGGTATTCCGCATGAAACCAGGGAAGAGATGTTGGCCACTGTCGATTTTGCCAAAAATCTAAAACCCGATTATGCACAATTTTCAATATGCACTCCCTATCCTAAAACCGAACTATATCAGCAGATGCGCGACGAAGGTATCGTCACAGAAGACTACTGGCAAGATTTTGCTGAGCGACCCCGAGTCGATTTTAAAATTCAATTCTGGAATAACAGCTTTACAGAGCAAGAATTAAGGAAACTTCAAGATGAATGCCACGCCAGATTCTATAGCAGTGCCTCTTACATAATGAAGCAGATTACCAAAGTACGGTCCTGGCCCGACTTCACCGCTAAAGCCCGCATGGGCACCAAAATTCTAACCAGTCGGATGGGAATTTAATCCCAAAAGAAAACTATTAATTAATCCGACCCTAATTGGTTATATTTTTGGGATCTCCATACACAAAATTAGCCCCCCAAAAACCTTTTTTAAAATTAGTCTCATAACGTGTAGAATCAGTTTATGCTTGAGGTAACAGAGATTTATAAAAGTGTTCAAGGGGAATCAACTTATATCGGGCTCCCTTGCGTGTTTGTTCGTTTAACAGGCTGCAACCTTAGATGCGTTTGGTGCGATACGACCCACGCTTTTCACAATGGAAAAGATTTATCTATTGGCCAAATTGTAGAGCAGGTAAAATCATACGGAGTCAACCTAGTAGAAATAACTGGTGGGGAGCCTCTTTTACAAAAAGAAGTCTTTCCACTTATGGAATCCCTTCTAGCAAATAAATTCCAAGTCATGCTGGAAACAAGCGGATCCCTCCCGATTAAAAATGTACCCAAAGAGGTTGTTAAAATTTTAGACCTTAAATGCCCAGGGAGTGGAGAAGAGAATAAAAACCTCTGGGAAAACCTAAACCATCTCGCCAGCACAGATGAAATCAAATTTGTCATTGCTGACAAAGTTGACTATGAGTGGAGTAAGAAAGTCCTAAAAGATTACCAACTCGAAAAAAAAATCCCGATCTTATTTTCACCTGTCTTTGAAAAGCTTAAATTAAAAGATTTAACCGAATGGATCTTGGAAGATAACCTCCGGGTACGTCTGCATACACAGTTACACAAATATATTTGGAATCCAAAAACCATCGGTGTTTGACTAGCGTACCTTAAATTAAAATCAAACAAAACCTAGTCAAGTAATGTCCAAGCATAACCAAGATATTCAAAGAAAACTTCTTACCTGGTACGACAAAACAAAACGGGATTTACCTTGGAGAAAGACAAAAGATCCCTAT
>Ga0233427_10004763_pt1 | contig 11142 bp, 8 predicted proteins | sample SI_118_April2016_5_FD_179885 | JGI IMG/M metagenome (GOLD analysis project Ga0233427, IMG submission 179885) | Seawater microbial communities from Saanich Inlet, British Columbia, Canada - SI_118_April2016_100_MG | ecosystem: Environmental > Aquatic > Marine > Inlet | place: Canada: British...
TGTGCATTCTTTGTTACACTTTTCGTTATTATTTTCCCCGCTTTATGCACATACTCTATTATTTCAACAATACTGTCATTGTCAATCTCCAGTCCTGGCATTGACTTATATCCATTAATAATTACATCTCTCATCTCCTCTATAGAATGAGACTCGTAAACTCTTGAAATATTTGGAGCAAATGATTTTCCCACTAGATTGGCGCTATGGCATCTTGCACAATTATTCTGATATTGGGAATATCCACTTATCGTTCTTAGTTTTATCTGTAACGCTTTCCTTTCAAATGACCTTAAAGTCTTGTATAGCTTTACCTTCCATGGAATATCATTTGATGTTACATACATAATACCTTTAAATGGATCTACAGAAGAGCCGGGCCAACTTGCACCGCCATGAATGCCGTACTGTATTAAATCAGTAGATTCCATAGACTTATCTTCAAATTTATAAGGCTCAAACCAGCCATAACTTGCTCCATTCATTTGTTCTTGAACCGATTGTGTATTTTTTTTTCCAATATTTGTAATACTTTCCAAACTAAATTCTTGCTTTGAAAAAGGTTCCGGAAGGGCTAAATATGGTTGATATTTAGCGGTTTTTTCACCTGGCACTAATGATCTTTTTGCTTTTCTCAATCTAAAGTCAAAAATTGGCCTTCCTGTCACTCTATCTAATATCAATGTATTTCCTAATTTGGTTGTTGTTACAACAACATCTATTTTTTTTTCATGAATAGAGATTGATGTTAATATTGGATAGGATGCAATATCAAAATCCCAAAGATCATGCCTAACCTCTTGAAACTCCCAAAGTATTTTTTGATTTATTAAATCAAATGCTACAACGGTATTACTATGCTTATTAGCCCCCGGCCTACGTGTCCCATCCCAAGCCGGCTTAGGATTTCCACGACTAAAGTAAAATATTCCTCTTGCTTCATCTAAGGACGAGCCAGCCCATGGTGCACCCCCCATTACAGCTTGTTTAGCCCCTCCAACTCGCTCAGATTTTTCTTTATTTAACCCAAAACTCCAGAGTAACTTTCCAGTATTCAAGTCATAGGACTCAATTCCTGGCTGGAAATTTATGATAATAATTTGATTGTTCCATATAACAGGCGGCGTTCTACTTATAAATTCTGACTTAGTTATGCCTTTCCTTCCAAAATTGCTAACCACTTTTCCTGTCCTAGCATCTAATTTAATAATATCTTTAGAATTAGCAAAGATGATTTCACCCTTATTGAAAAGTAACCCTCTTTGAGCAGGATTGCTTGATGGCGGCTTATACCTCCAAATCTCGCTTCCATTAATTGCATCTAGTGCTACAATATGTCCGCCTATTGTTGGAGTGTATATCCTGCCATCAGCAACAATAGGATTTGCTTGTATGCTATTACCCTGACCCAGTTCTTTGATATTCAATAAATCATTCGACTTATATTCCCATATCTTTTCTAAAGTTTGAACATTTAAATCATTTACCTGGTCTATCACCGAAAACCTTAAAGAGCTATTATTTTGATTACCTCTACTCCATTCTTTTAAAGAGCTCCTATTATTAGCCATGTACTGGGTTAATTTATTAAAATTTTCAGCTGGGATGATTTTATATAAAGGCAGTTTATCCCTTTCCACAGTCTCCTCTTCTTTCCAATACTTTAAAACTTCATCTTTGTTTAAATAAAAAAAGATGTTCTCGCTCAATGCATCGTATACACGTTTAATATTTTCATCTAATTTTTTGCTAAAAATAAAAATAAAAATAAAAGTAAAAATAAAAGTAAAAATAAAAGTAAAAATAACTTTTCTTTTTTTAAATCTCACTGCACTTCTCCCACTCGATTTTTTTTCATTAAAAATGATATACAATTAAAATTTACTATAAATACTATTTTTTTGATGGTTTTCTGAGTTTATTATGTTAATATCATATTTTACTAACCAACTTAAAAAGATAAATACCATCCAGTCTGCTCTCTTCAAATTCTTACATTTAACTCTATTTTTTAAACTGTTTAAAAAATCTACCTGAAATATATCCTTAGTTTTTGGATTGTCTATAACCTTTAAAAATTTACTATTTAAACCATTATTCATCCAACTGGAGAATGGCATCTCAAAGCCTGTTTTTTTTCTTTGCCAAACTTCGCTTGGAATAATATCTTTTATACTATCTATAAATATAGACTTTAACGTCCCATCTCGCACTTTAAAACTATCATTTAAACTAAATGCCAGCTCTACTAGTTTATGATCTAAAAGTATTGGACGAACTTCCAAAGAGTTTGCCATACTAAGTACATCATTGTCTCTTAAAAGAGTATTAAGCATATAGTTATCAATCTCACTTTTACTTATTTTTTGAATTGAGGAGAGGTTATCAAATATTAAAGACTGAATGCTGAATGCTGAATTGTTTTTTAAAATTTTAGTCAGGTTTTTATTTATGACTCTTTGCTTTTCTAAGGCCAATTCTTCATCTAAACCTGTAAAGCTGTATTTGTTAGTAAATCTATTTGGTCTTATATTATTTAACTTTTCTCCAATAAAAGACACTCCTCCTCTTTTCTGGTTTGAATACTCAGATATAGTTTTAAAGTGAGGATACCCTGCAAATATCTCATCTCCACCTAATCCACTAAGAGCTACTTTCATCTCTTTTGCTGTTTCTAGACTTACTATATATGTATTTATCCCATCGATGCTTGGTTGGTCTATACTGTCTATAAAGTCATTAAAGATATTGACTACATAGTCATCATCTATTTTGATGCTATGATGCTTGCAACCTAAATATTTTGCACTTCTTTTAGCAATATCTGTTTCATCTTCTACATTTGTTTTATGCTTGAATCCTAAGCTAAATGTATTAATCTGCTTATCACTATAGTGTTTCATCATTGCCACAACTGCAGTAGAGTCAACCCCCCCACTTAAAAATGCGCCAACTGCTACATCTGCCACCATATGATACTGTGTAGCTATCTCCAGCTCTTCCCTTACTTTTATAACTGCTTCACTATAACTTTCTATTTTTGGAAGCTTACTCGACTCTTGTACATAATCATAATATTTTGTAATCTCATAACTTTTATCAAGCTTAACTTTTATACTATGCCCAGGCATAAGTTGAAAGATGCCATCAAGTATTGTTTTTGGTTGTTTTACAGAGCCATAAGTAAAATAATCATTCAATGAATTAATATTTAACTTTTTCGGAACGAAGTTAGAATTTAAAAATGGCTTCAGTTCAGAACTAAATAAAAATTGATCATCTAAAAAAGTATAAAGGAGAGGTTTTATACCAAATCTATCTCTAGCTAAAAAAAGCTCCTTTTTTTGTATATCATAAATACAAAAAGCAAACATACCTCGAAAGTGTTGTACACACCCCGCACCCCATTGTATATAACTTTTTAGCATAACTTCTGTATCAGAGTTTGTGCTAAAACTATGACCCAAGTTTAAAAGTTCCTTTTTTATATCTTGATAGTTGTATATTTCACCATTAAATACCAATATATACTTATCATCACCCATAGGTTGATGTGCATGATTTGATATATCTATGATTGAAAGCCTGGCATGGCCTAAAGATATATTATTTTTATCATCATAGTATATCCCTTGATCATCAGGACCTCTATGATGAAGATCTTTTGAAAAAGTTTTTTCTATATTTTTGTAGTTTTTACCTAATGCTCCGTAAATACTACACATTTTCAATTTCTGTTAATTTTTTAAAATCCTCCATGAATATTTCACAAATTATTTTCCATGTTAAATTATTTTTAACATATTCTTTTTGAATTGCTCCAATTTCATTATATTTATTTTCTTTAATTAATTCTGTTATTCTTTGAGCCAAAAGAGAGGTATTAGTAACATTATATACTTCTTCAGAAGATATCTTTTTTATAACTTCATTAACACCACATCCAGTCGAAACTATTGTTGTTACACCACATCCCATTGCTTCTAGAGGGGCATGACCCCATGTTTGATTTTCATTTGGAAAAATAAAAATATCAGAAGATAAATACATATCATACATTTCTTTATCTGAATTAGGATAATCTAAACTCACTACAATATTTTTATTACTCAAGGTTTTTTTGTATTTTTCCATACACCATTTATAATAATGTTCATCTGTAATTGGTGAATTTAAATAAATAAAAACCTTACCTTTTATTTCACTAGGAAGTTTTTCATACATATCAAAAATATCATGAACTCGTCGATAATTTATAAATCTTGTTAATGAAAAAATAATAACCATATCATCAGATAAATTATATTTTTTTCTTATTTTATTTTCCTTATTATATTCCAATATAGATTCTGGGACCCCCCCCCTTCTTATAAGAGGAGTTTCTCCATAAAGCCGTTTATATCTATTTGACATATTATTATCTAAGACGGCAGACCTATCAATATATTTATTAATAAGATATTTATCATATTTAAAATAAATTTTTTGAAGTAAAATTCTTCGTAATGTAGATCTTTTATGTTCCTCTTTCCATTCTAAAAACCACTTTTCAATTGTGTCATAACAAAACCAATAAATTGGAATATTTCTGATGTTTTTATACTTTATCGCAGCATAAATTGATAAAGGCTCTTCATGGGCAAAAATCAAATCATATTTTTTGTCATTTGTAATAATTAATTTAGCTACATCTTTTGCATTTTTTTGTGTCACATATAATGAGTATAAATAATCTATTCCAGTACTATTTACAATACTGTTCATTATATTATTTTTATAAATTTTTTTTAAAACACTCTTAGTTAAACTTTCTTGTTTATATGACTTTCCTGTATTCTCTGACTCTTCTCTTGTGCATATGTTGTATATACCTAAATCATTTGTTAATTCTGGGTAACATGATTTTTTATTGTATTGATAGCAATATATATCTACTTCTAAACCAAGTGCTATCAAATTATTAGCTATTTCAATAACATACCTTTGAGATCCACCTCGGTCATTTAAATGAGAATGTATTAATGCAATTTTCAAAAAATAAATTCTTTAAAATTAGCTTTATTTAATAGTAAGATACCATCCTCTGTTAGATTCTTTAGCACTATATCACTATTTTCACAGTATTCAAAAATATGATGCCATTTTCTAAGTGAATGAGACATTGAGTTTAGCGCACCAACAATTTTCTGGAAACTCATTATTAAGTCTTCAGGATTGTGTCCATAAGAGTGGGAGTCTGTTCGACCAAGTAAACTGTAACACAATCCATTGCCATCCACACCTAAAATACTTATCTCTTTACATCCCATATATACCGCAGATATGATCCCATATTCTACTACTGCATTACTGTAGGTTCTAGTTGTTAAATTAATCTTTTTATTGAAAAAAAATGGTGTTATTGTTAAACTACCATCAACCCAAAAAATATTATATTTTTCTTTATAAGGTTGAAAAATATCCACATCGTACCATTTACTATTTAACAAAAATGTAACATCAGGATTTTTCTTTATTATTTCATCTAAAAAAGTTATCGACCATTCCCCAGTGGCTAATTTTGAATCAACTATTACATGATATTTTGGTTTTATAGTTTCATACCTTGGGTCTAAGAAGGCACGATTGACCATAAACACTATTTCATCTTTGAGAAGTATTAGATCTTGATTATTTATCGATGGACCATTTCCTATGACAAAACATCTTTTCCCTTCATGAATATCTTTTAGTTCAATATTCTTTTCTAGTTGCTTATGTTTACCTGTGAGTGTTTTTTCATAAAGAAATTTTACAAATTTTAGTTTATTTATAGTTTCAAAATATAAATCATCCAATTTTTCTTTACGGGTTCTTTTATAGCTTTCCATATTTACTCCATAAAATTTCTGCTATCTCAAAATCATCCTCCCAGTCTATATCAAAAGCTTTTTTTTCACTCAATTCATAAAGAAATGGTTTTTCTCCTACTCTATCATGTATGTTTTTATATACATCAATATCTGCTATGAATGCTCCACTGTTTACTTCATAGATAGGTTTTAGTGTTTGAGTTCGAGGCCATTTTTCTTTAAACCTATCATAGTTAATTGGTTTTTCATTATTCCATAGAAATTTTTGAATTTTTGTTACGCTCATTAAAGAATCGTAATCACAGATATTCTCAAAATATTTACCTATCATACTGTCATAAATACTCTCATCTACAAAAGGAGAGGTAACATGTGTCCATAACACTGTACCAGTATTTACAATACTAGGAACATACCTTACTAAGTCGTCAGTAGATGCACTAGAACTTGCCAATTCTTCTGGTCTATCATCTATGAAAATATTATCACTATTAAAAGATTTAGCTATTATTTTCACCTCTTCATCATTTGTTGAAATGATGATTTTAGAAATTCTTTTCGATTTTAATAGCTGTGATATTTTCACATACGTTAGTCCACCTGGTATATTTGAAAAATCTTTTATATTTTTATTTTTAACTCTTTGGCTGTCTTTTCGCATTGGTAAAAATGCTGTCACTTTATTCAAATTAGCCCCCCTAAATTATTGATGCTATTTAGAGTAATATCTTTTTTCATCTCTTTATTTGTAGAGTAATCACTCATAAATATAAAATCTATTTTACTTTCCTTAGCTGCCAACATATCGGATTTTGCATCTCCTATAAAAATAGCGTTACTATTTTTTAAAGATATTTTTTGAACTATCTCATTTTTTTTAGTAGGTGATCCATAAATCTTTATAAAATATTTATTTAATTTTCTGCTTTTAAAAACCATTCTTAATTCTTCTTGATCACTACCTGATGCTACAAATAACTTTTTTGTTTTATATGTTTCTATAAACTTAAAAAAAAATTTAGTCATATCTGATTTTTTATAAAGCTTAACGCAATTTTGACTATATCTACTAAGTATCTCTTCATAAAGTTTTTCATCAAATTCTTGTTTCAAAAACTCACCTATAAATACTTTTATTAAGTGATGCCTTGAAGTGCCAAAGTTATTTTTAAAATACTTTATAAAGTCATCTACGGTATCTTTATGAAACTTACTTAAGGCATCTCTAAAAGCATCAAGTTTTAAATGGTTACTATCAAATATTACACCATCACAATCTAAAATTATTATTTCATATTTTTCTAAATTCATCTATATTCCATAAACTGATCGTTTTTTTAAATTTTTGTACTTTGTAGAAGTCAAGCTTACAAGCTCTTGTTGCGATAGAAAACTATCTATAATTTCTTGATTTTCTTGCATGAGATAAAGTTCTTTTTTATTTTTTAGTTCACTATATCCATCAAAACCTACTAAATAAATATTTTGTACTTTTATATCAAGTGTTATTTGTAAACTTACAGATAAAGGTGAGTCAATATGTTTATTTATAAAATTTATTTTTTCAAGCTCATAAAAATTTGTTTTATTTTTAATATAGTTATTTACTTTTCTAGGGCTTGGTTCTAGTATATATTTATTGACATGTAAGAAACTATTAAGTTTTAATAATTCATCCCCAACTACTGAAAAATATTGAGTATTTTCAATGTCTTCAAATAGTTTTATATATTTTGATGTAGCGTATATAATTAATATTTGTGCATTTAATGATAAATATTCTTTAATAGCCTCTATATGTTCTTCTACACTATTTCCACCACCAATAATTAAACAGCTTTCAATATTTTTATCAGCTTCAAATACTGGCAATCTAATTTCACCATCATTTTTAAGTTGATTTACTATCCCAGAGAGTGAGTATCTCTCTATAGCTAAAGCATCCATCACATTTCTTTGAGGTAGCGAATAACACCCAGCAACCATATAAGCTAAATTGGCTCCCCATTTATATTTCGTTTGAAGCGGTCCAAAAAGTTCAGTCAGCCTTCCAAGAGAATTTAAATCTACTTCTATGTTTTTCTTAGATTTTATATATGCAAAAATGAGTTCAGTTTTTAAATTTCCTGCACCTCTTCCCATTCCTAAAATAGTACTATCTATATATTCCACTCCACACTCTATAGCTTTAATGCTATTTGAAAAAGCTAATTCAATATTATTATGCCCATGAAACCCCAGTGTAATATTTGTTTTTTTCTGTACTCGTTTGATAAGGCTGTCTAATTCTTCAGGATATATTGAACCATAAGAATCAACTAAGTTTAAAGTATCTAAATACTTACCAATATTATCTAAGTGGTCAAAAAAAATATGATTTTTATCTATGTTTGATATATACATAACATTTATAGCAACTTCAAAGCCAAGTTTTTTTATCTGTTGAGCAAGCTGAATACTAAATTCAATTTTATTAGGATCTGTCGCTATTCTTACTAATGATATGTAATCTTTAATATCACTTAATAAAATATCCAAGTCACTATTATTATCTTTTGCATTTAACATAATAGATAATTTTTTGTCTGTATATTTCTTAATTTCTTTTACTGTCGAAAGTGGCAAATAAAAATATTCTCCAAAATATTCATCTTTTTTTTCTTGACTTCTATATCCAATTTCTATGTACTCTACTGGAAGAGAATTAAGATATTCACAATACTTCTGCACTAAGTCTTTATCGAAGTCCCAATTTGTATAATACCCACCATCTCGAATGGTGCAATCTAGTATTTTAATATCACTACTCACATTCATCATATACCTCCATAAGTTTTTTATTTCTATTTTCAGCAGTATAGTCTCTATAATATTTTTCTATTGCATTTTCTGTTTGCTCTTTTAGTAGCTCTGGGTCTTCACTATACCTAACAAAAATTTCAACTAAATTATCTACTACTCTATCAAACTTTCCATTTGATATATACTCTTGAACTATCTCATCAAATTCTTGCTTTGTTTTCCATAATATGCCATATTTATCTACATCATACATATTTATAGGTACATCTATTTCCATGCCATTATCATTGTTAATAAAATCTTTTGAGTGCTGAGACCTAAAGGTAACAACAGGCTTTCCATAAGATGTGGCCTCAACTGCTATAATACTGTCTGTTAATGCAAAAGCCAAGACAACATCAGCACCTTTAAATAAAAAAAATTTTACTTCAGAGTTCAAAGGGGCTTCCTTTACAAGTTTTATGTTTTTACCTAAATTCTTCTCTATTTCTATTGGTATATCATGACTTACTAAAGTCAGTGTTGCATTATTGTTAAATGACTGGAACTTATTCCAAGATTTCAAGACTATTTGCACACCTTTTGCATTATAATTTGATGCAATAAATAAAAAATTAATATTTTTAGTTATTATTTTCTTACCAAGATTAATGTTATTTGCCCATGAAATGGGTATTACTATTGATTTATCTAAAATTACTTTATCATTAAAATAATATTTGAAAAGTTCTCTTTGTCCATTTGATATAAATATTAATTTTTTTAGTTTGTCACTTAAATACAATGCTTTTATTTTTTCTTGTCTATTGTAGTATTCTATTGGTTCCCTTGGGAACATTTCATAAGAAGCTATCATTGAAAAAGCATGGTCAAATATCTCTACTATATGGTTTTGTTCTAAATCTCTTTTAGACCCCCCCATCACCAGGTGAAATAGGTTTGCATTTTTTTTATTTACATAGTTTAACGGCGGGTTATTTTTTAGCTCTAAAAATAAGGGATGAGTAAGATCAGATCGATAAGGAAAAAAAATTTTATATTGGCTAAATATCTGTCCATATCTTGCTATATATTCACTTATTTTCTTAATTTTTCTAATATACTTATTTGTTCGAATAATTTGAGAAATACTCACTATAGTCACCTTTTTTTCTGTAAGAATGCACTGTACTAAAATGTATGATGAACAGTATAAATGATATAAAGGCAGTTGAAATAGCTGCGCCCATAAGACCATACATATCTATAAAATAATAATTCATCCAAATATTTAAAATACCAGCTCCAATATTAATAGGTACGCTAATATAATTTTTTTCAAATATCTGATAAAACCCTGCTACTATCATTCCTGCTATTTGAAAAAAAGAGGCTAGCACTAGCACCCAAAGAAAATCTAAAGTTTTTATATATGAATACTCTATAAAATGGTTTGTTAATAAGTATATTAAAGCATAAAAAGAGATTCCCATTACTGGCGCTACTATAAAAAATATTCCTATAATTTTGTAAACTCTTTTAAATGAAATATCAAGATTCTTCTCTTTAAATAAATAGGGCAACCAAACATTCTGAAAAGAACCATGCATCAACATTAAAATACCTACAATAACCATAGAAAAACTAAAAATCCCAAGAGCTGAAGCATCTAATAATTTTTCTATTACAAACCTATCTCCAAAAGCTATAAAAAAATTTGAAAAACTTCCAACAGCCATTGGTAATCCATTTTTAATACCTCTTTTGTAAAATACTTTTGATAGATTTGAAAATTTTAAATTATTTTTAGATATAAGGTTTCTGTAATATAAGAATATTATTATCAGATACCCAATAGTTATGGCCACGATTCTTAATTGATCTTTTGGATAGGGTAAAAAGTATAAAAAACTAAGAGCTAAAATATTTATAATTACAAAATCAAATATATTTTTCTTTTGCACCATCTTTATATTTTCAGACTGATAAAGAAAGGACATAAATATTTGATTTAATGCTAGTAATATTGCTAAAAATAGCATGCCATAATAAACAGTATCACTAATATTAAACTTAAAAAATAACGATATAAACTCAACTTTGAAAACAGCTAAAATAAAACCAAAAAATATAAACGATGTTAATAAAATAAGATGTAAATTTTCTATTACTAAATCTTTACTATATTCACTGCTATGGTAAAATCTATTTAATGTAGCATGTTGCCCCATACCAAATACAAAAGATAGCATACCAACAATGGAAAACATGTAACTATAACTTCCAAACTCCTCTTGGGTCATTAGATTTAAGTATAAAGGTAATAGTAAAAATACACTTCCTTTTATAAGTAAATCAATAGAAAATAATTTTATAAATCTTTTTTTTATCTCAGAATTAATCAATTATTACTCACCCACTCTATCATCTTACGAATACCTTCTTCTTTGGAAACCTTAGGCTCCCACCCAATTAATTCTCTTGCTTTGGTTAAATCTGCCACAAACAC
>Ga0233427_10004764_pt1 | contig 11141 bp, 7 predicted proteins | sample SI_118_April2016_5_FD_179885 | JGI IMG/M metagenome (GOLD analysis project Ga0233427, IMG submission 179885) | Seawater microbial communities from Saanich Inlet, British Columbia, Canada - SI_118_April2016_100_MG | ecosystem: Environmental > Aquatic > Marine > Inlet | place: Canada: British...
TAATAGGTGCCGCGTCAAGTGTAGCTAGGCTGAAAGACGTTATACCTATAAAAGTACCCGCCGCACCTACACCAGTAACATCTAAAATAGCGCTAAACTCTGATTCTCAGAGTAGTTTTCCTATGATAGTTCGCAAGAGCGTGAAGGGTAAAGGGTGTGCGCAAATAGCTAATATAATAAGTAATCAGGAGGGATTGGAAGAACCCCTATGGCGGGGAGGGTTATCAATAGCTGTTCGTTGCGTAGACGGAGAAGCTATGGTGCATAGAATGTCTAGCCAAGACCCTAGGTACGACAGAGCAGAAGCGTTAGATAAGGCTATGAAGACAGCGGGACCATATACGTGCCGAGAGTTCAGCCTCTTAAATCCTACGCTGTGTGAGGGGTGTGAGCAAAACGTAACATCTCCTATTCAATTAGGACGTGAGTTTGCTAGGGCTTTAAAGCCGTCTGAACTGACGCGCCCAGACGAAAGTTCTGATTTATTCCAATTAAAAACAAATAAATCTCCGGTAGCGGCCTCCAGCCCTCAGTTAACTATGGACGATATACCATTTCCTTACTTTAAAGGAGCTTCCGGGGGGGTGTATAAGGAGTCTAAGGACGACGACGGAGAGAAAGTTGAAGTAATGGTATATGAGCACGACTTGTATATAACACGGCGTGTGTTTGATCCTTTAGACGGAGAGACGGTACTCATGAAGCATTTGCTCCCTCACGACGGGGCCAGAGACTTTGTAGTGCCTTTAAAGATAGTACAGTCTCCTAAAGAGTTTAAAGACGTCCTTAGTACTTACGGGGTGGCAGCATCCCAAAAACAAATGGGAAATATTATGGCGTACACAACAACATTCGTAAAAGAACTACAACGCAAGAGAATGGCGGATAAGGCTAAAACTCACTTCGGTTGGAATGACGATAGAACTGAGTTTCTAATCGGAGAAAGAAACTTTACTTTAAAAGGAGAAGAATTTAGTCCACCGTCTAGTGTTACTAGAGATATATGTAAAAGTTTAGCGGAAGTAGGCGACCTAGGTATATGGATGGAGGGTATTCAAGAGTATATGGACTCAGATGCTGAAAAACAGTTCGCTGTCCTCTGCGGATTTGCGGCTCCTCTTATGGTGTTTACGGGTTTAGACGGAATGAATGTTAACTTCTCCAGTAATAGATCAGGCACGGGGAAGTCACTAGCCTTAGCTGTACAGAATAGTATCTGGGGGCATTACAAAGAGCTCATGCTAGCCGAAAGGGACACAGATAACTCCCGCCAGCTAATAATGGGCATCATGCACAGTCTCCCAGCCTGTTTAGATGAGACTACTAATATGGTAGGAGCTGTCCTATCTGACTTCCTATTCTGCACCTCTCAAGGGCGAGGAAAAAACCGTATGGAAGGGCAGAAAAACGCACTGAGGGAGAACCACACTCGATGGGCTACCATCTTATCAACTTCAAGTAACTCGTCGCCTAAAGACAAGCTAGCGGCTCTCAAATCTAGACCTGACGGAGAATTAGCCAGACTTATAGAAGTGACAATGACTCAGAGATTCACAGATGCTAAAGGGCGTGATTTATACACAATGATAGGCAGTAACTACGGCACGGCAGGGCCCATATACGCCGAGTGGTTAGTTAAAAACCAGAAAACTATACCTGACCTGATCGCTCAAGCTATCGCCGAAATAGAAGCGGAAGTAAACTATGATGGTCAGGAGCGTTACTGGGTGGGGCTAGCCGCGCTAATATTGGTGTCCGCCAAACTGGTTCAAGACTCAGTAGGGCTTGAATCCGATATTCCAGCACTGAAGATCTGGGTAGTAAACATGGTAAGAAACGCTAGGGGTTCTATCACGGAGCATACCGTAGACTACGAGGGTGTTCTGGGGGAATTTCTGATATCTAACGTAGACGACACTATGATTATAAATAATCATACCCCAGACCCTATAACTCATAGCGTTATAGTCAAAGAGGCTAGAAGAAGCGTTGTAGTGCGGAGAGAACCTGAAAATGATCTACTATTTATAACTAGGAAGGCTTTACGGGAATACTGCGCGGAAAATCAAATTAGTATGGACGAGATGTTAGCTGGGAACATAGGAATGAAATACAAAGGTGGCGTTAAGAAGAGAATGACGTCGGGCACTGGGCTAATATCTACACCTATAGACGCCTTGATGTTTAACACGGAGGGTGTAGATATGGACGACTATATACGTGGATGATTGGGATATAGATAAGGCTATGAAAGAAATGCAGAAGTTGGACAGCTTCTTTATCCCCTGCTTCAAATGCTCTAAGATGCGCGCTAGGATAAGATCTTCAGCTAACAAGTACTATTTAGGTATAAAAATAGTGGAAACTACAGAAGCTATGATAAAAGGGTTGCGCGTTTGGCGTTTAACCTGATAGGATTATAGATAAGATCATTGCGAGCGCTCCGTAATGACTCTTGATTGAGCACTCTCCAAAGTGTTACCCCTCTGGACCTCCTCCTTGAGTCAACCAGAGGGGTTTTTTTGTATCTATCGTTTGTTACAAAATACTACGTGCTTAGATATATCATCATACCTGAATGATATTGAAGTTCCCGTCCCCAACCTGTAGTTCATAGGCATACTAAACTTAAATGATGCTTCAACGCCGTCAATCCAAAATTCTAATAGCTTAAACCCCAACGGATTAACGGACCTTAGCTTAGTTTTAACAACTGTTCCGTCTCGGTATATAAATCCACCTTTACGTTTACGGATGGCTGTAAACTCGGGGTAGTATTGGCTTTTAATAGTGCGGCTATCTAACAGGTGCGAAGGGGTCATTTATTTTCCTGATATCAAACTGGTTAAAGAAGAGCTGTTAAGCTCGGTTCGGGGTAGATAATAGTCTGTGCATACGTTCCACAACTCTATTAGTACACCTTTTGCGTATGCACTAGGAGGAGCGGAGGGGTCAAGCAGTTGGCGAAGATCTCTCGCTAATTTGTCTCGTTTTCTATCATGGGCTCGGCTTTTAAGTGGGCGCCATATATTATTCCATTCGTGTAAGACTATATTAAAGTTCATATTAAACCGAAGATATAGTTTTATACGCTCTAGGTCTACTTCTCCATCTGAAGAATAGTATATAGCCTCTCTGGGTCGACCCATTGCTTTTGGTTGCTCTTTTACAGACGCTTTCATTTTCTTCCTCCCATGCCATAGTCAGCAGGTAACGACTCATGAATCATTTTCTTTAAATAGAACTGGGCTTTCTCGTAGTCAGATAGAGGGTCGTCATGTTTCTTATTCGCTCTCCACAGGTACTTAAACACCTGTCCTTTACAAAACCCAATAAACTCCTGCTTAGTCATTGAAGCCCTAATAGCATGTATGCACTCCACGCCGTTATCAGACTGATAGTGGGGAGGCTCATTGATTAAGTCAACAGTGATTTTAACGGGCTCATTCATCGTCGCCCCCCGTCAGAAATTCGATTAGTAAAATGCTAGATCCGAGGCACACGAATACAGGCGCCAGCATAATTGCGGCGGCCCAAAAAAGTATTATCATAATAGTCTCCAAAGTATGTATGTAGTGAGCCTTTTGGCAACATGCTCAGGTTGGGTGGGTGGTGCTTGTTAAGGTAACTATAATGAAATAAAACTAGTAAGGCAAATTTAGTTTACTGACCCGTCCTTATCGTGCCATTCATCTACGCCACGAGTGATACCACAGTGAGAGCACACAGCTACCCCGTCCTCGGGGATAGTAGCTGTAGGGGGCGTTCCACAACAATCAGATACAGGGTTGGCTATCACTAAGCGGCTATGATAAGACTTCATATCTATCTGATCCCAGTGTGTGCGCCAATCAGTCTCGTTACTCATCGCTGATGCACTATCTCTACGCCGTTATCCATATGGTATGACCTAAGACACTGAGGGCATTGGTACTCCTTCTTACTATAGAGCCTAACCATTGGTGAGCCACAATGGCACACATTATCCTCACGCCGACCCTTATCTTCTGGCGATATCCACTTGTTTAAGAAACTTCTAAAGTTATTAGAACCAATCATTGAAAATCCCCTTATCAAGTCCTAATAGTTCTCTATAGCCCATTGTGTTAGCTTCTTCCATCATCTGCTTCTCTTGGTCGTCAAGTCTTTTAAACCGCCGATTAAACTCCGCTTGCTTCATACCAACGTTATTCAACAGGTGGTTCTTAGCCTGACGTATATTAGTAAACGACTTCTGGAAGTTAGCGTACTGCCTAGTGTTTAATTTCCCCCACTTTTTCTCCCATTCTTTGAACTCTTTATCTCGCTGGCGTTTTATTTCTGGGTCTAGCATGTTACTGTTGAGCATTTTGTTTTGCACATCCAGAAACTTGGCGCGAGCCTTATCCGTTTCCTTTAGTAGGTCATACATTAACGTCTTCTCTCGACTTCCAACTCCTCCACCCCACGTTTTTAAGAGGTTTCTAAAAAACTCAGTTTTCTCAATATCAGGTATACGAGTGGCATCTAACCCTACGTACCTAGCGCCCTTCACAAAATCATCATCCTTGCCCGCCTGCTGGCTGAGGAGCATGATTGTGGCTCCGGTTAGACCAAAGTAGCCCCTGAGAAGATGATCTATCTGAACGGGGGAGAGCATAATATCTCCTATAACTCCAGCCCCTATTTCGCTCATCGCCCGCCCCAAAGGTGATGTGGTGGCCGTCCATTTGTCCTCTGTATCTTTCTTCTCCATGTATTGGGGCTCAATAGGGCGGTTAGTGAATAGGTTTCTATTAATAATCACTTCCGCAGTGGGTTTTAATGCCTGTTGAAGGTAAGGAGTGCCCATAGCAGTTAAAAACCCAGCGCTCAACGTCTCTCGTAAGGACCTTGCATCCACGTTCGCCGTATTGGTGTAGTTTAGATAAAGTTCTTCAGGGATAGACTTAAACATCCATGTAAAGAGGTCCTGACGCGCGGGCACCCACAAGCCATTACCTAAATATATAGATCTAGACCGTCTGTGGGCGTCAGCCTCGGCGTACTCCTCGTCGTCTCCATGTAACATAGCGAGGGCCGTAGAGATAGATATAATCATAGCCGCGTTAGTGAGTAGTTGTTTCTGCGCCGCCACTCTATCTCCGGGGGATATTCCGGCGCTAGTCATAACTTTATACAGTACGTGATGCGATTGTAATGCAGCCCCTAAAAATGGCACTAACCGTATATAAGCCTGTAGCTTTGCGCTGGCTCCATGCTTACGAAAGTTGATTAGTTCAAACGCTTTTTCTACAGCCTCCCGTTTGGATATACCTGCTTCAGTCGCTACAGAATAGACAGCTTGCCTTACAGCGTTATCTGAGGCCATTGAGAAATTCTCAAGCCCGCGATATAGTTTACCGCCCGCATGCCCCAACGCACCCCATTTTCCTTTTTGTGTCCGCTGCATATGTGCGTGGCTTTCCGCTTCGCCACGGATTGCAGCTGCGGACCAATCTCTAGCCCCAACGACACCGACCTTTTTAAGTTCTTCGTGCACCTTACTTTTCCCGGATACAGTTTTCACGAACTCTGTGATTGTTTTCAGAGGGATCTTAAGGGCTTGGTGAGCCGGTAGATTGGATGTAAGCATGGCGCTAAACGCATCTTGAGTTAACTGACCTATAGCAAACAGAGGATTTAACACAATATTCCTGCGTAGCATGCCCGCTACTTCACTTCCGAAGTTCCACGCCGGGATCATAGCTCCGTCAATACCAGTAAACGCGTGCACATAGTTAGCGTCTCGGAGTTGAAAGTATGTTTTATGCCCATTAATATAGGCGTATACGGCATTGGGTACATCACTCCCCTCGTCTTTAGCTAGCTCTATACCTAAGCCTTGGGCCACCGCGTTTTTAACCAGATTAGTAGCGGACTTGTTTCGTACCGCCCTACCTACTTCGTGTATGACCCACGTCTCGATATTAGTCATCACGTTACCCACGTCGCTCATAGACCCTTTAAGCTTTCTTTCAGCCTCGACTTGGATTCCGTCGGTGAATTCCGCTGGTCCCTGCCCTGCTAGCATCTGGGTTGTTCTGTAAAACGGAACGTAAGACTCATTTTCTAGTAGTACTTCTGCTTGGCGTTGGGTATATAGTCCACCCTCTACTAGTACGTCCAATACATTAGCCCGAACCGAATTCCATGTAGCGACAAAGTCTTCTACTTCAGGCATCTCTTCGGCCAATTGAGCTATAGTTCCTTCAATGCGGACGGTGTCTACATTCTTATCTTTGTCTAGCCAATGAACTTTCTTAATAGTATCTGGTTTAAACTCCCACACTCCTTTCTTATTCTTAAATGCTAGTGAAGCGGCTTTACTCTTTACTTTCAACCTATCTGCGGCTTCAGCTCGTTCTTCCTTCGTTGATATATCCGGCTCATTAAGGGCATTGAGGTGGTTTTTTAGTTCCTCGTTACGCTCATGTAGGGCTCGCAGTCGTAGTGCCGTAGTATACTCAGTAAACAGACCCTCCATCCGACCCCGCGCGTCGATCTCCTTTTCTTTAGGCTTAGAATATTTTTTTACCGCCGTGTCTATAATGTCGCTTAGATCAAGCCATGTAGCTAGTTTATTACCAAGCGCATCTACACTCTCGGCTACCCACTTAAACTGGAATCCTTCCTTATCAGTCTCGTATCGAGCCCCGCCGTGTTCAAGCACCTGTAGTCCTATTGCGCTGTCATGCACTGTCTGAGAATTACTGATCCGTAGCATGTGCCCTATAAGATCCTTGCTCCCGCTCCAGTCAGCTTTACGCATTTGAGCTTCATAACTACGTCTGAGGTCAGTGCTCATCCCGGCATGGTAGTCGAAGCCCTGCGTGATCCATTTATCTAACCACCTGTCAAATACCTCTTTGTTCGCCACCTCACTTTTTACCGACCCATCGCCAAGATCAGAATACACATCGTCCTCACGGTTTATGGCGCGGTCAATAGCCGCGTCTTCAAACTGCTCAGCTGCACGAGCATCAAAGTCCTCTTTTGCTATCTTCTCATAGACTTTTATTTGCGCTTCCGCTGCTTTTGTATCAGCCCCAAAGTTAACCGGGGCTTGAAAGTTGTCGGAATCTACAGGCTTTTTCTTGCTCGCCAGAGCTGCTTTATCAGTAACAGTATCTAGTGTGGTGTTAGCGGAGTGATCTCGCATTTCACGTAATAGGTTATGCACATCTGTGGCATCTAACTGTTCTATATCTGAGAACCCTTTAGACTGCATCCAGTTCACCATCCTACGGACGTGAGCCTTAAGTGCGTTCCATATGCGTGTTGGAAGGGACGCTACAGCTTCTTTGCCTTGAGCTACAGCTAACAACTCTTCTGTCAGCATACGTTCAGCTTCGTTCTTGGCTGCTTGGTCAGTACCCTGCACTGCTGATTTATACTCAGCAACATATGGGGCTAATCCCTCAGCCACACCTAAATCCGCAGATAGTTTCTCTACACCTACAGATCCACCTAACTGGCGGAACAGAGAAGCAACACTACGGTCATAATCTTTCTGGAACATACGGGCAAACCCAGCATGGCCCGTAGCCTCATGCGCTACAGTCTCCACTACTTGAGCAGGGGAGCTGTGGCTATCAGCCACTACATAGACAATATCGTCTTTGTATGCCCCGTGTATTCCAGCCAGATCACCTGCGATATCAGCCTTTACATTGTCGGGTAAGTTCTCGGCGGTATCTACAACTTGGATATTAAGTTTGTGTAATCGTTTCTTCCTAGCAAATGAATCTACTATCTTCTTAGCTTCAACCCCTGTGAATCCGGGACCTACTTTGTCGCCTGTGACCCGACGTGGTTTAGCGGCCCGGCGGGCGTCAAATACCTTTGTTCCTTCTTTGGTTAGGTCATCTATTTGTTGCTGTTGCTCTGAAGTGCGTTCATTTTTCGGCGTCTTCTTGAGTTCAGTTAGCTCGGCGGTTATAGCTATAGCTCTATTATTGTTCACCGTCTTCCTAAGCTCGTCGAGTTCGGGCGTTAGTTCTGTTAGCTGTCCATCTGTGATATTTTTGTCTTTGGCTAGGTTCTCTGCCGCTATTAAACCTTCTTCTGGGTTCTTTCTCCACTCCTCTTTGACTTCTTTTGTGAGCGGGAAGGAAGGTTTGAGACCTTCTGTTGGTGGTGGATTAGCAATTTTAGCGCGTAGATCGTCCCGTTCAGCTTTTAGGGCTTCTATCTCTTCCGGGGATAGTGTTTTGTCCTTATCAAGTAACTCGGTAGAGACTTCCATAAGCCTCAACTGGTCGGCTGACTTTGGTTTGACTTGCTGAGTAAGCTCTAGTTCTTTCCCTACATTAGTTTTAAGCTCTGTGAAGTACGCCGTATCGAGCGTATTATCTGTTTTCTTGGCGGTGGTAAGCCCCTCTTCAGCTGCAGCTAGAGTCTTTGTTTTCTTCTCAATAAGGGCATTTTTAGCATCTACGCTAAGACCATCTAAAACCGTCGGGAACTTATCACGTAGTTCTGCGGTTTCGTCCATCCTCTTGGTGTGGGCTTCTTGCGCTTCTTGTCCTTCTTGTCCTTCTTGTCCTTCTTGTCCTTTAAGTTCCAAGTACTTAGCCGCGTTCAGTTCTTTCTGCACGTTATCTTCTAGTTCGCTAAAATACTCCACATCGTCAAGGGTCTTAGTATCCGTAGCTGTTTTATGCCTTACCTTCGCCTTCTCAAGCGTAGCTTCCTTTGCGTTGATAACGGATTTTACATCTTTAGGATCATGTATCGTGTCAGGGCCGTAGGCCTCCATAAAACTCGTATGCTTTTCCTCAGTTTTGGCCATTCGTTCAGCGTGAGTTTGTTTTTCTTGTCCCTCGCCTAAGTTTTCATGTTTGGTATATACCGCTGATACATTAGGAAAGTGGTTCATCGCTCCGTCCGCCGAACCATGTTGACCTAAAAACTCCACAAGATTTTTAATTGCGCTTGAATCTTCAGGGGCGGCTTCATAGGCCTTTGTTAGACTTTCGTATTCCTCTTGTAATTTAGTACCTTTTTTACCTGTTAGGCGTTTCTTCCCCCACGGGTCGCTATTTACTTCAGTAGCCTTAACCTCAATGCTTTTACTCTCTTTCTTAGATGCGGCTTTAAGAGCTGAGGTTAGCTTATCAGTGAGCGGAAGAACGGCGCTTATATTGGACGGCCCTACACTATCTATCCAACCTAACCACGTTTTCAACTGCGCCCGTTTAGCTTTATTATCTAAAGCTGTAAAACTAGAGTCTGAGAGCTTAGCATCTATCGCCGCTACCTGATCGGCAAACTCTTTACCTTCAAATTCTTCCTGCCATTTCTTCTCTGCGGCTTGAGCTTCGGCTTTAACCTTCTTAGTTTCGGCCTCCTCTTCATCCTGTAACTTCTTGAGCCTAGCCGTGGAAAGTTTCTGCTTTACTACACCTTCTGGGTGGTAATTATTCTCCCAATCTATCTTCTGGGCTACGGTCATATCCTTTTGCTGTTCTTCAGCCCAAGCCTGCTCAGTATTTATCTGGTTTAAACTCTCACGTTTCTTTTCGGTCTGCTTGACGAATTCCGTTGCATTCTGGTTCGCCTCAACCTCTCTTTTGGCTGATATCTGGCTGCTCACGCCACTAACGGCTCCTAGTACTGGAACGGAAATCGCTACCTCTTTAGCTGTTTCTATCATCTCAGCAATGGCTTCGGGAGAGGATAAGTCTTGCCCCGCCGCTGCTCTATTTACTACGCCCTGAAATACTTCCTGAGGAATCTCATAAGCTTCAGCTTTTAACATCCCTTTAAGCGCAGCTCCTGTTATACCCTGCTCAGCTACCTGCTCTGCGACTTCAGACTGGAGTTTTTTTCCACCCATACCTAATAGTTTGCCTAAGAATGGCACTGACTTACCAAGAACGAACATATCTACGGCGGTGTTAATCAGCGTAGCGCCTGTAAGAGCCATGAGATCATATGGAGTTTCGGACCCTTCTGCAGCTAACCCAGCGGCTATACGCTCTTGATGTTTAGCGTCTTGCGCCGCTGTTTGTTCTGGTAAATGCTGAGTAGCGGCTAATGCTGTTCCAGCAGCTAGGGCAGTAGGAAGTCCCGCCGGGGCAAGAGCGCCCGCGACCGCAGCTGGAACATATGAACCAAGCGCGCGTCCAGTACCCGAGGAGATAGCGTCATAAGTCATACCTAGAGCGTCCCACATCCCTACATCGGGGTCCTGCCAAGACTCAACCGTTTCGTCAAGTCCGGGAGGTCGGAGCTCTTGGGGTACATATGCCCCTGTCCCTTCGCGTCGGTTCCTAGCATCTTCGTCAGCGACATACTTGTCCAACCACTGAGTAGCGGCATTAGCTCCACCCGCCCCTTTCATCAAGGCACTAATACCGCCCGCAGCATGTTCGTCAGTTTGACGTAAAGTACTTCCTAAATTATTAAAAAACCCCGTATTAGCTTCTCTAGCTTCTTCGTCAGTCACCACTTCGGCAGGTGCTGGAGCTACTTCTGTCTGTTGTAGGTGACTCTCTAGTAACGAGACGGCTTCGTCTTGAGATAGCCCCGCTTGGGCGTCGAACTCATAAGTTTGCCCGTTAGCAAATGTTAAATTATATCTAGCCATTCTAGTTCGCCTTTAGCCTGTTGTACTGAAGCCCGTTACGGGCCCTTTAGTGCCTCCTGCAGGAGACCCAGTAAGTCTCCTCAGCCATATCAGCTTCGTTTTCAGCGCTTGTATCCGAGTATTTAGGTCTGTTTCCCGATCTCCCCCGCCAGTAAGTTTATTTTGTGCCAAATCCGTTTCCACTTGAAGAAGCTCGGCTTCGGTCTGCGTCTGCGCCGTCATAGCTGCATTCCACTGCGATGCCCTACCTGCGGCTCTAGCTGTCGCCTGCGTACCTTGGAGTTTAAGTTGCGACTCGTTTTGATCCTGCATAGCGTCGCTATACGGTTTAGTATGTTTCGATAGCGCTGCTAATCCTAGGAGCTTCTGCTGGGCATTGTCCCCCAAAAGCTGCTGTATAAAACTTTCCTTAGGTGCTTTCTGCGCTATCTGATTCTTTAAGGTATCAAGCAGTGGATTCGGCGTTTCTTTAGGGCCAGCTCCACCAGCTCCACCAGCTCCACCAGCTCCACCAGCTCCACAGCCCCCC
>Ga0233427_10004766_pt1 | contig 11138 bp, 9 predicted proteins | sample SI_118_April2016_5_FD_179885 | JGI IMG/M metagenome (GOLD analysis project Ga0233427, IMG submission 179885) | Seawater microbial communities from Saanich Inlet, British Columbia, Canada - SI_118_April2016_100_MG | ecosystem: Environmental > Aquatic > Marine > Inlet | place: Canada: British...
ACCGCGTGAGCGCCTCTGGGATTGACGACCGAGAATTTCCCGGAGTCAGCGGCGTGCAGCGTGGCGTTGAGGTGACGCAGGGTCGAGGTTTCCAAGTCGACAATAGTGCTCATGATGCAAGGCTCCAGGTGTAGATCCGGGAGGGTTCAGGCTCGAAGACCTCGGCATGTTCGACGTCGGGGAGTTGGGCAATGGCTCGATACTCCGACGACATCGCCACCCAGTCGTCGGTCTCGGCAACGACAGCTGGCTTACAGGAGATCGGGTCACGCAGGATGGCGAAACCGTTCTCGATGCCAATGGCCAGGGTGTAGAAGCCGTCGAGATCGATGAGCGCACGCTGGAGCGCCTCATCGATGGTGTCGCCTTCGCGGAGACGCCAGGACAAGTATCCGGCGGCGACCTCGGTGTCGTTCTCGGTCTGGAACGATTCGCCGTGCTGCACCAGGCGTTCCCGTAGCTGGTTGTGGTTCGAGAACGAGCCGTTGTGGACCAGACAGGTGTCGGCACCGGTGACGAAAGGGTGCGAGCCATTGGTGGTGACCGCCGACTCCGTGGCCATACGTGTGTGGGCGATGGCATGGGTGCCGATACGGCTGGCAAGGTCATAGTTGATGGCGACGAGGTCGGGGTCACCGACCGACTTGTAGAGCTCAATCTGGTTGCCGTAACTCAACACGTCGACGTCGGGGCCGTGATCGATAAGCCACTGGCGGGCGGCGCGGCCATCGCCATCGGTCTCGAAGACGGCATGGTCACGAATGGAGCGGACGGTCACGCCATCGCCGAGTTGGGCTTCGAGATCACCGGCGACCTGGCCCCAGTCAGGAGTCGAGCGTTCGGCCAGGACTGTCACCCGGGTACGACCGGACACACCTTCGTCGTAGACGGCGAAGCCGGCGCTATCGGGGCCGCGCTCTCGCATCTCATGCAACATCACCGCGGTGAGCTCGCCAAGGCGAGCGCGGTAACGATCCGTCTTCAAGAACAGTCCGACGATTCCACACATACGGTGGCACTGTAGCGAAGTTTTTGACATTGGTGAAGTGGTTTCACCTACAGTAAAGACAGCAACCGGCATTCTTGGGGGATCCAATGGGCGCATACGAAGACATCAAGGCACGAGTCGAGGACGACGGCGTCGAGTTCATCTACGCCATGTACGTGGAGATGCACGGTCGGGCGTGCGCCAAGTTGATCCCGGTCGAAGCCCTCGAAGGCCTGATGGCCGACGGTGCCGGATTCGCCGGGTTTGCCTCCGGCCCCATGGGCCAGGACCCCTCCAGCCCCGACATGTTGTGCATGCCAGATCCGTCGACCTACACCCAGCTTCCGTGGCAGCCCAATGTCGCCGCCATGCAGTGTGACCCCACGGTCGAGGGTGTGCGCTGGCCGTATGCACCCCGCGTCATCCTGCGGGACGCTCTCGACAAGCTCGCCGAGCGTGGCCTCGTGATGAAAACCGGTGTCGAAGCCGAGTACTCACTTGTGGTCAAGAACGATGACGGCACGATTTCGGTGGCCGACGAACGCGACATCGATGTCCGCCCCTGCTACGACGCCAAGGGACTCACCCGGATGCTTCCGCATCTCACCGAGGTGTCGAAGAACCTCAACGCCATGGGCTGGGGCAACTACGCCAACGACCATGAGGACGCCAACGGCCAGTTCGAACAGAACTGGCAGTATGCCGACGCAATGACCACCGCCGACCGGCTCATCCTGTTCCGGCTGATGATCCACACGATGGCGCAGCGCGACGGCCGCTGGGCAACCTTCATGCCGAAGCCCTTTACCGACAAGGCGGGCAACGGGCTCCACGCACACATCAGCCTCTGGGACGAGAGCGACAACCCGCTGTTCATCGGCGGTGACGGTGAGGACTCGAAGGGGCTCGGCCTCAGCGAGATGGCGTACCACTTCGCCGGCGGCTTGATCGATCACGCCACGTCGCTCGTGGCCATCGCCTGTCCGATCGTGAACTCCTACAAACGCATGGGGGTCGGTGCACCGACATCCGGCGCCACTTGGGCCCCGGCCTACGCCGCGTTCGGCGGCAACAATCGCACCCAGATGATCCGTGTCCCGGAGCCAGATCGTCTCGAAGTGCGTCTCGGCGACGGTGCCGCCAACCCATACCTGATGTTCGCCGCCATGCTCGCTTGCGGCATGGACGGCATCGACAACCAGACCGACCCTGGCGAGGTCAACACGGCCAACCTGTTCACCCTGCCGGCTGAGGAAGTGGCTGCCCGCGGAATCGTCACCCTCCCCCCGACGCTCATGCACGCCGCCGACAACCTCGTCGAGAACCATGTGATCGCCGCCGGTCTGGGCGACACGCCGACCGGCCCGTACAGCCACTACTTCGCCAAGACGAAGCGGGCGGAGTTCCTCGCTCACCATCATGAGGTCACCATCGGCGAGGTCGCCCAGTACCTCACCCTGTTCTAGTCGTGAGCACGTGAATCCTGAGGAGATCACGCGGGTCGTCGGCGAACGTGTCCGCGAGTTCCGTCAAGAACTCGGCCTGACGATGGAACAGTTCGCCGAGCAGGCAGGACTGTCGATCGGCATGTTGTCGAAGGTCGAGAACGGACAAACCTCACCGAGCTTCAGCACCCTGACAAGCCTGGCCGACACTGCGGGCGTGCCGTTCACCGCGTTCTTTCGCGGGCTCGACGAAGAGCACGACGCAATCATCGTCCCCGCCGGCGAGGGGCTGGAGATCTCCCACGAGGGAGACGGCCCAGGCCGTAGCTACCGCGACCTGGGATCATTGAGAGGCGCACATCGGGAGATCGAATCCGTACTCGTCACCATCACCGAACCCGACGAGATCTTCCCGCTTTTCCAACACGCCGGTGTCGAGTTCATTCACATGCTCGAAGGGGCCATGGAATACGGGTACGGATCCAAGCGATACGAACTGCGCGCCGGCGACACCATGCAACTTCGTGGCGAGGTTGCGCACGGCCCCACCGATCTCGTGCTACTCCCCATCAGATTCCTCTCGCTGAAGGTTCACGCCGCAAAGTAGCTGGGCCACAATGGCGCAGTGAGTTCATCTCCATCGATCCTCTCGGTCCTCCAGCAGACCTGTCGCGCGCTGCTCGCAATCCGAGGTGACGAGTCCACCATCAGCCTGGCGACGCAGGTGGCGCTTCGCTACGACGCTCTGGAGGACGCCGAGCGTCGGGTGTTTCTCTACTGGCTGGTCGACGAGCTGAGCCCGGACCCCGACGCGCTGGAGCGGGCCGTCGCCGCCTATGGCGCAGCCCCGGGACCGGAGACGGCCCAGCGCCTCGGCGAAGCCGCCGAGGCGCCCCGCCAGGCACTCTTCCGGGCGATCAACACCGCACCCGGTGGCACCGCAGCGGTCATGCGCATGCGGGCCGACTGTCTCGTTGCGATGAGGAACGACCCGGCGCTCCGCGTCGTCGACCACGACTCGGCCCATCTGCTCGGCAGCTGGTTCAACCGTGGCTTCCTCGAACTCCAGAGCATCGACTGGCAGACGCCCGCGGCGGTACTCGAGAAGCTGATCGAGTACGAAGCCGTCCACCAGATCGACGGCTGGGACGACCTGCACCGTCGGCTGGCCGCGGACCGCCGTTGCTTCGGCTTCTTCCACCCCGCATTGCCCGGTGAGCCATTGATCTTCATCGAGATCGCGCTCACCCATGGTCTCGCCGGATCGATTCAGGATCTCCTGAACCAGGCACCACCGGCCGATGGGGTCGACCCCGATGTCGATACCGCGATCTTCTACTCCATCACGAACTGTCAGGCGGGTCTCACGGGGATCCCACTCGGCAGCATGCTGATCAAGCAGGTGACCGAGGAGCTCCAGACCGAGCTGCCGCAGCTCGGGACCTTCTCGACGCTGTCCCCGATCCCTGGCTACCACCGCTGGGTCGACACCACGGGAGGCAGGCTCTCGCCCGAGCTGCAACGCCTCGTCCTCCAGGGTGACGATCCGATCGACGACGGCGCCCGCAACGCGGTGCTGGGCTCCTGCGCGCACTATCTGCTCCACGCCAAACGACGCGTGCAGCCCGCCGATCCCGTCGCCCGCTTCCACCTTCGAAACGGGGCACGAGTGGAGCGGATCAACTGGGCCGGTGACCGTTCGACAAAAGGCCGGGCCGAGAGCTACGGGATGCTCGTGAACTACATGTACGACCCCGATCAGCTCGCCGACAATCACATCTCCTACGTCAACGACTTCGTGGTCGCCCACTCCCCTGCCGTTGCACAGCTCACCGAGAAGTGATCAGTCGTCGAGCCCATCGATGAACACCCGCACCCCTCGACGGGCACCGGGATTCACGTTCACGATCTCGACGCGGACCTCGGCGGCCCGGAGCTCTTCGACGATTCGGGCCAGGCTGGCCGCACCGCTGTAGTCCAGTCGGCTGACGGCGTGGAGGTCGACCACGACATGGGAGACCTCGGCGTGCTCAGCCAGCTGTTGGCGGATGCTGCGCTCGACCTGCGGCACCGAGGCGAACCAGAGCACGCCGTGGGGAGTGACCGTGAGGGTGTCGCCTTCGCGCTCGCTCTCGGCGGACACGGTCATCTCGCGGAAGAGATGGACACTGAGCGCCAGACCGACACCGATGAGGACACCCCGCTCGACGCGCGGCGCGGAGGCCAGCGTGGCCACGAGGGTGCCGATGCCAACAACGGCCTGCGGTCGTGACTCGCTGATCAGCCCGATGATCCCGCGCCAGTTGATGAGCTTGAGAACGGCACCGACGACGATCGCGCCGAGAATGGCACGCGGCAGGGTTTCCAGCATCGGGGTCAGAGGCAGGGCGAGGAGGACGAAGGCGCCGGAGATCGCGCCCGCCCAGGCTGAGGTCGCGCCGGCCAACCGATTGAGCGAGCTCCGGGAGAACGAGCCGCCGACGGGGAAGGCACCCGACAGAGCCGAGGCAAGATTGGCGACGCCTTGGGAGAACATCTCCCGGTTGGCGTTCCAGGGAAGCCGTTCCTCGGCGGCGAAGGTCCGAGCAATCGACGATGGCTCGGCGAAGCCGACCAGGGCAATGGCGAACGCCGGGAGCAAGAGATCTCCGATTGAATCCCACGGGAAGTCGAAGTTCAACGAGATGAATCCACCATCGAGCTCACCAACGATCGAGCCGCCATAGTCACCGGCCTCGCTGATCACCACGCCGATGAGCACAGCGCAGAGCACGCCAGGAAACAGCTTGTGCAAACGGCGACCGCCAAAGATCAGCACAAACGTCATGGCAGAGAATGCAAGCGCCTGCCACTGCCAATCGCCCGGAGATCTGAGCGCTTGCCACGCGTCTTGCAGAACGCCGTCTCCTGCAGGGGCGATGTCGAATACCTTCGGTAGTTGTGACGACAGGATCAGGATCGCCGCACCGGTGGTGAAGCCCATCAACACCGGTTCGGACAACAGGTACGCGACACCGCCCATCCGCAGAAGGCCCAGCGCCGCGCGCATCAGACCAACCAGCAGGGCAAGGAGTGCTGCGAGAGAGATGTAGTCGACCGAGAATGGTTCGGCGAGCGCCTCGAGAGCACCAAAGGTCAGCAGTGCAGTAAGCGCGACCGGCCCGGTCTGCAAGTACTTCGACGAGACGAAGATCGCAGCCAGCAGTGACGGCAATGCGGTGGCGTAGAGGCCGAACTGAGCCGGAAGGCCGGCCAGTTCCGCGTAGGCCAGGGACTGCGGGATCGCTACGAGCGCAACGCTGATACCAGCGATCACATCGCCTGCGCTCGGCTTTGAGAGTCGCCCCAGTCGGTCCACGGTTCACACTGTAGGGACCGAAGCCCTCAGGACTGCGGACGACAGGCCGTGACCAGATCTTGCATTCGACCCGGGCATATCCACGCCGAGTTGATCTCAGCCGCTCAGGAGATCGACGAGCACACAGTTCTCGCGGGTCTTCAGCTCGACTACCACGACCTCCACGACCTCCACGACCTCCCATTAGGCGGGGACCGAAACCCCCCAGGCGCCGTAGCCACCGGCGCAGTAGAGGACCGATCCGACAACCACCAATAGGGCCGCCGGAACCCGAGGGGCGAAACGTTTCATGACCAGAAGAACAATGAGTGCACATATGCCCAGCACCGCCGTGGTTCCGCGCGTGTCACCTGCCGCAGAAGCGACTTCGCGCACCGTGTCAATGAAGTGTTCTCGTCGAGGGACGGAGATTCCGAGGATGCGCTTCGTCTGGGAGACTCCGATGATCAGTGCGGCTGCTGCGGTGAACCCCACCAGCACGGAGTGCGAGAGGAGGTCCACCAGGAATCCGAGGCGGCCAGCACCGAGGACGAGGTGAACGACACCGATCATCAACGCGAGGAGTGCCGCCGCCTCCAGGTACTCCCCGGTCCCTTCTTCAACGGTTGACGCAAGCGCGGATGCCGTCATCAAGGACACGATCGCTACCGGACCAACTGCGAGCTGTCGGGATGTCCCGAACAGGGCATAGATGATCACCGGAATGGTGGCGGCGTAGAGCCCGACCTCTGGTGGAAGACCTGCGAGTAGCGCATACGCCATCGCCTGCGGGACCAGCATGGCACCGACCGTGAGACCGGCGGCAAGGTCACCACGGAGGCCAGCGCGCTGATATCGAGGCAACCACCCCATGATTGGGAGGAGTCGAAAATATTCGGATATATGTCGAATATACGGACATAATGACGGATCGGTTTCCGGTTGATGGCGGCAGCGATGGCCAACCAGGATCCCGAAACCGATCCGATCGAGTTGGAACGACTGTTCTTGAAACTCAGCTAGATCTCAACCGCTGAGCAAATCACGCGGGGCGGCGGCACCGGAGCGAAAACGCTGTCCCCGGAGCGACTTGTCAGGCGCGCCCCTTGAGCATCAGGTTCCAATACAGGAACGGCAGGCCGTGCTTCTTCAGGTACCACATGTCGGTGCGGGGCTTCTTCGTATTGATCACCGGGATCGACGGCGTCGGTTCCATCGTGTAGTCGAACTCAGCCAGAAGCATCTTTTTCGATGAGGTGGTCAACGGGCACGAGGCATAACCCATGTACTCGTCGCTCGGCGTTCCGCCAGCGATCTGCGTCAACACATTGGCGGCCACGGTGGGAGCCTGCTTGCGAATCGCCGCTCCAGTCTTCGAGTTCGGCGTCGAACCGGCATCACCGAGTGAGAAGATATTTGGGTACTTGACATGCTGGTGGGTGTGCTTGTCGACATCGACGTAACCGGCAGGCGTGTCATTGGCGAGAGGGCTGCTCTTCACCCAGTCGGGGGCCGACTGGTGCGGAACGACGTGCATCATGTCGTACGGCAACTCGAAGCCTTCGCCATCGTCACCCATCGGCTTGAAGTTGGCTTTCTGAGCACCCGTATCAACCGATTCAAGTTCGGCCATGGTGTGCAGATTGATGCCATAGTCCTTGATGACCACGTCGAGTGCATCGGCGAACACCGAAACACCGAAGATCCGTGGGGTGGGAACGACGAGGTGAACATCGATACTGTCGAGCACACCTTGCCTACGCCAGTAGTCACACGCCAGATAGGCGGCCTTTTGCGGTGCACCGGCACACTTGATCGGACCACTCGGCATGGTGAACACGGCGGTGCCTGACTTGGTGTTCTGAACGAACTCCCAAGTCTTGGGCGCGAGGTCATAGAGATAGTTGGATGAGACGCCGTCTTTGCCGAGGGTGTCACTCACGCCGGGGATCTTGTCCCAGTCGAGCTGGATGCCTGGACACACGACAAGGATGTCGTAAGTGGCCGTGCCACCGCCGGCAAGACTCACCGAGTTGTTCTCCGGGTCAAATGCCGTGGCGGCATCCTTGATCCAGTCGACACCACTGGGCATGACCGATGCTTCGGTGCGTTCGCTCGTTTCGCGCTTGGCGCAACCGCCGCCAACCAGGGTCCAGAGCGGCTGGTAGTAGTGCTTCTCGGCCGGGTCGATGACAGCGATGCTGTTGACCTTCTTACGAAGCCGACTTGCGACCGAGATTCCGGCCGTACCACCACCGACGATGACGACTTGGTGATGACTATCCATTCCCATGGTGTCCCCTTCAATTTCGAAACACCATAAATGTACGGTCGTCCGTACTAATTTGTCAACCAGTGGCTACATCGCAGTGGGGCGAAGTTGGGTTCGTTCACCCTTGGTCCAGTCCGACACAAAGCGATATCGATCACCACGGATGATCGTGGTCCGCCATTCGACTGCGGCACCGTCACGACAGCCAAGACGCTCAAGGAAAAAGACGGCATCGGTCTTTCGCAACTCGAGCAGCGTTCGGTCTGCCGCCGACGGTGTCACCGGCGTCAGGCGTTCCCAACCTTGATTGGGAACGGGCGCACCAGACTGAGCCAACTCGGCGTAGAGCGCAGTGTGCGACCAATCAACATCGAGTAGCCCCCGAGCCTTCTCACCGGGAATCCACGCACGGTCAACGGCAAGAGGCAAACCGGCAGCGAGCCGGAGCCGTTCAAGGAGTACAAACTCAGTGTCTTCAGGAACTTCGAGATGGGCAGCAGCAATCGAATCAGTGACGATTTCGAGCCGCAAGACCTGGCTGGTTTGCACCACACCAGCTGATTCGACCGATTGAAAAAGAGAGTAGAGCGTGCCAAGAGACTGTTCGAACTCGGAGCGATTGATGACGGTGCCTCGTCCACGCTCTCGCTTGAGCAGACCGGTCTTGTTGAGATGCCGCACTGCCTCACGGACCGTGTGGCGACTCACTTCGTAGTCGTTGGTGAGCTGGAGGTCCGTCGGGAAGCCCTCGTCGAACTCTCCCGCGTCGAGGCGCTCGCGTAGTTTCTTCTCCAGCTGCGCCCAGAGGGGCATCGGACTGTGCCGATCGAGTGGTGTCAGCGCCATATCATCCTCCGTGGGGTCCCTGTCTCTTCAGATCGCCAAACTCCATGATGCCAGTCATTTGGTCCGCAATGACTGATCTCCGTTTATCCGGACTTGCTACCACGTGAGCCGGAAACAATGGCGCAATGCCCGGCACTCTCGCCGACATCAAGCCGGCTATTGCCAAACGAGAACGGTCTTTCCGACAGTCGCACCCGCAGCCACATCATTAACGCGGTCGACAGCATTCGAGATGTCATCAACAACCGTGACACATGGATCGATCCGGCCCTCGGCGTGGAGAGCAAAAATCTCCCTAGCAGCCCGTTCGACCAGTTCCGGGTGGTGGGCCGCGTACGGCTCCCAAAAGACACCTATCAGCGACAGATTCTTTACCAACGCATAGTTCGCTGGCATCGAAGGGACCTCACCCGACGCGAACCCCAACGTGATGAGGCGACCTTCGAAACGCAATAGCTTCAACGATCGTTCGAAGAGGTTGCCGCCCACTGGATCGACCACGATGTCGACGCCCCCAGGGGCATGGGCAGCAATCTGCCTATGCCAGTTCGCGGCCCGATTGTCCACGACGGCTGTCGCCCCGAGCCGAAGAGGAACCTCCGCCTTCCCCGCTGAGCACGTGGCAAACACGTTGGCACCGGCCGCGACCGCAAGCTGAACCGCCATGGTGCCGATGCCCCCCGCCGCGGCATGGACAAGCACGACCTCTCCGGCCGCAATACGGGCACGATGATGGAGTCCGAGCCACACCGTCTCGGCGTTGAGATGAATCGCCAGTGCCGTAACCGCATCGACACCATGGGGAATACCGACCACGTTGTGGGGCCGACAGCGGCATCGCTCAGCCCAAGAGCCAAGCCCTGGCTCAACCAAACCCATCACGCGCGAGCCAACCGGGTACCGATCCGTCGACGATTCAACCACTGTTCCCGCAACCTCCAAACCAGCGGTGAAGGGCCGCGTCGGACGAATCTGGTGCTTGCCGTCGATCAGCAGGCGGTCGGCGAAGTTCGCTGCCGCAGCCTCAACCTGAACGATCATCGACTCGTCAACAAGCACGGGTTCCCGCAGGTCGGTCACAAACTCTGCCGCCCCCTTCTGCCGAACCAGCCAGCCCCTCATTCGTGCTCCCCCAATGGTTGCCGATCGTAGTGACGAGACTGGGAGGCGGTGACCGCCGCTCCCATCACTGCCATAGCCGCCACCAACAGCCACATCCACCCATAACCCTTCCACTCGATCAGTGCTCCGGTGATCAACGGGGCCGTGAACACTCCGATATACACGCCCGTCTGGGTAACGCCAGTCGCCGCGGCAGCATTGCCGGGGTTTCGACGGACCACCGCAAAGTTTGTGAAGGCAGGCCAGATCCAGCCACCGCCGAACGCCACCAAGGTGGCGACAACATGAATCGCCTCAACCCGCACCCCAAGCAGCGCCATGCCGACCGACCCGATGATGGCAGTGACGGCGGCAACCGACATTGGCCGAGGTCCCATCTCATCCATAACCGAACCGCCAATCAACCGAAGCACTATTCCCGACGCTGCACCCGCGCTCAACATCACACCAGCAAATCCTTCACTAAGTCCTGCATCGACCCCAGACGCCACAACCCACGCGGCGAGGCCTCCGGCACTGAATGCCAAAAGCCCGAAGCCGATACCCGAGATGACCAGAGTCCGCGTCGCCGTGGATGGGGTCTGATGCCGAGTAGTCACAGGATCGAGCGGTCCGTCGAGATTGCGCCAGACCAGCAGCGCCACCAGTACGGGCATGGCTGAGCCGACGCCGAAGGCCCAGCGCCAGCCGACCGTAAGGGCAAAGACCGGCACGGCGAGTCCGGACAACAAGGATGCAGCCGGCATGGCTGACTGCTTCAGACTCACGGCAAGCCCGAGCCTCGGGAGCCGCGCCGACGAGATCGCCAAATTCACCGCAGTCTGGTTCGCGGCGTTCATAAAGCCGGCAATCACCAGACACGCAAGAACCGCAGAAAATGACCGTGCCGACGTCGCCAGCGTGAGCTGTGCAAGAGCGCTGATCACAAGTGCACCGGTGATTTGTCGCCGCGCCCCAATCCTCTGAGCGAGACGGCCGGCAGGAGCCGACGCCACGGTAGCGGCCAGAAAAAATGAGCCAAGCCCCCACCCATAGGTAGCTTCGGCCACCTCGAACTCAGCGCTTACCTGCACGGACAAGGCAGCGATCAGGAAGCCTGGGTAAACCGTTGAAACCGTTGCCGCCATC
>Ga0233427_10004769_pt1 | contig 11133 bp, 11 predicted proteins | sample SI_118_April2016_5_FD_179885 | JGI IMG/M metagenome (GOLD analysis project Ga0233427, IMG submission 179885) | Seawater microbial communities from Saanich Inlet, British Columbia, Canada - SI_118_April2016_100_MG | ecosystem: Environmental > Aquatic > Marine > Inlet | place: Canada: British...
ACGCGATGATTTAGATCCGCATGCAGAATTGGTCCGCGAAATTCGGGCAGCGTTGAGCGAAAACCCACCACTACTGATTAAAGAGGGCGGGTTGATTCGCGATGGCTTTAACTCTGAGGTAGATGAACTGCGCGGTCTCGCCCAGGGCGGTAAAGATTATTTAGCTGCGATGCAGCAGCGTGAAAGTGAGCGCTTGGGCGTTGCGGTAAAGATCGGCTTCAACCGTGTGTTCGGATACTACATCGAGTTAACGAGCTCGGTCGTCGGCAAAGCTCCAGAGGATTACATTCGCAAGCAAACTTTAAAGAATGCCGAGCGTTACATTACTCCTGAATTAAAAGAGTACGAGCATAAAGTTTTAGGCGCCGAAGAAAAACTTAAAGATATCGAGTACGAGTTGTTCGAAAAACTACGCTCGGAAGTATTGGGCCATGCCCAGTCCGTCGCAAAATGTGCTCAAGCAATTGCTTCTTTAGATGTTTTGCAATCACTCTCAACTATCGCTGTTGAAAAGAGATTAGTGCGCCCACAATTTATTGAGGCTAGTGATGACAGTTGCGGTGTCTTAAGCATTAAAGAAGGACGCCACCCTGTCGTTGAAGATGCTTTATTAGGCCAGGCTTTTGTGCCAAACGATACCCTGTTGGGCGATGATTGCAATAAACGCCTAGCGATTATCACGGGCCCCAACATGAGTGGCAAGTCCACTTACTTGCGCCAAACCGCTTTGGTGGTGTTGTTGGCGCAGATGGGTAGCTTCGTGCCCGCTGAAAGCGTAGAGATGACTTTGGTCGATCGTATTTTTACGCGACTAGGTTCGGGCGACGATATCAGTCGTGGCCAATCAACATTTATGGTCGAGATGGTCGAGACGGCTAACATTTTGCGCAATGCCTCAAATCGTTCGTTGCTGTTATTGGACGAAGTGGGTCGCGGCACTAGCACCTTTGATGGTTTAGCCATAGCATGGGCGGTTTGCGAATACACTCACGATAAATTACAGGCCCGCTGTCTGTTCGCTACGCATTATCATCAACTCACCGATTTGGCCGACAAGCTAAGCGCCGGAGTTAACTTAAATGTTGCAGTGCGTGAGTGGGGCGAAGAGATTGTGTTCTTACATCGCATCGAGGAGGGTGGCACCGACCGCTCTTACGGAATTCACGTTGCGCAACTCGCGGGCTTACCGCATCAAGTTTTGCAGCGCTCCCAAGAGATCCTCCAGCGTTTAGAGAATGATGAAGAAGGATTATCGCGCAAGATATTACACGGCCAAAGTAAAAATGTTCCGGAAGCAGAACTAGTCGCAGTCGTGCAACCATCACTGTTTGATTTTGTGAAAAATAACGATGGCGATAGTGAGTTACTCTCCGAACTAGAAAGCTTAAACTTAAATGAACTGCCGCCTATTGAAGCTTGGCAAATATTAGATAGGGTTTTGCGAGCGATTAAGAAATGATAATAACCGGGCTGGTCTTAAGTTTGCTGAGTTGCCAAGAAAGCAGCGCAGCGTTTACCGGGAAAATAGATTTTGACATCCGTGAAGACGATGCCGAGTTCCGGCGTTTACGCCTGGGTGTTGAAGGCACTTTTGGTGACAGTTATGACTATACGCTTAGCTTTAACAATGATATCGAAGAGCTAGAGACTGAAGTGCATGAAGCATTAATCGCCTTTGACCATTCTTGGGGCAAGATTGAACTAGGCTACTTTAAAGAGCCCTTTGGTTTAGAGAATAGTCACAGCAGTCACGAAGTAAATTTCCTTGAACGCTCCGACGCAACCATGCTCGCTGGCGATCACAATATTGGGATTGCGAACTATATTGAAATGGATCCATCGACCCATTTAAGCTGGGGGGTATTCCGCAATTCTATTTCTGCGCGCTTCACCGACTTGATTGTCGCCAATGAAGACGCAGATAATTTTTGGCATGTCGGCGCATCAGTCGGTGTTCGCGAGTCGGACAGATTCTTTCAAGGCGACGAAATCATGATGTTCGATGTTGAAACGCTTTACCAAGACGGAGCTTTTAGCTTCCAGGCAGAAGCGCAGTCTTTAGAAATTGACAACACCGAGTCCACATCCTTTACCCTGCAAGCAGCGTATGTGATTAACGGTGGCAACAGAATTTACGACACGCCTCGAGCAAAGTTCTTATTCCCAGCAACCGCCGGAGATATTGAAGCTGCCATCCGCGCTACTCGGGTTGACATGAGCGAGTACAACCCGGCGATGAACGTGATTAATGATTACAACGCCGCGCTGAATTATTGCTTGAGCGATTCGAGTAAACTCCAGCTTGAGGTCGAGCGTGGCAGCGATGGCCTGAGCGACGATCAGACGACGGTGGCGCTGCGCTATCATTTCCGCTGGTAATGTTACTGCTCATCGATAACTACGATTCGTTTACCTACAACCTTTATCACATGGTTGCAGAGCGTGACTTTGATGTTGAGGTAGTGCGCAACGACGCGCAAACGGTAGAGCAGTTGCTAGCCTTAAATCCGCAAGCTGTAATTTTGAGCCCCGGGCCAGGGCGCCCAAGTGGGGCTGGGGTTTGCCTAGAACTACTAGAAAAAATAGCGAACCACATCCCGGTGCTCGGCGTGTGCCTTGGCCATCAATCTATAGTCGAGGCTTGTGGTGGCGAGTTGATTGTTGATGCCGAGCCGAAGCATGGTAAGTCGTCGGTGGCGCAGTTTGATGCGCAGTCTGTATTGTTCGCCGGGGCTTGTAATCCGCTAGTAGTGGGGCGCTACCACTCGTTGAAAGCAAGTGATCCAACGTTGCCATCTGCGTTGCGCAAGATAGCGTGGCTGGATGATGGTATGATAATGGCGGTTGAGCACGTGTCAAAGCCGTGGTTTGGCGTGCAGTTTCACCCCGAGTCCATACTTAGCCCGCAAGGTCAGATTTTGATGGATAATTTTCTTCATGTCACAAAACAAAACACAAAAAACTAAAGCTTCGGTTGCGCAATTCTTGAACGCGGTCGAAGACAAGCAGCAGCGTGCCGATTCAAAGGCGATTGATAAAATGATGAAAGCCGTGGTGGGCCGCAAAGGCGCGATGTGGGGCGAGTCGATTGTCGGATTCGGCGACATCGAGTTAAAGTACGCCAGCGGGCGAGAACTTGATTGGTTTAAGATTGGCTATTCGCCGCGCAAGGGCAAGATGTCTTTATACCTTTGGAGCACTTCACCTAAGCTTGACAAACTGTTGGATAAATTAGGTAAACATAAGCGTTCGAAAGGATGTCTTTATATCAATAAACTTGCTGACGTTGATGTCGATGTCTTACAAAAGATCCTTGAGCTTTGCGCTAAAGACCAAGTCAAATGCTAGTTCTTCTCTCTCCTGCTAAAAAGTTAGATTTCGAAACCAGTGCTGTTGATGTCGAATCAACGCAGCCGCAGTTTTTGAAGAAGTCCGCCGAGTTGATTGAAATTCTTAAAGCGAAATCGAAAAGCGAAGTCGCGGAGCTGATGAAATTGAGCGACGCTTTGGCCGAGCTTAACGTAGAACGTTACTCTTGCTGGAAGAAACGCCATTCAGCAACGAATGCTCATCCGAGTTTATTGTGCTTTAAAGGCGCGGTTTATGCGGCTCTTGACGCCGGCACTTTTAATAAGACGCAACTTAAATTCGCTAATAAGCAAGTGCGCATTTTGTCAGGCCTTTACGGTGTTTTGCGCCCCTTTGATTTAATGCAACCTTATCGACTCGAGATGGGCACAAAGTTAAATAACGCTTGCGGCTCTAACTTGTATAAGTTTTGGGGCTCTGATTTGTCGGACGCGTTAAACGCTGAAGGCGAAGAGGTGATTGTCAATTTGGCGTCGAACGAATACTTCAAAGCGGTTGTTGCCAACAATCTACAGGCGCAATTAATCACCCCGCAGTTTAAAGAGAAAAAAGACGGTGATTACAAGATGATTGGCGTGTTCGCCAAGACGGCACGCGGCTTGATGACACGTTACATCATAGAAAATAAAGTAACAAACGTCGCTGAACTCAAAAAGTTCAACGACGCTGGTTATAAATTCAATAAGCCGTTATCGACTGCTACTGAATGGGTATTTACCCGCTCTAGTTAAGTTCTGCCATTAGCTCGGCAACTTTTTCTTCGAGCTGTTCACCGCGCAAATCTTTGTAGCGAATAACGCCGTTTGCATCTAGCAGGTATGAAGTTGGGTAGTACTCGACGCCCCAATCAGCAGCAGCGCCTTCGCGCCCACCTCCGGTGAAGATACTCTTCCAGGTAACGCCCATTTCTTTACATTTCTCAAGGTACTCTTCTTTGCTGTCGTCAGTGTTAACACCAAAGATCGCAAAGTCTTGACCAGCATAGCGCTCAACTAGCGCTTTTTCAGTCGGGATTTCACCGACGCAAGGGCCTCACCAGAAACCCCAGAACACGACATAAGTTACCTTCCCACGCGTGCCTATAAGATGACGCTCTTTTCCATCTACGTCGACACCGCCAAGCGCTGGAGCTACCTTGTTTACCTGCAGTTGACGCTTGACCAGCAGTGGCCCGGCTGCAGCAGCTGCCTTAGACTCAGGATATTTTTCCATGAGCTCATCGACTGTGGTGTCAGCCATCTCTTGATTGCCGCCATCCGCGTAAGCGTAAGCGCAGGCAAGCATGCAGTGCGCCTTGACCGGTTCAGAGTGAGTCGCGTTACTAAGCGCTTCGAGGACTTCAACTTTGGAAGTCACCTCAAGTCGCACTCGGCGCATTGCGGCAGTGAACTCAAGCGCAAAGTCAGAGTCGGCGAACTCAGATGTAAACAGTTTTGCTAGGCCAGAAAACACTTTGTCAGGGTGTGTCCAGTTCTTTTCACCGAAGTTCTTCACACACCAAATTTGTGCATGGGCACGTGCGCCGCGAGTGATATTTGCGTTTTTGGCGAAAGCGCGAAACTGGTCAAAGTACGTTTCAATGGGATGCTCGATATCAGTAAAGTCACCCGAATCGTACATGGCCTCGATTTTCTCGTAATAGTCGGCCATCGCAGACTGATATGAAGCGTCTAAGATTTCGACGGCGGTGGGCGCTGAGGCTTCTACCGGATCTTGAGCGGCGAGCATAAACATGGAGAGGAGTATTGAACTAAACATAAACCTACTATACGCGTTATAATCTATTTCTAGGTAATTAAATGACTGAACTCAAGAAACCATCGTGGCTTAAAATGAAGCTACCAAGCGGTAAAAAGACCGCAGACCTCCGTAAGTCTTTGCGTGAAAAGAACCTGTTCACGGTGTGCGAAGAGGCGCGTTGCCCCAATCTCGGCGAATGCTGGGATGACGGTACTGCCACCATCATGGTGATGGGCGACGTCTGCACACGCGGCTGCCGCTTTTGCGCGGTGAAAACCGGAAACCCCAATGGCTGGCTCGATCATGACGAGCCAGAAAAGGTTGCTGCCAGTACCGACATTGAGCAATTGCGTTACATCGTTATTACTTCGGTTGACCGCGACGACTTGCCCGACTTCGGCGCGGGGCATTACGCGAAAATCATTAAGGCCATTAAGGCGCGCCGTCCGGATATGTTAGTTGAAGCGTTGACGCCAGACTTTCAAGGTGACAACGATTGCATCCATACTATTTGCGATAGTGGTTTAGATGTGTTTGCTCACAATATCGAAACAGTCGAAAGTTTGCATCGCCGCGTGCGAGATGTGCGCGCTAAGTACGATCAAACGTTGCATGTACTCGCCGAGGCGAAGCGCTACCGTCCTGATTTAATTACCAAGTCATCTATCATGTTAGGACTCGGAGAAACCGACGACGAAATGCGTAAAACACTAACCGACTTACGTAAAGTCGATGTAAATATTCTTACGCTGGGCCAATATCTTCAACCCAATAAAAAACTTTTGGACGTCGTCGAATACGTCCACCCCGATAAGTTTGACGAATGGGGCGATATTGCGGTTAGCGAATTTGGTTTTGATTACTGCGCGTCTGGCCCGATGGTGCGCTCGTCCTATAAGGCTGCCGAAAACTATATTTTGGCTCAAAAAAATCGCTTAGAAGTATAGGTCTTTTCTATAGCGGTTCTATAATCCGCCATGAGCGAAGTAATCGATTTAAAGTCTAGGCTGGATTCCATCTCTGTTGCATGGCACCCAAAGATAATAAGCGAAGCTAATGGCCAGTACATCAAGCTTGCAAAGTGCGAAGGCCTTTTAGAATGGCATGTGCATAATGAGCAGGACGAGGTTTTTTTATGCTTGGAAGGTCAGCTGACTCTTGAGATGAAAGATTCAGCAGTAGTCTTGAATGCCGGACAAATGTTTACAATGCCGCGTGGAGTTGAGCATCGGCCAAGTGCGTCGACCTTGACATCCATTTTGTTATTTGAGCCCGTCGATACGGAACACCTGGGCGGGGTGGAAAGCTCGCGCACCGTGTCTATAGCAGACCAGATTGACGCTAGTTAAGCTGTTTCCGGGATTGAAACTTTAAAGCATGAGCCGATGCCCACAGTGCTGGTAACGGAAACTTCACCGCCGAGTTCTGCAATTCTGTCACGGACGATGCTTAGCCCGAATCCGGATCCTTCAGCCATTGACATGGCCTCTTCCGATCTCATGCGTGGCTCAAAGATAGCACCCAAGTCGCTCTCTTTTATTCCGATTCCTAAGTCCGAAACAGATATTAATATGCGGCCACCCCGCGGCTCTACCTCGATTTTTATTTCGGTATTAATCGTCGAGTACTTAGCAGCATTTACAAGTAAATTGATGATAATCTGCGTTAGACTCTCTCTAGAGGAATGCAGTTTCAGTTCTTTTAGCGGAGAAGATATTAAGAGGTCGCCATCTCTCCCATATGGTCGCAGCGATTCTTCGGCAATCCGATTAATTAACGTTATAAGGCAAAACTCTTCGATAACTAATTTCCCCTTTACCCCTTCATTTTCGTTCATTAACGAGTCAAACAAGTTTGTCAATCTATCAATTGGATGCAGAAGGCTTTCGAGAGTATCTTTTCTTTCGATTTCTTCCATGGCGCCCCCATGCCTAGAAAGTAGCTGCACCCCAGAAGAAAGTTGGGCGAGCGGAGTGCGGAATTCATGAGAGATTGACCGTAGATTTTGATTTTTACTTTTTAACCTTTGCGCCGTCTGAAGTGTTTCTTGCTGCGCGCGCACTTGTCTTTTTTGGCTAATAATCGCTGGCCCGGCTAGTTTTGCAAATATCTCTAGCAAATGGACATCTTCTTCGGAATATCGATTAATCTCTTCTGATTCGGAATCAATCACGGCTATCACCTGGCCATCAATAATTACCGGTACGGATATTTCTGATCCTCCCAGGCTAGCTGTATCCTCAAGATAGTCAGCATTCTTAGAAACATCCATGACCAGCTGAGTCTTTTGTTCTGCCATGGCTTTGCCCACAACTCCTACTCCAGTAGGAATGGCAAACCCTAATTCTGATACTTGCACCGATGTGCGGGAGCTGCCGGCGCCAGCGGCTTGGCGGGCCAAAGATGACTCAACTTTGTAAATAATAACGTCATCGGCTTCGAGTGTCCTGGAGACACTCTGAGCGATATTAAGAAACAAATTCTCAAGGGTGTCACAGTCAAAGATATCAGATAGAAATCTATTAATTTGTATCTCTTCGCTTAATAGTTCATTCTGTTTCTTCAGCTGGAGGCTTTTTGTGTCGGCGAATTGAATACCAAGTAAAAGATCGGGCAATGCGTCTGAAGGCGCAAAGTCTGATAGAGTGAACCCAGCATCGGATAGATTGCTTAAGTTCTTTGCGAAAGGTTTAACTAGAAAAATAATCTCTTGCTGGGAGCTTTGATTTTGCACAATCTGCCCGATGAAGTTAACGTCCTGAATATCGTCAAGTTTTACTTCGATGGTCGCCTTTTGGTAATTGAGCAGAGTGTCGAAGCTGTATTTTTTAAGAATCGGCCTCTCGAATTGAAGGCAATCTAATACCTTTGCGCCGACTACCATCTTTGGCGACACGGCCGCTAGTTTTGGAGACACTGCAAGTAGGGTCATGGCCCTTCCCATCTTAAAGTTAAATGGGAATATGTCGCCTAGAGCTTTTCTGTCAATCCCTTCCATCTAGGTATTATTTAATAAGACTTACATCGAAAACAGATTCTCCGCTTTCTAAAACACCGCTAGCTTTAACGCTGCCAGAGATTTCAAAGCGTTTGCATACACCCTGCAGTAGCCCTATTACAAAACTTTCGAAGCCTTCTCTTTTCGAAGAATAGAAGACCTGCAAGTCATCATTTTCTATATTACCCAAAATACGAAAAGATGGTGGGCTATAACCAGGGAAGAGCGCCGAGGCTCTATCGTGCACGGTATTTAAATTTGACATGAATATATGAATGTCATTGCCCGTCAATGATAAAAATGCACCAAAGTGCTTTGGCGCAGTCTCAAGCACCCAATATTCTCCAAAGCCTATAAGGAAATCAGCGGGTTCGAATTGACTGACTTCTATGGCCTTTCCAATCATGCTTAATAGGCTCGAGTCATCGTAGCTTTCGAAAAGCAGAAACCCTCCCTGTGGATAGTCGTGCAACTCTGACATGATGTTCTCCCAATCATGTGAGGAATGATTGTCTCTTAAGTGGTCAAGCAGGGAGTTGTGAACGATGCCGTACATAGTGTTATTAAGTATAGCTTATGATTGCTGCTGTGTGAAGCGTAAGGTTATACTTGTTGAGCTAGATAGCGGCTAGGCCTGAGAAATGAAAATTAAAGCGCTGATTGTTGAAGATGACGAGATCCTTCTAAAAAACCTCAAGCGTTTTTTAGAATTGGAGGATATTGACGCCGACACCGCGACTAATGGGCTTGAGGCGCTTGAGGTTATTCAGCAATGCGAGGTTTTGCATGATGTCGTTATTACAGACCTTAACATGCCTCAAATGGGGGGTATGCAGTTAGTCAATGTGCTGCAATCGCAGTCTAGGACTAAAGATATACCCATTATCGTTATCACAGCATTTGGACAAAAGCAGAATCTACTCACTGCGCTTCGTTCCGGAGTAAAGGATCTCCTAGAAAAGCCATGGGATGCCGACGACCTGATGGCTTCCATACACCGCGTAATCCCTGCACCGGGCAGTGAGCCAGTGCTCTCTGATAATTATGCGAATCAGTTGTATGACTATTTGTTTAATGTTGGTTCTGCAGGGCCGCTGCCTTCCATCCTGCTCTTGCGGTTCTCGTTTAGTGGTCAAGTGAAGACTCTTGCTGGCAGTATGCGCCCAGCGTTGTTGTCCACTATAGAGACTGTCCTTAAAGAAGTTTTCCCAGGCGACCAATGGGTTTTTAATAAAGATGATTTTTCTGTGGCGGTCTTCGATTGCGAAGGCGGTTCTGGCGAACTTAATATTGACAGTAAGGCCAAATTAAAATCCCTACAGTCTCGTATAGCTAGACTGTTTCTGAGGAGTGCCCCTGAACACCAGCTTGCGGTGTTTGCGCCATTAGTCGCTGCTATCTTTGTCGATAAGAGCATCCTTGCCTCGCACCGGGGTTCTGAACGATCTGCAGTCGTTGAGCGGCTTGAGTCCATTGTAGAGGGAGCGAAGTCTGGCAAGGGCAAGGTATTCCTGTACACCGACGACAGTATCAAGTTGCCTTCGCTACGGCTCGATATGCCTTCCCTCATCAATCGTGCTGTCCAAGCCAATAGCCCTGAGTTTTCTATTGCTTGGCAGCCACAAATTAACCTTACAGATGGCAGCATTCACGGAGCAGAAGCTTTGGCGCGCTGGAATTCCCCAGAACTTGGGTTCGTAAGCCCAGAGAAGTTTATCTCCACCTCAGAGGATTGGGGGCTGATAGACAAGCTCGGGACGCTCTTGCGAGATATTGCCATGAAAGAATTCTTGGCCATGCAATCTTTAGAGGTGGCGCTGCCACGCATGAGCTTTAATGTTAGCCCCTTTGAATTATTAGACCCAACTTTTGGTGAAGATCTTCTAGAGCACGTTCGTTCGCATGAGATACCTTTTGAAGTGGTGACTGCAGAAATTACGGAGAGTGCTTCGGTTCTTGAATCCAAAGACGGACTAAACAATTTAAGATTGCTGAAAGATTCCGGAATGGGTTTAGCCGTTGATGATTTCGGCTCTGGCTTTACTTCTTTGGGTGCTCTAAGTGAGCAACCACTTACAGAGTTGAAAATTGACAGATCGTATTTGGAGGGGATCGGCGATAACCCAAAGTTATTAGCGGTGGTCTCTAATATGGTTAGCTTAGCGGAAGACATTGAGGCCATTTCGGTTGTAGAAGGTATCGAGGATAAAGAGCAATTAGAGATCTTGCGAGCATTAGGGTGCAACTATGGCCAAGGATACTATTGGTCGAAGCCAATTCCCATGGCTGACCTAGGAGTTTTGTTACAGTCGGCTGACCCTTTCCCCAAATAATTTTAGCCTAATATATTCATGAACACACCGATGAGAAACTTTGCACTAAGCGTTATATCCATAATCGGAGTAGTCGGTTTTGTCGCGGTGTTGTTTGCTGAAGACACCACGCCTGCTCAAAGCCCACTGCGCATTTTGGTTGCCAACGACGATGGCATTGACTCACCGGGGTTGCATGCACTGGCGTTGGCGCTGTCGGAAATAGGCGAGGTCGTGGTTTCCGCTCCAGAAGAAAATTGTTCGGGGGCTAGTCAGTCATCAAAGATATTTAGCGGCACGCACCGCGCTAATTTAGTAAAAGTGAAAGGAGCTGTTAAAGCGTGGGCAATCGAAGGCACTCCGTCCGATGCGGTTACCTGGGGCTTGTTGCATGAAGGTAAAGAAAAACCTTTCGACTTTGTCGTGAGCGGAATTAATGGTGGGGCGAATGTCGGCGAGATAGCCCATTACTCTGGCACCATTGGTGCTGCAATGGAGGGCGCGGCGTGGGGTGTCCCGTCGATTGCCGTTTCACAAACGCGTCAAGATAGTTTTGAGGTGTCGTGCGCGATGGCCGTGAAGTTAGTACAGCGCTTGGTTGAAGACGGAGCTACTCCACAAACTGTTTGGGCAATCGAAGTGCCACGGTTGGCGGCTGACGCTGTTCCCGAAGTGGTCTTCGCTCCTATGGCGGGGCGTTATATGGAGGTCGGC
>Ga0233427_10004771_pt1 | contig 11127 bp, 8 predicted proteins | sample SI_118_April2016_5_FD_179885 | JGI IMG/M metagenome (GOLD analysis project Ga0233427, IMG submission 179885) | Seawater microbial communities from Saanich Inlet, British Columbia, Canada - SI_118_April2016_100_MG | ecosystem: Environmental > Aquatic > Marine > Inlet | place: Canada: British...
TACCGACGAGGTATTAGCAAACCCGACGCCAGGGGTATAAATTTCTTTCGTTCCACGATGCTAACGTGAGCGCAGTAGTGATGCTGGGGTCTCTTCTAGCAAGAATATGATTATTTTTAGAGGTTCCTTAGAGCAATGAAGCCAGTATTGGTAGTTGGTGCTGGGCAGCTGGGCTTGATGATGGCTGCTGCCGGTGCACGTTTTGGTATTCCTGTTGATCGCATGGATCATGTAACCGGGGAATTGGTGCCGGGCACTTCAAATTTGCGTTTGCAAATGTCACTGGATGAGATTGAACAGCGTTACGATATTATTACTGCCGAGCTGGAGCACTTAGGAGATACGCCGCTGTTGAATAGCGTCAAAGCCACTAAGTCTTGGCAAAACCCGGTGGCCTTTGAAATCCTCCCTACCCGTGAAAAACAAAAACAAATGCTGGATGAGCTGGCAGTGGCGACGGCGCCTTGGCAGTTCTTGGCTGAACAGCAAGACCTAGATCAAGCGCACGCAACGCTGGGTGATAGACTGGTGGTAAAAAGTATCCGTGATGGTTATGACGGCAAAGGCCAGTGGCGCCCGGTTGCGGGTCAGGCTAACGATATTCCAGTGGCAGCCTATGGTGGTTTGATTGCTGAGGCAATGGTGGGCTTTAGTCGTGAGGTTTCGCTGGTTGGTGCGCGCTTTGCTAACGGCGACTATTATTTTTTCCCGCTGACGGAAAACTATCATCATGAAGGCATTTTACGTTATAGCTTAGCTCCTGCACCAGCAACGGCAGTATTGCAGGTTGATGCGCAGGCGATGTTAAGCGCTATTATGACGCACCTTGATTATGTGGGTGTGATGGCCATGGAATGCTTTGATACAGCGCAAGGCCTGGTGGTGAACGAGTTAGCTCCGCGGGTTCATAATAGTGGTCACTGGACGCAGTTAGGCGCGGATTACAGCCAGTTTGATTTGCATCTTAGTGCGTTGACCGGTGCAGCAGTACCGCAGTCGCCAGATAACTTTCCAATGACGTTAATGCTGAATTTGATCGGTTGTGAATGGCGCCCTGAGTGGCAGGCGTTACCCGGTATTCAGTGTTACTGGTATGGCAAAGAAAGGCGTGATAAGCGTAAGCTTGGGCACATTAATTTGTCAGCGCCTACGGCGCCCGAACTGGTGCGTTGTTGTCAGCGATTAATGCCCTATTTAGATGCAGAACATAGCGGTTTCTTGGTGGCAGCAATGGCGTTGATTGAAGCCGCTTAATGGTTGCGACAGTCGCCTAATTTTCCCTATTTTAAGCCTTGGAATTATGCGATAATTCCGCCCTAATTTGCAGGTTGATAAGGATTATTAAGCCAACGCAAGCTCGCTAACCTCGAAGCAGGTGTGGTGCAGGTTGGTTGGCTTATTTTTGTTTGTCGGCTGCTTGGTTGATTCTGCCTACTGCGAAGAGCTGATTATGTGTGGTGTTATAGGAATTATCGGACCGAAACAGGTGTCCAGCGATACTGACTTTACCGGTGAACTGCTGGCTTCCACCAGTCATGTTAAATCCCAAGTGCCTTTCTGGGCAGCCTATGAAGCCTATCGAGGGCTCCTAACACTACAGCATCGCGGTCAAGATGCTGCCGGTGTGCTGAGTTTTGATTCGGATCGGCAGAAATTTCATCAGAAAAAAGACCTTGGGCTTGTAGCGCAGGTTTTTGAACAGGACGATGTTGAGTCTTTGGTAGGTAATATGGCTGTTGGCCATACCCGTTATGCCACGGTTGGTGGTGATGGGAAAAACGATTTGCAGCCGTTAGTGACCGGCTTTCCCTTTGGGGTTGGTATGGTGCATAACGGCAACCTGGTGAATTATCATTCGCTGGTTGAGCACCTTAATAAAAATCTACATCAGCAGTTGTTGACCAACAATGATTTGGAAGTGCTGCTGAATCTTTGGTGCCACTCCATTCTGTCGCAACGAGGTACCGAGCAGGGCCCGTTTAGTTTTGAACATTGCGTGAATGCGGCTAAAGCTATTTTAGATGTTGCTAATGGCGCCTATGCCGTTGTTGGTCTGATGGCGGGAGCGGGTTTGTTTGGTTTTCGTGATCCTGATGGTATCCGTCCGCTAGTGCTGGGGCGTCGTGAGCGTTCGGGTCAGCCGGGTGTTTATGACTACTGCTTGACCAGCGAAACCCTTGCCTTGAACTTTCTAGATTACACCTATGTACGAGATATCGCTCCAGGCGAAGTGATTTTGATCAATGAAGCGGGCGAAGTGTTTTCTCAGATCGTTGTGGACAACGAAAAGAAAAATCACTGTATGTTCGAGTGGGTTTATTTTGCTGGTGCTGAAAGTTCAATTGAAGGTAAATCTGTTTACGGTACGCGCTTGAATCTGGGCACGGTACTGTCTAAAAAAATGCAGCCTTTAATTGATGATAAGGTGATTCGTCCTGATTTTGTATGCCCTGTGCCGGACACCAGCCGTACCTCGGCAATTGCTCTGGCTGAAGCACTGGGTATGCCATACCGCGAAGGCTTGATAAAAAACCGCTACATTCAGCGCAGCTTTATTTTGGATACGCAGGAAAAACGCGAGAAGGCGGTTGAGCTTAAGTTAAGCCCCGTTAAGAGTGAGATTGAAGGCAAGAATATCCTTTTGGTTGATGACAGTGTGGTACGTGGTACCACCAGTAAAAAAATCATCAACCTGCTTAAGCGCCATGGCGCCAACGAAGTGACGCTGGCGATTACCTGTCCACCACTGCGCCATGCCTGCTTTTACGGCATCGATTTTCCGGCCGATGAACAATTGATTGCCAATGGGCGCAGCACAGAAGAAATTGCTGAGTGGGTGGGTGCTAATCAGGTGATATTCCTTGATGAGGAAGATTTGGTTGAATCTATTGAAGTCCCAGATCTATGTATGGCCTGTATTAATGGTCAATACCCAACCTGTACCTCTGAAGCGAAAGAGTTTCAGCGGCGTCGCGATGAACATAAATAGAGCGATTTAATGGAGTGAGCATGTTTCCAGTACTGCACATTGGTAGTGTGAAAAATATTCTTGGTGTGGAGGGGGGGGCGCCGTACCTGTTTCATTTTAGTGACCGTTTCTCAGTGTTTGACTGGGGCGCGATGCCGGATGAGTTGGACGAGAAAGGTGCGGCACTGGCGGTGATGGCTGATTTCTTTTTCCGTCAGATGGAAGGCGCGGATACCTGGCAACAACTGGATTTACCGGCGGCGCTGAAAGCGTGCCCAACCTACCAAAATTTTTGCACTAACGGTTTATCTCACCACAGCCTTGGCCTGTGCGATGAAGCGGGTAAGCCCTGCGCCAGCGCCACGCCTTACCTCAAAGTTGAACCGGTCGCTGTGCCTGTCTTGCCCTTTAGTGAAGGCGTTTATGATTACCAGGTTTATGCGAGCAAGCCACTGAAAACACTGGTGCCATTAGAGGTTGTGTTCCGCTTTGGTGTGCCCGAAGGTTCCAGTTTATTGCAGCGCACCAGTGATGCTGATTACTGTCGAGCGATTGGCTTGGCCGACGCGCCGCAACCTGGGGAGCGTTTTGAGCAGCCAATCATTGAATATTCGACCAAGTTGGAAAGCAGTGACCGCTATATTAGCTACGCCGATGCGCAACATGTGGCCGGTCTGAGCGATACTGAATTTAACACTCTGCACGATACGGTTCAGCTGTTGGCTTTGCATGTGAAAAGCATTTTTGCGCGCTGCAATGTGGAATTGTGGGATGGCAAGTTTGAGTTTTCCTTTGCCCCGCAAACTAATGCTGATGGTTCGCGTCAATTTTGGATTGTTGACTCCATCGGCCCTGATGAGTTGCGCCTGACCTACCATGGTGTGCAATTATCGAAGGAAAATCTGCGCCGTTTTTATCGTGATAGCGAGTGGCATCAAGCGATTGATCTGGCCAAGCATTTGGCCGCTGACCGCGGTGTTAGTGATTGGAAGGGCATCTGTGAGGGAGAGCTTAGTGCTGTGCCATTACCTTTGTCTGCGAATGTTAAAGAAGCATCGGAGATGATGTACAAAACCATTGCCAACGAGTTAAGCAAGGCCTGTGATGGGCAGGAAAGCTTTCCTGGGGCGTGGGATTTTGACACATTGATTCATAAGATTTAGTGAGAATAGCATCTGACATGAACGTTTTAATTGTTGGTTCCGGCGGCCGCGAACATGCCTTGGCGTGGCGCCTGACGCAGGATCAAAAAGTCAGTAAAGTTTACGTGTGTCCGGGCAACCCGGGGATGCTGAAAAATTCGGCCATTGAAACCATTACTGACCGTAAAGCTGAGCCACAAAATATACTGGCATTAGCGCAGGAGTTGAAACCTGAGCTGGTGGTTATTGGCCCCGAAGCGATTTTGGCAAAAGGCGTGACTGACTTGTTGGAAGCGAACGGCTTTGCGGTTTACGGCCCTTCTCAAGCCGCCGCGGAACTGGAAACATCGAAAATTTTCTCTAAGCAGGTGATGGCCGATAACAACGTGCCGACGGCGCGATCGCAGGCCTATGAAGGTTATCAAGCAGCAATGGATGATCTTGATAACTGGGATTTTCAACGCGGTGTGGTGCTTAAATCCGATGCATTGGCAGAGGGTAAAGGCGTGGTGGTGACCCATGATCGGGCTGAAGCTGAAGCGGTGTTGTATGACTTTATGGTGAACCCTGAAGTCAGCATTAAAACCGACCGCATTTTGATTGAGGAAAAATTGCTCGGCAAAGAGGCCTCAGCATTTGCCCTGTGTGATGGCGATGATTATTTTTTCCTCGGTGTGGCCTGCGACTACAAACGTGTTGGCAATGGTGATGAAGGCCCTAATACGGGCGGTATGGGCGGCTATTCGCCGAAAACATGGCCTGGGCCTACGGTAGAAGAGAAGGTCAGAACGCAAGTTGTGGAGCCGATGTTAAAAGGCATGAAGGCGCGAGGTACACCGTTTAAAGGCACCTTGTTTGTCGGCTTTATGGTGGATCAGGATGACATCAGCGTGATTGAATTTAACGTGCGCTTTGGCGATCCTGAAACACAGATTTTGATGCCGATGGTGCAGGGCAGTTTCTATGATTTACTGTTTGCCTGTGCTACTGGCAAATTGGCGGAGATGAAACCGGACGTTTCTTTGTCCGAGCTGTATTCGGTGCACGTGGTGCTAGCCAGTGGCGGTTATCCGAGTATTGATGCGGCGCCCTTGGATACCGGTAATAACATCGAAATAACAGGGCGGCTTGATGAAAGCTGCCACCTGTTCTATGCCGGTGTAAAAGAACAAAATGGCCAGTTGGTAAATTCCGGTGGTCGAGTATTGGGCCTGACAGCGCTGGGCGAAAACCTCGCGCAAGCACGCAGCAAGGCCTATGCTAACTTTGCTAAAATTTCACTTCAGGGCGCGCATTGGCGTACTGATATTGCAGATATTTTATAACTATTTATTGTTAGTCACGGGAGACGCGCGTGAGTATTACCTATAAAGACGCCGGTGTAGATATTGAAAAAGGCGATGCGCTGGTTGAAAAAATTAAGCTGAAGGTGAAGTCCACCTACGGTGCCCGTGTGCGTAGTGGTGTTGGTGGTTTTGCCTGCCTTTACGAAGTGGGTGATCGTCTGTTGGCAGCCGGTACCGACGGTGTCGGCACCAAGCTTGCTTTAGCTAAGAAACTTAACAAGCACGACACCATTGGCATCGACTTGGTGGCTATGTGTGTTAACGATATCCTTTGCACCGGTGCGCAGCCGTTGTTCTTTATGGATTATTTGGCTACCGGGAAACTGGATGTAGACACCGCTAATCATGTGCTGGACGGTATTGTCGAAGGTTGTTTGCAGTCTGAATCGGCATTGATTGGTGGTGAAACGGCGGAAATGCCCGGCATGTATGCAAACGGCGAGTACGATTTGGCCGGTTTTGCTGTTGGTGAAGTGAAGCCAGCTGAGGTGTTGGATGGCAGCCGTGTTAGTGCCGGCGATGTGCTGATTGGTGTGCCCAGTTCAGGCTTTCACTCCAATGGCTATTCCTTGGTTCGTCAGCTGATTAAAGATGATGAAACCGAACTGATGGCAGCCGCGTTGACGCCGACTAAAATTTACTGGAAGGCCATTAAAGGTCTGCTGGAAAAACAACTGCTCAATGGCGTGTCGCACGTTACCGGCGGTGGTTTGTTGAATATCCCGCGTATCAACGAAGGGTTTGCCTACCAGATTGATTCGCTTGATTTTAAAGATCAGGCACCCGCCTTTATGCTGGAAATTGCCGCGCGCGCTAATACCACCGATAGAGAACTATTCCGCACCTTCAATATGGGTGTTGGTCTGGTGTGTATTGTTTCCCCTGATAACGCTGATGAGGTTATGCAGCACCTGAAAGACAACGGCGAAAAGCCGGTTGTGATGGGTCATGTTAAAGCCGGCTCTGGCGAAGTGTACCTACCCGATGGATCGCAGGTTTAGGGGCGACCTTATTTAGTCCGCCATTGGTCAATTTCAACGCCTGCTAATTTCTTAGTCCCCTTAGCAGGCGCCTCGCGGCATGTTTTTTGTATGCCTCTCGACTGTCTTTTACGCGCATAAGTGCAGCAAAGCTACGTCAGCATAGTCCGGCTGTCGTACGGAGTTTGCGGTCAGTGTAAAACTCCCTCCGAGTTGAAGCTCTCACCCCTCAACAACCAAAGCGCTGTCATATCGAGCGTAAGCGAGATATCTTAACGTGCAAGATTTCTCCCGCTGGTCGAAATGACAAGCAAATTAGGTGTTCATGCAAAGGTCTCTTTGATAAAATGAATGAGAATTATTATTATTTACGTTTATTTTTATCATGTTTGATAAATGACTTAAAGGGTAGGAAATGAAACAGAGGGTGGATGCGTCACGGGCAGTGTTGGTGACCATGTTGATGGCGGTTATGGTGGCCGGTTGTGGGCAGCAGGATGATGAGCTAACGCAACAGTCATCGCAACAGGCGTTGCAGCCACTAGCACTAGAAAGTGCACAGGCTATTAGTGCGGCCGAGGCTCGCCCGTTGGTGGTTTACTCTTCGCGTGCCGAACATCTTATCCGCCCCGTCTTTGAGCTATACACGCAGCAAACCGGCCGGGATATAAAATTTATTACTGATAAGGCTGGCGTGTTGATTGAGCGTCTTAAGCAGGAAGGTGAAAGCACGCCGGCAGATGTATTGATTACCGTTGATGCCGGTAACTTAGGTTATGCTGCCTCCGAAGGGCTGCTGCTGCCATTAGTGTCGCCGGTGCTGGAGGCCAGTGTGCCAGCGTATTTGCGTGATGAGCAAAACCGCTGGGCCGGGTTGTCATTACGGGCGCGAACGATTGTCTACAGCACTGAGCGTGTTACTGCTGATGATTTGAGCAGTTATCAAGCCTTGGGTGATGATTCTTGGCAGGGCTTTGTCTGTTTGCGCACGTCTAAAAAGGTGTATAACCAATCCTTAGTGGCGATGCTGATTGCTGAGCATGGAGAACAAAAAGCGCAGCAAATTGTTACGGCTTGGGTAAATAATTTGGCCGTAGCGCCCTTGTCTAACGATACCAAAGTCATGCAGGCGATTGTGGCGGGGCAGTGTGATGTGGGTATTGTGAATAGTTATTATTATGGGCGCATGAAGGTGGCTGATCCAAATTTACCGCTGGCGTTATTTTGGCCTAACCAGAATGAGGATGAGAATTCGCAAACGGGTGTGCACGTTAACATCAGTGGTGCGGGGGTGCTGAAACATAGTCAGCAGGCAGCGGCGGCTCAAACCTTTGTGGAATGGATGGCCTCAGATGATGCGCAAACTGTTTTTGGTAGCGTCAATCAGGAATATCCTGTTAACCCTGCTATTGCAGTAGATCCTGAGGTTCTTTCCTGGGGTGAGTTTAAAGCCAGCCAGTTACCTTTGAGTCGCGCCTATGAATTACAGCCTGCCGCCGTTAAATTGATGGATCGTGCCGGCTATCGCTAGCCGCTGAGAATTGAATATTGAAGAATCTGTCTGCTAACGAAACAATACTGGAAGAGCCTGATAAAGCTGTTTGCGATGCAGTGCCTGCGCGCTCAGTTGTGGCAACACGGAAGTTTAACGCCAGCACGACCTTTGGTGCGCAGCCGATCTTGAGGGGTAAGACTCTATGGCCACTATTTTTACTGGTCTTGAGTGTTCCTACGTTGCTGGCGTTGGGTAGCGTTGTTGCTTCGTTGTTTAATCTTGATGCTGACACACTGAATCATTTAGTTGATTATTTGTTGCCTGCTGCGCTGGCTAATACCTTGCTGCTGGTTTTTGGTGTGGCGTTAAGCTCAGCGGTTATAGGTGTGGCATTGGCTTGGTTGACGGCGGTCTGTGACTTTCCACTGCGAGGTTTCTTTACCTGGGCGTTATTGTTGCCGATGGCGATTCCTGGATATGTCATGGCCTTTGCTTTTGTGGGGGTGTTTGAATTTTCAGGGCCAATACAAACGCTGATCCGTGACTGGTTTGGTTCCTCAGCTTGGTTTCCCGATGTTTATTCTTACGGTGGCGTCACCTTGGTGATGACGCTGGTGTTGTATCCCTATGTTTATTTGATTGCGCGGAATGCCTTTCAGACGCAGGGGCGGCGCAGCATTGAAGCGGGACAATCCTTGGGTTTATCGGCTACGCGTAGTTTCTTTCGGGTCTCTTTACCGATGGCGCGGCCTTGGATTGTGGGTGGTGTGTTACTGGTGGTGATGGAAACACTGGCTGATTTTGGTACCGTAGCGACCTTTAATTATGACACCTTAACGACGTTGATTTATAAATCCTGGTTTAGTTTGTATTCGCTGCCTGCTGCGCTACAGGTTGCCTCAGTACTGTTGCTGGCGGTGCTGGTGATTATCGTGATTGAGCGCCGTAGCCGTGCTGCGCAGCGTTATGCACAATCCCAGCACGCCAGTTTATCGACTGCTCGCTTTGCACTGACAGGCAAGCGTTGCTGGTTAGCGTTTGGATTTTGTTTGCTGGTGTTTATTTTTGCCTTTGTGATGCCAGGGTTACGTCTGTTGAGCTGGGCACTGCCAAACTTGGGCGGTGATGTTAAGGGCTATTTTTTCAGTTATGTTTGGAGCACGTTATCGCTGGCCAGCATAGCGACGGTATTGATTGCATTACTGGCGTTGTTATTAGCCTATGGTGCGCGTATTAACCAGTCGTGGGGTACGCGTTTTGCAGTACGCATTAGCACCTTGGGCTATGCGTTACCTGGTACCGTGTTAGCCATTGGTTTGTTTGCGCCGATTGCCTTCTTCAATCAGTGGTTGCAGGGTTTGGGTGTGCCCGTTAGCTGGCTACAGGGTACTTTTGTGATTATGCTGATGGCCTACGGGGTGCGTTTTATGGCGGTGGCCTATGCGCCCATTGAGAATAATTATTTACGCCTGACGCCCTCGATAGATGATGCTGCCCATAGCCTTGGTTTGAAAGGTCTACAGGTCCTTAGACGAGTGCATTTGCCGATTGTGCAGCGCGGTATTTTGACGGCCATGGTATTAGTGTTTGTTGATGTAATGAAAGAACTGCCGATTACCCTGATGACACGGCCCTTTGGATTTAACACCCTCGCGGTACGGGTATTTGAGTTAAGCTCAGAAGGTTTGTGGCAGCGTGCCGCGTTGCCCGCATTAGCGATTATGTTGGTGGGATTAATTCCCGTTGTATTACTTATTAACAAAACAGATTCGGAAAACTGAGAGCAATGACTAAGCCCGTTTGGTTAAAAGTAGCGGAGGCAACGATTGAATTTGGTCGTTCGCCGGTTTTGTCGGGTGTCTCTTTTGAGCTAGCTCAAGGTGAAATTGGTTGTCTATTGGGCTCTAGCGGCTGTGGTAAAACCACCCTGTTGCGCAGTATTGCCGGTTTTGAAAAGCTGACGGCGGGTAACATTGAAATCAATCAGCAGATTCTGAGTGGTCAAGGGCAGCATATGCCTGCTGAGCAGCGTAATATTGGCATGGTTTTTCAGGACTACGCCCTGTTCCCGCACTTAAACGTGCTGAAGAATGTTATGTTTGGGCTGGAAAACGATGCTAAGAGTCGGCAGCAGGCGCTGGCGTTAATTGAGCGCGTGGGGTTGCTGGGCAAGGAAGATCACATGCCGCATCAGCTATCGGGTGGTGAGCAGCAGCGTGTCGCGCTGGCCCGCGCGTTGGCACCGGAGCCGGTGTTGTTATTGTTGGATGAGCCTTTTTCAAACCTAGATGTAAGTTTGCGCGAAAGGCTGGGGCATGAAGTACGCGATATTATTAAGGAAACCAATACCACCGCCTTAATGGTCACCCATGACCAGCTGGAGGCCTTTGCCATTGCCGATAAGGTGGGCGTGTTAAATGGTGGCTGTATCGAGCAATGGGATAGTGCTTACGATATTTATCACCGTCCCGATAGCTTGTTTGTGGCTGGTTTTGTCGGACAAGGTAGTTTGATCGAGGGCGAATTGCTCGGTTGCGGCGCAGTGAAAACGGGGCTTGGTGTGTTTCAACAAGAAGATAGCGACTGCTGTGCTAAACCGGTTGATTGTCAAACGGGTAAAAAGGTAAAAGTGCTGTTGCGCCCGGACGATATTATTCATGATGATGACAGTCCACTGCAGGGTGTTGTTAGCAAAAAATCCTTCCGCGGTGCCGATTTTATGTACTCTTTATTGTTGGACAATGGTGAAACCATTCTGTGTATGGTGCCCAGTCATCACGACCATCCTGTGGGCGAGCCCATTGGGATTCGCATGGAGGTGGATCACGTGGTGGTATTTGATCACTAGCATCTTCCCCAAAGGTGCCCGATAATCAGCGTTGGTAGTTAGATATCTAGGCATAATTCGGTCGCCGAGGTGAAATGGCTAAAAAGGCCTTATTTTTCGTCTTAATTAATGCCTTTTTCTTATTTATGCCCAGAGGGGTATTTTCCTTTCGTTGCCGAGTGACGCAAAGGTCTCTGTTAATAATTTCTGGAACAATAAATGACGATGGATGCTCAATGGTTGCTGGTGGTGCTTGCGATATTTGCCCTTGTTGTGGCGTATCTTGTGGTGTTTTTGTTCGCTTCGCAAAAGCGTGGCACTCAAGCGCAGGCAGGACAAAATCAGTTGCAGGAAAGTCTCGACAAAACC